>Ga0129311_1002134_pt1 | contig 12483 bp, 11 predicted proteins | sample Go1ome_FD_94435 | JGI IMG/M metagenome (GOLD analysis project Ga0129311, IMG submission 94435) | Western lowland gorrila individual fecal microbial communities from Wisconsin, USA - Go1022B metagenome | ecosystem: Host-associated > Mammals > Digestive system > Large intestine > Fecal | place... | reverse complement strand
TCATGTTTTGATATCTTATTACTATATATTTATTATGCCCTGACAAGGATCATGGCGCTCATCTTTGGAGCCTTGATGGTGAGTACGTTATGTTCCACCATGAATTCCTGTGGTTCCAACGTGTAGCCTTCTTCGTTTGTCAGCATTACTCTTCTTAAGATTGAGTGATTGTACACTCCTATCTGACGGATATGGAGTTTCAGATCCACATCTTCGTAATTCGTGTTCATGATCACAACGACCTGCTTGTTATCTGTAAATCTTCCATAACATAATATCTTATGTCCGCCATGGAGATACAGTACTGATCCTGATTTTAATGCTTCGTATGATTTATGGATCTTTATAATGTCTTTATGGAACTGTATGAGTTCTTTATCTTCATGTCCCCATGGATATGTTCTTCTGTTGTCCGGATCAGTCCATCCACATACTCCAGCCTCATCACCGTAGTATATAGTAGGAGCTCCGGGCCATGTCATCTGAAATACGACCGCCTGTCTGAATATTCCCTTGTCTACACCTTCATTGGCAGCATCAGCGCCCATGGTGTGCAGTCTTCCTACCTTTCTGTTGGTTCGTGTCAGGAATCTGGAATGATCATGATTTGACAGCTCGTTCATGGAAACCTCTACTGACGGTCTGAGGAATCTGGACATATGGTAATTCATTGCGCCTTTGAATGCATCATAATTGCCAAGCAGATCACCTCTGAACTCATCACTGTGCTTCTCCACGCCGCACAGGAACCATGTAATAGGCTCCATGAAAGCATCATAGTTCATGACTGTGTCCCACTGATCTCCACAAAGCCAGCTCTTTGGATCGCCGTAATGCTCCGCAAGAACTATCGCGTTTGGATTTGCATCCTTGACATTCTTTCTGAACTCTCTCCAGAACTGATGATTATACTCAGGCGAATGCCCAAGATCTGCAGCCACATCCAGTCTCCATCCATCTGCATTGTACGGAGGTGAAACCCATTTTCTGGCAATATTCATTATATATTCCACAAGCTTAGGCGAATCCTCGTAATTGAGTTTTGGGAGTGTGTCATGTCCCCACCAGCCATCATAGGTTGTATTGTACGGCCACGCATTGTCATTGTAGAACTTGAAAAATGAGTTATACGGACTGTCCTTAGCTACAAACGCACCTTTATCATAGCCCTCCTGATTCTCATATATACACTCTCTGTCCATCCACTTGTTAAATGAACCACAATGATTGAATACTCCATCCAATATTACCTTCATGCCACGCCTGTGTATCTCTTCCACAAGCTCTGCAAACAGTTTATTACTTGCCTCAAGATTGGCTTTATTTGTAACTCTGTTAATATATCTTGTTGACTGTCTGTTCTCCTGGCAGCCTTCCGGCAGACAGTTACCTTCATCCATAACTATCTTTCCAAAATGTGGATCTACATAATCGTAATCCTGTATGTCATATTTATGATTAGAAGGAGATACAAATATTGGATTCAGGTATATCACATCCACGCCAAGATCCTGGAGATAATCAAGCTTGTCCATAACTCCCTGAAGATCTCCACCATAAAATCTGCCTACATCCATTGTGCTTGGGCTCTGATTCCAGTCCTTCACCTGTACAGATCCCTGACCTATATAGGTGTATTCGTTGTCCAGAACATCATTTGATGGATCTCCATTACAAAATCTATCAACAAATATCTGATATATGACTGCACTTTTTGCCCACTCCGGCACCTTGAATCCAGGACAGATCTCGAAGTCATACTCTCTGTCATTCTGTTTTGTCGGCCCAAGCTTATCATAAAAGCATGTTACCCTGCCAGAATGTATCTCAAAATGATACTTTATAAAAGTCTGACCGCAAGGAATAGTTGCTGTATAGAAATCAAATATCCTGTTGGAGCTCTCCTTAGTCATCTGTACCTTTTCTTCATTATATATAAGATAAACCGCATCTACATTATCAGCCGTTGTTCTGAATCTTACTTTGACATCCTGATCAGGTTCCGGTTCCTGAGGATTAACATAATAGCAGCTGCCATCTGAAAACAAACCACCTTTATTGAGAACGGGCTTTACGTTATATACATATTCATGTATTTTTTGCCCATTGGTCTTCTTCTCTACCATATATTTATATTCTCCCTTACATGCACATACTCTTTTAATTTTAATACTTTTCTCGGAATTAAGCAATATAACTACACATAATATACAGTAATATATAGTAAAAGAGCTCAGCCATCGTTCTGCTGAGCTCTTTTGGAGAAGGTATTACTACTTTTATGGGGTGTAGCCAAAACTATATAATGTATTGGGGGTTACAATTATTATTATATACAAATTGCGTTAAAAGTCTGCCCAAACAATTTTTTATTATACCCTTGTCATTATGCAATATCACAACTATATTCTTTCTTTTGACGTGCATTTAATTGTTCAATACGCACAAAATTACTCCTGTATTTTAGAAACCACGCTTTTTTAGGTCGCTCACCAGCTTCACATAAAACTCTCTTACATCGAAAGTATCTATATTCTCTCTGTTAAGATCTATGACGTCACCATGGGATATTCCCCGGCTGCCCTCAGGTCTGAGATATATAAAGTTTGATCCCCATTTAAAGGACTCATATCCCACCAGGCCATCATTCTCTCCATCAAAGTGCTTTACAAACGCTGTAGTTGTGTTGAGTGGGAACCGTCCACCAGACGGTTTCTTCATACACGAACCTGTACTCTGTATATATATTCCCTGTGGATCAGGGAGTTCGCTGTTAAGCTTTTGACACGCTGATGCTGTAAGATCAGTAACCGCAGCTATAAAGTCCGGATTGGTATCTCCAAGTTTGCGGAGTGCTGCATTATATGCATTTGCCACCTTCTGCTGCTGCGGCTCCGGTATCTTTCCAAGCAGATAATCCGCAAATTCACATCCTCTGTGCGGTGTGTTTATTGTGGTCAGAGATGCAACATACGGCGCCATCCCAAGCTTTGATATGGCATATCTGCTGTCAAGACCACCCTTTGAATGTGCGATAATATTCACCTTGCCACAACCGGTATCCTTCACTATCTGCATTATCCTATCGGCAATCTCACATCCCGAATCCGCCACAGATGCCGCAGACTGATGATTTCCATAGAATATCTGTGCGCCGTTTGCCTCCAGCTCTGCCGGAATCCTTCCCCAGTAATTCAAATATCTGAAGTCCCTGAAAAACACTCCATGTACCATAAGTATAGGGTACTTCGTTGCACATACCCTGTCTGCCTGTCTCTGCTTGTCAATTATGACTTTTTCGTTCTCCAGCTCTGCCTCCGCAGATGCCAGCCTTATCATTTTTCCGAGAACGATCAGATGTACAACAGGAATCCATCCACACAATACACCTATAATCCTCCACTTGATACCAAGCTGTCTGGACGATATGTATATCCTGATTATTCCTGTCCAGAATGTAACCGCAAGGACAGCCACCGCCGTGATTATATACATAACCCAGTTTTTCCATGACCAGTCTTTCACATCGATCACACCGATAATCATAAGTATAAGCACTACCACAGACAATCCCGTAGCCAGAAGAAATGCATAAAGATTCTCACATCCTCTCTGACACCGCCTGATTCCTTTGGTCTGGATATCTCTCAGCCCAAGGAATGGTGTAATGGTTAAAATAATATAACCCATTATCAGTACAATAGCGATCAATGGTATAAACGGTACGTGCCACACAGGGCATCTGGCTATAAGATATATATTGGCCAATGCCCATGCCACCACCGCATTTAATCCCCTTTTTATATATTTCATCATTTTCTCCTCATCAGCTGTATATAACAAATGCCCGCAGTAAATTGCGGGCATTCTGAAAATTCAATTACTGTGCGTCACCAGCCTGCACATTCTCACTCTGTGCATCAACTGGCTCTTCAGCTTTATCTCTGTTGAACAGTGCTTCAAATTCTGGTCTTGCTATTCTCTCCTTCTCAAGAAGAGTCTGTGCACACTTATGAAGTACATCTATATTCTCCTCAAGTATAGCTTTGGCCTCTCTGTAACACTTATCCACGATGCGTTTAACTTCCTCGTCTATGGCTGCAGCCACCTCTTCACTGTACACTCTTGAATGTCCGAGATCTCTTCCGAGGAACACTTCCTCCTGATCATTATTCTCGTAATTTATAAGTCCGAGTTTATCTGACATTCCGTACTTGGTAACCATGGCTCTTGCATACTTGCTTGCCTCTTTGATATCCTGTGAAGCTCCTGTGGTTATATCGTCAAGGATCATCTCCTCGGCTATTCTTCCTCCCAGACTAACCTTGATCTCATCAAGCATCTTCTCTTTAGTCATAAATACATTGTCATTCTCAGGAAGCGGCATGGTGTATCCACCGGCCCCCATACCTGTAGGAATAATTGATACCAGATGAACCGGACCCACATGAGGAAGCAAATGGAACAGTATTGCATGACCGGACTCATGATAAGCCGTAATTCTTCTCTCGCTTTCCGGAACGAGACGGCTCTTCTTTTCTCCACCTATTCCAACTTTGATAAATGATTTATCAACATCTTCCTTGGTGATATATGCTCTGTTAGCCTTGGCAGCCGCAATGGCTGACTCATTCATAAGATTCTCCAGATCTGCTCCGGCAAATCCGGCTGTAGTTCTGGCTATCTCATGAAGATTAACATCCTCCGCAAGAGGCTTATTCTTCACATGAACCTTAAGAATATCCTCACGACCCTTTACATCAGGCCTGTTGACAGGAATCTTTCTGTCAAATCGTCCCGGTCTGAGAATCGCCTTATCCAGAATATCTACTCTGTTGGTTGCTGCAAGGACTATGATGCCCTCATTCACTCCAAATCCATCCATCTCCACAAGCAGCTGGTTCAGTGTCTGCTCTCTCTCATCATGGCCGCCGCCAAGTCCTGAACCTCTCTGTCTTGCAACGGCATCGATCTCATCTATAAATACTATACATGGTGCATTCTTCTTGGCCTCTGCAAAAAGATCTCTTACTCTCGATGCACCTACACCAACGAACATCTCAACAAAATCTGAACCGGATATACTGAAGAAAGGAACCCCTGCTTCTCCCGCTATAGCCTTTGCCATGAGTGTTTTACCTGTTCCCGGAGGGCCTACCAGAAGCACACCCTTTGGTATACGCGCGCCGACCTTGACAAACTTCTGCGGATTCTTGAGGAATGTAACAATCTCCTCCAGATCCTCTTTTTCCTCCTGCAATCCCGCCACATCCTTAAATGTAACATTCTTTGCACTCTCATCGGCTTTTCTGGCTCTGCTCTTGCCGAAATTCATCATCTGGCCGCCACCGCCGCCACCCTGTGCGGATCTCATGAACAGCATCATGATAAATAACATAACTACCATTACCAGAATATATGGGATTACGACGCTCCATATACTTGTCTTTTCAACATCAGCCAGACTGTACTTTGCAAGCGGCTTCTTGTCAGCATCATCACTGACGGATGCATTGTAATTATCTATCTTCGACTGATATTTGTTATATATGTCCACCACTTCATTGACATCAGCAGCATAAAACGCCAGACTCTTGCCATTGGTAAACACAACCTCTACTACTGCAGTTGGTATCTCTGCATTCTGCTGGATCGACAAAGCGGATATCTTGCCATCATCCAGATCCTCTGACAGATCTGTATAACTGTATGTGGTCGTTACATTTGTGTCAGTCTGCATCCATCTGTTGATGATGAGAAACGCCACAACAAGAATCAGCACATAGATCAGCAATCCATTTCTGAATTTTCTCTTGTTCATATATTCTCCTTAATTGATATGTTTTACTGCTCTATCACGCCTACATATGGAAGGTTTCTGTATTTCTGTGCACAGTCAAGGCCGTATCCCACAACAAATCTGTCCGGGATCTCAAACCCTGTCATGTACAGTTCAACAGGTATAACTCTTCTGTCAGGTTTATCCAGTAATGTTATAACTTTAAGACTGGCAGGCTTTCTCTCTCTCAGAAGCTTTACCAGATATGAAAGTGTTCTTCCCGAATCAAGAATATCCTCAACTATAATAACTTCCTTGCCCTCTATGGACTCATCAAGATCTTTGTTGAGCTTTACTATCCCCGACGACTTTGTCCCATCACCATAGCTGCTCACTGACATAAAGTCCATAGTCACAGGAGTCTTCATCCTCTTGGCAAGTTCACACATAAAAAATACACTACCCTTGAGGATTCCAATGAGATGTATGGTCTTGCCCTCATATGCCTTGTCAATGGCTGCTGCCATCTCACTTATCCTGGATTCAACTTCGCTGCTGCTAAGCATAACTCCTATCTGTTCTTTCAACTTTCTTTCCTCCTAAAATCCAACTCCAGTATCTTTCGTGTACTGTCGGTTATTTTATAATTCTCACCAATTCTGATCCCCACAGCCCACACCACTTCATCACCGGATATGATCAGAGGAATCTGTCCCCTCTTATCAACTGGTATCTTGCTATCGGTAAAAAGTCTGTTTATCTTTTTTCGTGAACCGTCAGAATTGACTACTATATAATCACCTTTTCTATATGTCCTCAACTGCAGACACTTATTTATTCTATCATAATCCACATACTTCGTACACTCTTTTTTTGACAGATCCAGTGCGTCCGGACGCTCATAGATTTTCACCTCCACCGTTCCTGAAACGGTTTCATATACGCCTCCGTTGATCATATCAATATGCTGGCTCTGCCCCCCATCGGCCAATTGAGAATCTTTATCATTCTCTGTTCCGCCATAGGAATCGAACACAAGCTTACCATATTCCACCCGGGCTCTGCCATTTCCAGGCAGGTCTATCCCGGCTCCAGTACCGGATGAATACAGCTTCATAACCTCTCTGACGTGGCTTCTTCCAACATCCTTCAGTCCTCCGCCAACCATACCTATAAGCTGTCTTATTGTCAGTTCCTGAATAAGTCTTTCCTGACATCTGAGAGCATCTATATCAACTATATACCGCATGCGTTTTTCACTTTTTCCATGCCACACGCAGGCACCGGGATCAGCATCAATCCCCTGGCTCACAAGAAAAGATCTGACCATATGGCTGGCAAGTTCTTCATATTCAGATGCCATCTGAGCCATGGCACATATATGCTCCACCGCCTGAGGGTTCACCTCACACAGCACAGGAAGAATTCTATGCCTTATCTTGTTGCGTGTGTACTCGTCTTCGTTATTTGTTATATCTGTACAATACTTCAATCCCATGCGGCTAAGGTAAGTCTCTATCTCACTCCTGTCACAGCCAAGCAGGGGTCTTACTATATTTCCACGTCTTGCCGGTATTCCTTTTACCCCAGCCATACCGGTTCCTCTGGCCATATTGAACATGACTGTCTCCGCCACATCATTCCGGTTATGAGCCACAGCGATCACACATCCCTCTGATGCATATCTCTGTCTCACCTTTTCAAATGCATCATACCTTACATTTCTGCCCGCCTCTTCAACAGTAATACCCTCACTGTCTGCTATGCTGCACACATCTATCCTGTATGAGTTACATTCTACACCATACGAATCACACAGACTTTCCACATATCTCTGGTCATCATCTGCATCTTTACCCCGTATCATATGGTTTATATGAACCACATGTATATCAAGTCCCAGTTCACGGCGATGCCTTGCAAGAACAGTCAGCAGGCTCACAGAGTCGGCACCCCCTGACACTCCACATACGCAATGCGCAGCACCCTCAAACATGCCATATCTCCGTATCTGCCCTATAACTTTATCCTCAAACATATCTGTACCCATATTTATCCTCTGTTATCACTTTATCTGCAACAATATTTCTCTGCATGTCAAATATTCCCGCCTATTTTACCACATGATTCCTCAGCACACAACACCACTGCCATGACCGTCACATCATCTCTCATAACGGCATCCCTATCGCCAAATATATTGCTGAGTATGTCATCCACAAGCTTTTTACCATCATATATTTTGATATTTTTCAATATATCTGCCAGCCTGTCCTCAACATCCATATCCGTCACGCCGTCACTCACCATGACCACAGCATCTCCATCACGCAAATCAGTTTTTGCAGTATCACATTCCACATTATCCACAACTCCTATAGGCAGCGTAGTGCTTGTTATTCCTTTTACACTATTTGAATTCTTTCCCGGATGAATGATGTATGTCACGGCCGCCCCCTGCTTGTAACTTGTCATTTCACCGTTGTACAGATCTATCATAACCATGTCAAATGTCGTAAACGTTCGTCCCTGGTTTCTTCTGGACATACAGCTGTTCGCAAACTGTATACTGTATTCTGGATCAAATCCCGCCTCGAGCATCTCCTCCATTGTATCAAGCAGTGTACAGCTCTCACAGGATGCCAGGCTTCCGCTGCCCATTCCATCAGACAACATCATGACCAGACGCCCATCATCATACTCTCTCACCGAAAAATTATCCCCCGACACAGGTGAACCACATTTCTTTATCCTGCGCACATGGTAATGCCCCTTAAACATTGCACTCTCTTCATATACAGCCGTTCTGTACTCGTCAAAAAAAAGACTCGGAGAGTCAATCCCCACTCTTATGTTCCTTCCATAATATTCACTGAGCACCCCTGCTACCTGGCGTGAAAGCACCATTCCCTGACCTGATGTTCTGCCTGCCACATAAAACCTTTTCCTTTTGCCCTTCCACACTGCACTTGTCACTCTTGTATCGGTCATTCCTATAGACTGCAGCTTTTCCACCAGTCGGTCATCTGTCACCTCTGCCGCACTCCCCAACACACATATCTGCTGCCTGAAACTATCCATGAGATCCCCCACCTGACTGAGACTTATACCCATATCCCCGTCCCCTGCAAGCGCATAATCCAGTCTTCTGAAGGTATTCGCCATATCTTCCACCCTGGCCGCTGTCATACGATTGATCTCGGTTGCAGCTGCCTGTATACAAGCTGTATTTGGCACGCTGCACAGATTACTCATATATTTTCCCGGAATACAGGCAAACACAATTGCAGGAACCGCAAAATTAACCGCCAGTCCAATCATTTTCCACCGGTCAGCTCCCGCCTCAACATATCCACACGCAACGACTGCCAACAAAACACCTATCATATAGAACAATATCGAAGTGCTTTTCCTTCTTCCGGTAAATGTTCTTCCAACCAACATTACCAGGGTGATCAACAACATGACAGCCAGCCACTCCATATTTTCCTGCCTTATGGCCAGTACACCCCCAGTGAGTGCTGCCACGCCAAATCCATATGCGGTTCCTGCTCTGTAAACCATATACACGATAAATATAAGAGAGATTATGAGCTGTGTATTTACATATGCATTTATATCCGGAACGGTCCACAGACATATAGCCATCATCACCATAACACTGATCACATATTGATCCGATTCACCTTTGCCACTATCTCTGGAATTGTTTTTAAGCAGCAATTCCATGCCCGGGGACATGATCACAGCAAGGCAGACTGCTGCTACAGCCTCTACAACGCCATATATCAGCCCTTCTGCCAGCGTATCGCGATAGCTGACAATATTTACCGCACATATCACTGCCGCCGATAAGACATATCCCTTTAACCTGTTTCCGTTTTCTCCCTGTCTGCCGGCAATACGCACAATCAGCAGCACCGCAGCCAACAGTCCAGCATATTTCTGAACAAAGAGCATTCCATCATATGTCATTCCATCCAGCACATATGTATCTGAGTATGGCAGTGACAATATTCCCGTTCCAACTATCAATATTCCAACCATACAACTCACATAGACCGGAGTCAGCCTTTTACACCATTTGCACGACAGCATACACATTGCCACCGCAGCAGGTGCCATCCCCCATAATACGCACGCCCCACTGGCAATACATATCAGTACGGTGCACATGATCCCCGCACATCTTGTTACATCAATCTTCATTACTATTCCTCCCGTCTCTACTGAAATTCCTCCCGATAGTGCAAGAAGTATATCTCGTAAAGGCGCAAAAAAATAGCGAATGCTGTGATCAGCATCCGCTTTATTATGACCTTATTCATCTTTAAATATGTACTATTCTTTTGGCTTTACAACTATCTCATCAGGATATATGAGACCAAGCTGTGACCGGGCAACATCCTCTACATACTCATCAGTCTTCATATACTCCTCACGCTGCTCAAGCTTCTTATAATCCTGCTTTGCCGTTTCAAGCTGTGTCTGAAGTTCTGCCGCCTGAACCTGCAAGGATTCCTTCTGACTCTTAAGATCCTGTGCCTTGTATATTACTACTATAGTCAGCAACGCAAGACATCCCACAACTATAAACATTCCCATTCTTGTGGTCAGTCTGATATTCTTTTTTTTCTTTGATCTGCTGACATTTCTACTCATCAGTAACTCCCCCATCATTACATATTATGCGATGTATGTGCTGTTTCTTGTAATAATATACAAAAAAATTACAATCAAACAAACATATTGACATAATTTTACTATTTTAGGCTAATTATGTCAACGCACTTTTCGCCACACATTTTCACATTAATCTAATCTTTTTTCATGTGACCCAATATATAGTCGCTTATTTTTTTTGTGACCCAATTTATTGTATAATAAATTGATAAAAATCCTGAAAAAAAACCAAGAAAAATGTATAACCTGATATTCCCATCACAACACATGTAGCTTACCATAATTATAGCTGCACTTAATCCTAACCAAACGCAGATATCATAAATCCAGAACAATAAAGTATTATTCTTAATCATAGCCACTATGCTTCTCATTATCCCGGCAACAAGACCTGCCATCATTCCAAAAATAACACATACAACATACCCTGACGCCTGATTTTCAACCATATCACTGATCATTTAAATAACCCCTTCAATGACAGCGCACCATCCTTTTCACCAGAATAAATCATTGTGTTGAAGTTACCTGTGAGTTCCAATATTCCTTTGTCAAGGTCCAGATTGTTTGCCTGCATATTCTTACCGGTTATCTTGAGTTTTCCCTGTTCCGTTACCAGGAGCACCAGGTCCGGATCTATAGATGTAACCTTGGTGATACCGGTCATGGACATACTGTTTCTATTATCCATAACCACCTTATGAGCCTTAGGCTTGATCACTTCACTCATATTAAGAAACCTTCTCCAGCAGTCTTAATAAACTATATGAACAGGGCAAAAAAAATATGCTGGAATTACTAATGTATATTCCAGCATATTTTTACACGTACTCAAACATCTCTTTTGCATCTTCTTTTTTTGTTGAATCTGCAATCATGGTAACTCTGACCTTCACTGTCTTGTTGCCAAAGGCGATCTCTATAATATCTCCCACCCTGACCTCAGTGCCAGCCTTGGCCACCTTGCCATTCACCATGACTCTGCCAGCGTCGCAGGCCTCATTAGCCACGGTTCTTCTCTTGATTATTCTGGATACCTTAAGGTACTTATCAAGTCTCATATCTATCCTGCCAGGATTAGTTGATTGAATCCTTTAATGCCTTTCCAGCCTTGAACTTAGGTGCCTTTGAAGCAGCGATTGTCATTGTCTCGCCAGTTCTTGGGTTTCTACCTTCTCTAGCTGGTCTCTCTGATACTTCAAATGTACCGAATCCAACTAACTGAATCTTCTCACCTTTCTTTAACTCATCTGCTACAACGTCTGTGAAAGCCTTTAATGCTGCCTCAGCGTCCTTCTTTGATAATTCTGTCTTCTCAGCGATTGCTGCAACTAATTCTGTCTTATTCATTTGATAAAATCCTCCTTTATATGGTTTGTTCGCCATCCGAACTCTTCGGTTCATCTCAACATGTATAGTTATACCCAATATGACTATATTTGTCAAGGAAAATAAGGGATTTCGAGGCTGAAACCCCTTGATTTTACTTACTTTTCGCAGTTTCTTATCCTTATTATCTATCCTTCCATCTGTTTCCCGAGAAATGATGCTGCGATCAGGGCAGCTTTCTGCTCTATATCACCTATCCTGTGTCCGGCATCCCTTATTATCACTATAACCGCGCCCACAGCATCCCCCTCTGATATAATTGTCTGAACCACCTGGCCTTCATATCCAATATCATCTGATGTTATACGGACAAATTTTGCGTCTCCTTTTCTGGCTACTATGGCTTTCCTGTCATTTATGACACCTTCAAGCTCCCTGTGAAGCTCCTTGCCCAGCAGTTCTTTTCTTGGCATACCCGCCACAGCAATAACAGTATCGCGATCAGTTATGGCCACAGGAAGCCCCAGACTTTGCGATATAGCCTCCACATACTGCTGTGCAAATGCAGTGAGATCCGCCATAGGCGAATACTTCTTAAGGACTATCTCACCTTCTTTACCGGTAAATATCTCAAGAGGGGTACCCTCTTTTATCCTGAGAACCTTTCTTATCTCTTTGGGAACTACTATTCT
>Ga0129311_1002130_pt1 | contig 12499 bp, 16 predicted proteins | sample Go1ome_FD_94435 | JGI IMG/M metagenome (GOLD analysis project Ga0129311, IMG submission 94435) | Western lowland gorrila individual fecal microbial communities from Wisconsin, USA - Go1022B metagenome | ecosystem: Host-associated > Mammals > Digestive system > Large intestine > Fecal | place... | reverse complement strand
CTTCATATCCGGGACAAAACGACCATTTACCTGTGGCATGCGCAGTTCGCCTCCTCATAGGCCTTGAGGGACTGGCCCTCCTCGGTAAGGTACGCGGCCTGACGCGCGCGAAGGTCGTTCCAGTCGACCTTGGTGGCGTCGAAGTCGGGGCCGTCGACACAGGCGAACTTCGTCTGGCCGTCGACCTCGACGCGGCAGCAGCCGCACATGCCCGTGCCGTCGACCATGATGGGGTTCAGGCTGGCGGTGATGGGGGTGTTGTACTTCTCGGCCGTGAGGGCGGAGAACTTCATCATCGGGACGGGGCCGACGCAGAAGACCTGCGTGACGGCCTTGTCCTGGAGCAGGCGCTCCAGCGGGGCGGTGACCACGCCCTTCTCGCCGTAGGAACCGTCGTCGGTGGTGATGTGGATGTGGTCGTCGTCGAGCAGCTCGCGGAACTGGTCCTCGAGCAGCAGGAGGTCCTTGGTGCGGGCGCCCATGATGGCGTGCACCTCGTGACCGGTCTCGACCAGGTGCTTAGCCACGGGGAAGGCGATCGCGAGGCCGACGCCGCCGCCGATGACGGCGCAGGGGCCCTCAGCCATCTCGGTGGGCATGCCCAGAGGACCGGTGACGTCCTTGATGGAGTCGCCCGCCTCATAGGTGGACAGCATCTCGGTGGTCTTTCCGATCACCATGAAGATGAACTCGACCCAGCCCTCCTCGGCGTTCCAGCCCGCCAGGGTGAACGGCACGCGCTCGCCCGTCTCGTTCGCGCGCACCATGAGGAACTGGCCGGCATGTGCATGCTTGGCCATCGCGGGCGCTTCGATGCGGAACTTGAACACCTTCTCCGAGAACTGCGTCTTGTCGAGGATCTTGTACATTAACGAACTCCTCTCCTGCTTTTACTGCCATGCGACGCGGCTTCGGTCCCCACGACCGATGTACCGCGCTCCAAACTCTGTAATTGTACCGCGTGCGGCGCATCCGGCCCACATGAGGCGCCGTCGACGGGCGAGTATCTACCGCCTGCGGAAAGGCGACAACTGCGTGTAGGGGGTATGTTTTGCGGGGACTCGGACACGGCGCGCAGCGGGGCCGCGCTGCGCCCGGCACCGAGGCGTTGGCAAGAAGCGCCGCGCTAGTCCAGCGGGTGCATCGGTGCCCAGTCGGGGTCGTGCAGGATGGCGCGCGAGTCCTTGTATCCGGCCCACAGGCGCGCCCAGCCGCTCTTCAGGTGGTCGCGGTCGACGATGAGGATGCGCAGGAGCTCCTTTGAGAAGTTCGCTAGGGTCCCCACGGCGTAGAGCACGGGGTTGTAGTCGCCGTAGACCTTGAAGTAGCGCGCGAGGTAGGCGCGGTTGCGCGTGATGTAGTAGCGCGTCATGTCGCTCGCTGAGTTGAGCTGGCGCACCGATCCGATCTCTTTGTTTGCGACCTCGCGACGGCGGCTCAAGACGACGTCGGGCACGTAGTAGACCTTGGTGACCTTGCTCGCAACGTAGCCGAAGCAGGCGTCGTCGAGGTAGATGAAGAAGCGCGGGTCCGGCAGGCCGGCCTTCTGCACCACGCGGCGCGAGAAGAAGCTGCCCTCGAAGCACAGGACGTTGCAGAGTTTATATCGCTCGCCGGGGCGCCAGCTATCGCGCGACAGCGGGTTGTAGATGGCGAGGCCCGTCCAGAACCGATGCTGCCAGAAGAAGTGCCCGCCGTCGAAGTCGCGGCGGGTGCCCATGATGGCGTCGGACTCCTCCGACCAGCGCACAAGCGCTGCCAGGCCGTCGGGCTCGATAGCGACGTCGTCGTCCATGACCCAGAACCACTCGGCGCCGAGCTCGTAGGCGCGGCGCACGCCCGCCGAGAAGCCGCCGGCGCCGCCGGTGTTCTCCTCCATCGGCATGTACGCCGCGCGCGAGGTGCCGCCCTCGGCGTCGGGGTCGTCGTCGGTCGTGCCCCACAGGGCGTTCGCGCGCGCCTCGAAGCCGCGCACGATGTCGCCCGTCGCCGCGGAGTTCTCGTTGTCCACGACGACGACGCGCCACGGGGCCACGCTGGACTTCTCGATGGAATCCAACAGCTGCGACAGGAGCTCCTAGCGCTTGAAGGTGACGATGACGATGGCGGGGCGGTTCATGAAGCGGGTCGTCCAATCGGTGGGTTTGTCTTGGTGCCTTATTATAGGGGAGCAGACTGCGAGGGGCGGGCACGGGCGCCGACGCCCGAAGGAGGGCACATGAGCAACACCGGCCAAGGCAAGGTCTCCATCGTCGTCCCCATGTACAACGTGGCGGCGACGCTCGACCAGTGTCTCTTGAGCATCGAGGCCCAGACCTATGCTGACTTGCAGATCATTTGCATGAACGACGGATCGACCGACGAGGGCTCCCAGATTGCCCACGACCATGCGGCGCGCGATCCGCGCATCGTCGTCGTCGACAAGGCCAACGAGGGCTACGGCGCGACCTGCAACCGCGGAATCGCGCTGGCTGACGGCGAGTGGGCGGCCATCGTCGAGCCAGACGACTACCTTGACCCCACGATGTACGAGAAGCTCGTGGCGTGCGCCGTCGGCGTCGAGGACACGGGCGGACGTGCCGTCGACGTGGTGAGGTGCGCGTACTGGCGCGTGTTCGAGGCGGGCGCGGCCGCGGGAGCCGGAGCTGGCGCGCGCGGCGCTGGCAAGAAGGGCGCCGGCGAGAAGCGCGTAAGCTGCCCGTATCTCCACCGTGTGCGGCCGAAGTCCCAGCCCTTCAGCATAGGCGACGGGGTTGAGCTTCTGCTCCACCACCCCGCCATCTGGGCCGGCATGTACCGGCGCGAGTTTCTTTCCCGCGCGGGCGTGCGGTTCCGCGAGGTCCCGGGAGCCGGCTGGACCGACAACCCCTTCCTCATCGAGACGCTTTGCGCCACCGACGCCGTCGCCTACGTCGACGAGCCTCTCTACTTCTACCGCGAGCACGACCTCAACGACGCCGAGGCGCTTGCGGCAAAGTCGCCCGCCACGCCGCTGACCCGCTGGAACGAGATGATGGACGCCGCGGAGCGCCTGGGGGTCGAGGACGGCCGCGTGCTCGACGCGCTCGCCCTGCGCGGCGTCAACTACGCCATGATCACCGTCGGCGCCGCGGGAGAAGACGCCGCGGGCGTGCCCGAGCTCGTCGAGCACTCTATGGCTCGCCTGGAGCCGCAGCGTGTGTTTGGCCTGGCGGCGCTCTCCCCCGCCGCAAAGGGTTTCTTTGCCCGCGTGCGCGGCGTTGAGGCCCCGCGCGAGCACAAGCTCGCGCGCATCGGCTACCTCGCCGGCGAGGCCGCCTACCGCGTCCGCACGAACGGCCTCGGCTTCGTCGTCGAGAACCTCCGCAGCCGCCTCAATCGCCTCTAGTGGGACAAAAGGGACGGGGTATTTTGTCCCAACTTATGGAGCCGCTCCACATTTTGGGACAAAATACCCCGTCCCTTTTGTCCCACTAGAGGAAGGCGTCGGGGGTAAGGGTGGCCGGAGCGCCGCGGCGCACCATCGACAAGAGGCGTGCCTGCATGATGGCCAACGGCACGTTCTGGCTCTTTATCGGGCCGATCAGGGCTCGGGCAGCGCCGTCTCGCGGCAAGCCCACGCCGGCCGCGAGTTGGGCCCGCTCATCAGAGATCATCTGGCCCACAAGGGCGCGGACGTCTGCGGGCGTGTCGCCTGTTTGCGTCGCGCACGCCGCCTCGATGCACAAGGAAAGAAGCTCGAGATAGCGCCCCTGGATCATCGTCATGCTCGCCGCGTCGCCCTCAAGGCCCCAGCCGCGCATCAGCTCGATCACGGCCTCGTACTCGTCGCCGATGCATCGGTACAGCTCCCGCGCGAACTCGACGCCGTACTCCTCCGGAGCCTCACGGCAAACGCGATACCCGCCGCCCGTGAAGGCGACGCGCTCGACATCGCGCAGGTAACCGTACGTGAACCCGTGGTCAATCCCGTTCTCGGCGTTGAAGCGCAGCTTGGATGCCGCGGCCCTCGCGCGGTCGAACAGCTTGGCGCTCGCCGGCGAGAGGCGCCCGGAGGCGAAGTGCTCCCACGAGCCGGTCCGGAAATCATGCTGCGTCCGATAAATCACGGGAGTCTCGTCCGCTTCGAGGTCGATCTTTCGACGCGGGGTCTCAATCTGGACGGAGACGCCGCCGACCACGAGGTCGACGTGCTCTTTTTCCACGGTGTCGACGAGCTTCTGGAGATACGTCGCGTCGAACCATCCGTCGGCGTCCATGACCACGACGTATTCTCCCCGAGCGTGCGCGAAGGCCGCGTCAAGCGCCTCCCCGCGGCTGCAGGCCGACACGTGCTCGACCACCACCCTGATGTCGCGCTCCATAAACGTGTCGAGCATACGCGCGCTCGAGTCCTCCGAGCCCGCGTCGACAGCGATCAGCTCGACATTACGCAGCGTTTGGTTCTGCACGCTCTCCACTGCGCGACGCAGGGTCTTCTCGGCATCATGGACGCAAAGAAGGACCGACACCTTCGGCGATGTGGGAGAGAAATGCTGCAATTGCTGCCTTTCAGACGATGGGCCGACCAGCAATTATCCGATGCACTTATGCAGGTGTGGTGTGCATATAGACACTCCCCAAATCACCATTTTTTGCAGCCTAAACGAGCGTGCCGACCGACGTGCACAGCGCGGTTCGGTCGATGACCTGGAAGCCCGTCTCGACCGTGGAGCCGTCGTCTGCCTGGGTGGTCTCGGCAACGAGGGGCGCGTCAACGCGGTTGAAGTTATCGGCACCCACACCGGTGGCCCTGGTCCCCAAATCCACGAGCTCGGCAGGCGTCATGTCAGTGCGAAGCTTCATCAGAAGCGCCGTGGATTCCTTGATGAATTTCGAGGGGTCGGAGCCGGCAAGCGCCATGACCTGCTCGAGCACGTCCTCACTCGCCACGACCACGTGGGTGAACTTGATGTTGCTCGCCGCGTTGAGGGGCACGACGCAGGCGGCGGGACCGTGGGCGGCGCAGTAATCGGCAAGTGTGGCGGCATCGTCGCCGGAGCCGATCCTTGCGTCGAGCGGGAGGGTTGCCAAAGACGCCAGGGTCTGCGTGGTCTCGCTGCCGTCCTCGGCCTGAACGGGCTTCTCGTGAAGCAGCAGCACCTGAGCCTGCGTGACCTGCGTGCCCTTCTCCATATCGGAGGCGTCGGCCACCGTGAGGAAGAGCACCTTGGTAAAGGCGTCCTGAGAAATCGAGTACTGATCGTCGGTGACCACCATCGAGGATTGCTTGCTGACCTGCTTGGAGAGGTCGGCGTCCTCGAGGCGGGTTTCTTTGCCCACTCGATCGGCGACGCGCCCGACGACGACAAAGAGGGCAACCGCCACGACGACGAGCACGGCTACGCCGATGACGTTCGTGTAGGGGCCCGGCGTGGGCACGTCGGTGCGCTCAAAACGCTCACGCTTCCTAAAGAGCATGGGTACCGCCTTCCCGTGCGCATACGCACGCGTGAATCCTATTTACAACAGGATACCTAACGCGCAGGCCGTAAGACCCGCAAGAACCGCCACGCCATAAACCAGCAGGGTGACGTAAACGTTCTGACGCGCGTCGGCGTTCGTGCGCCACAGCACGAGCAGTCCCACGCCGCCCGAGGAAAGAAGCCCGGCGAGCATGGGGCCGGTGGCGAGCGTTCCGTCGAGGAACAGCTCCGCGATGGCCACGCTCGCACCGCAGTTGGGAATGAGCCCGACGAGCGCCGCGATAAAGGTCGCCCTCACCGGGTGGTAGGCGAGCACCGATCGGATGGAGTCGACGCCGAGACCCTCGATGATCAGGCCGAACAGCAGCGAGATGAGGAATATGAAGGCCGTGACCTGTGCGGTGTGGACGCACGCGGAGCGGACAATCCCCCAGGCACCGTGGTGAGAATGGCTGTGGCCGTGGCGATGCCCGTGGTCGTGGTGGTCACCGTGGTCGCCGTGGCCAACGTGCTCGTCGTGGCCCTCGTTCTCGTCGAGCTCGTCGGCTTCCTCGCAGTGGCAGTGCTCGCGCTCGCAGAGCTCATGGATGTGCGAGTGACCGTCACCGGCACGGTGAAGCAGGCGCAGGACCAGGTCGAGCAAAAGGCCCGCGACGATGCCGAGCATGACCTTTATGGCGATGATCGCGAGCATGCGGCTCACCGGCTCCTGGTGAGCCACGAACACCGGGATCATCTCGTCGGATGTGGAAAGAATAACGGCCACAAGCGTACCGGCCGTGACCACACGCCCAGAGAAGAGCGTGGCCGCCATGGCCGAGAAGCCGCACTGCGGCAAGGCGCCAAGAAGCGCGCCCACCACAGGGCCGGCGGCTCCGGCGTGCTCAACCGCCTCTTTGACTTTATTGCTGGCAAAGTGCTCGAGTGCCTCCATGGCCAGATAGGTCACAAAGAGGAACGGGATGAGCTTGAGGGTGTCGATAACGGAGTCGGCAAGAACGTCGACAAAGAGATCCAAAGCAGGTCCTTTCCATGCGCGGGGTACGTCCAGGCAACCAGGTCAGACAGGCAAAAAAGACTGCCAAATCAGACAGGCTGAAAAAACAGGTCACCAGGGGACGAGGGCACCGGGGAGGTAGTCTACGGCTTGGAAGGTGAGGCCGCGTGCGGGGGCACAGGGCCCCGCGGCGGCGCGGTCGCGGGCGGCGAGGACAGCTGCCACCCAAGCGGCGTCGCGGTGGCCGCGGCCAACCTCGACGAGGGTGCCGACGATGGTGCGGACCATGTTGTGAAGAAAAGCATTGCCCTCGATGTCGACCGCCACGAGGCGCTCTGAGGCCTCCTCGGCCTCGCTCACGTGCAGGCTCGAGACGTAACGGCAGGTTGGTTTATCAACGGCCGAGGACGCCTTACAGAAGCTCTTGAAGTCGTGCTCGCCCACAAGAACCTGAGCCGCCTCGTCCATTGAGGCAACATCGAGGGAGCCTTTATACCACCAGGAGTGGTCCCAGGCCATGACGGGACGGGCGTCCCCGGCGCAGATTCTATAGCGGTACCTGCGCATCTGGGCGTCAAAACGTGCCGAGAAGTCCGGGGCCGCACGGAACAGCCCCGACACCGAGATATCGTCGGGTGTCAGCGCGACGAGGCTGCGGCGAAGGCGGTCTGCGGGCAGACCGAGCTCGTCTGCGGCCATGGGAAGGCTCACATACTGGGCAACGGCGTGGACGCCTGCGTCGGTGCGCCCGGCACAGGTGAGCTCGCAGGGGCGACGCAGCGCGCACTCGAGGGCGCGGCGCAGCTCGCCGGCGACGGTTCTCTTTTCAGGTTGCTCGGCAAAGCCACAGAAGGCCTCGCCTCGATAGCCGAGGCGAATAACGAGCGTTGCCTGGGCCGGTGCGTCGCCGACCGTCGGTGTCTCGCGCGGGACATATTCGCGCTCATAGGCACCCATGAGCATATCCTCCGATTTCGTATAAAAAGGGCCCTGGCACAAAGCCAGGGCCCTTAGGGCACTTCGATGAGTGTCGCTTACTCAGCGGCGTTCTCCTCAGCGGCGGGAGCCTCAACGGTCTCCTCGGCGACGGGAGCGGCCTCGACCTTGGTGACGGTGGTCTTCTTGGCCTTGGGGGTGACGGGCTCGGTGACGAGCTCCATCAGCACCATCTCGGCAGCGTCGCCCTTGCGGGGGCCGAGCTTCATGATGCGGGTGTAGCCGCCGTTGCGGTCGGCCCACATGCCCTGAGCGGCCTTCTCGAAGACCTCGCGGACAACCTCTTTGTCGTTGAGCTTCGCGATGGCAAGACGGCGAGAGTGGATGTCGCCCTTCTTGGCCCAGGTAATGACCTTGTCGACGTCAGAGCGAATAGCCTTGGCGCGGACATCGATCGTCTTGATACGGTCGTTGGTAAACAGGGCGCAAACAAGGCTGCGCTTCATAGCCTTGGTGTGCGAAGCGTCGGTGCCGAGCTTCATGCCCTTCTTCTTGTTGTGACGCATAACTGCTTCTCCTAAGCGTTCCGGCGCGCGTTAAGCCTTGAGGGAAAGCCCCATGCTCTCGAGCTTGTCCTTGACTTCCTCGATGGACTTGACGCCAAAGTTTCTGATGTTGAGAAGGTCGTTCTCGGAGAACTCCACGAGCTGACGCACGGAGTGAATGCCGGCGCGCTTCAGGCAGTTGTAGGAACGGACGGAAAGGTCCAGGTCCTCGATCTGCTTGTCGAGCTCGATGTTGTCCTCGACGGTGCTGGTCGTGAAGATCGACGCGTCCTCGACGGGCTCGTCCTCGTCAGCCAGCGACATGAACGCGGTCATGTGCTGGTTGATGATGTTGGAAGCCTCGACGACGGCATCACGCGGGGTCATGGAACCGTTGGTCTCGATCTCGAGGACGAGACGATCGTAGTCGGTGCGACGACCGACGCGGCAGTTCTCAACGACCTTGGCGCAGCGACGGACGGGCGAGAAGAGCGAGTCGACGTGAATGATGCCGATGGGATCGGTCTCACGCTCGTTATCCTCGCCGGCGACGTAGCCGCGACCCATGCCGATGCGCATCCTCATGGTGAGGTGGGCGCCCTCGGCGAGGGTGCAGATGACGTGGCCCGGGTTGACGATCTCGAACTCAGCGGGGATATCGAAGTCGCCGCCGGTCACCGTCATGGGGCCGTCGACCGAGATGGAGGCCTCCGCCTCGGAGCCGGTGCCCATGGAGCGGAAGACCAGGCCCTTGACGTTGAGCACGATGTCGGTGACGTCCTCGTAGACGCCCTCAACGGTCGTGAACTCATGCTGCACGCCGTCGATGGAGATGGCCTCGACTGCAGCGCCCTCGAGGGACGAGAGCAGCACGCGACGCAGGGAGTTGCCCAGCGTGTCGCCGTAGCCACGCTCCAGCGGCTCGACGTTGATGCGAGCCAGGCTGTCGCTGATCTCCTCTACCGACACCTGCGGTCGGATGAAATCGGACATTGCTACCTCCAAACAGGGTCGGGCTTACTTGGAGTAGAGCTCGACGATGAGCTGGGCGTCGAGGTCAAGGTCGATCTGGTCACGCGTGGGGACCTGAAGGACAGTGCCCTTGAGCTTCTCGATGTCGACCTCGAGCCAGCCGGGGACGGCCATGTGCTCGGAGGAGATCAGGGCCTCCTTGATGGGGAGAAGGTCCTTGTACTTGGGGGCGACGGCGATGACGTCGCCGGCCTTGACCTGAGCGGAGGGGATGTCGCAGCGGTGGCCGTTCACGGTGATGTGACCGTGACGGACGGTCTGACGGGCCTCCTTGCGGGTGCGGGCGAAGCCAAGACGGAAGACGACGTTGTCGAGACGGCACTCGAGGATGCTCATCAGGTTGTCGCCGGTGATGCCCTCACGCTTGAGAGCGGCGTTGTAGTAGCCGTGGAACTGCTTCTCGAGAACGCCATAGATGAACTTGGCCTTCTGCTTCTCGCGAAGCTGCATACCGTACTCGGACTCCTTGCGGCGACGCTTGGGCTCGCGGTGAGAAGTCTTGTTAATCCCCATCACAACGGGGTCGATGCCGAGCTGACGGCACCTCTTAAGGACGGGAGTCCTATCAACTGCCATTGTTAAATCCTCCTAGAGCTACACGCGACGACGCTTGCTCAGACGGCAACCGTTGTGCGCGATGGGGGTCTTGTCCTGGATGCCCGAAACCTCGAGGCCGGCGGCCTGGAGGGAACGGATGGCGGTCTCGCGACCAGAGCCGGGGCCCTTCACGAAGACAGCGACCTTGTGCAGGCCGTGCTCCATGGCAGCCTTAGCAGCGGCCTCGGCGGCCAGCTGCGCGGCGAACGGCGTGGACTTACGGGAGCCCTTGAAGCCGACGGTGCCACCGGACTGCCAGGAGATGACGTTGCCCTGGGGATCGGTGATCGAGACGATCGTGTTGTTGAACGTGCTCTTGATGTGGGCCTGACCCACAGCGATGTTCTTACGCTCGGAACGGCGGACGCGCGTGGTGCGAGCGTTCTTCTTCTGCGCCATGTTCTATATCCCCTGTCCTACTTCTTCTTGCCGCCGATTTGACGCTTCTTGCCCTTGCGGGTACGAGCGTTCGTGTGCGTGCGCTGACCACGGACGGGGAGGCCCTTGCGGTGACGGAGGCCGCGGTAGCAGCCGATCTCCATCAGGCGGGCGACGTTCTGACGGGTCTCACGACGGAGGTCGCCCTCAGTCGTGTAGTTGGCGTCAATGTAATCGCGGATCTTGGTGACCTCGTCCTCGGTCAGATCCTTGACGCGGGTAGCAGGATCAACGCCGGTCTCGGCGCAGATCTTGGTGGCAGTGGTGCGGCCGATGCCGAAAATGTAGGTGAGTCCGATCTCGACGCGCTTCTCGCGCGGGAGGTCGACGCCGTTAATACGGGCCAACTTGGTGCTCCTTCCTTAGCCCTGACGCTGCTTGTGGCGCGGGTTCTCGCAAATGACGTAAACCTTGCCGTGGCGACGAATGATCTTGCACTTGTCGCACATCTTCTTGACCGAAGGGCGTACCTTCATGACGTCATTCCTTTCGGTAGTGCTGATACGAACTATCTACTCGCCCAGCCGCTGGCGTGATTTCCAGGCTGAGTGCCGCAGGCCTACTTATAGCGGTAAGTGATGCGGCCGCGCGTCAGATCGTAGGGAGAAATCTCCACAACGACCTTGTCTCCCGGAAGGATGCGGATGTAGTTCATCCTGATCTTTCCCGAGATGGTGCAGAGAATGGTCTTACCGTTCTCGAGCTCCACGTTGAACATAGCGTTGGGCAGAGGCTCGACGACCTTGCCCTCGAGTTCGATTGCGTCCTGCTTGCTCAAGTTAATCCCTCTCTACGCCGTGACAGCGACTAACAAATATATCGAAAATTCACGGGGGCGTCCACGGACGTGGGCGCCCTCCACAACTACAACAACTCAGCACCCTCTTGAGACGCGTCCGAAAACCTCAGCTGAAGTGATTTTCGGACACGCCTCAAAGAAGACTTAGTTAGCACCGCCTTGCATTGAGCACCAAGGACCTTCGTCGTCGGCGGTGAGGATCACCGGACCGTCATCGGTGATGGCGACGGTGTTCTCGTAGTGAGCCGCGGCTCCCCCATCACAGGTGACGACGGTCCAGCCATTTCCGAGGGTGCGGCACTCGTAGGATCCCAAGGTGATCATCGGCTCGATCGCGAGCACCATGCCCGCCTGGAGCTTAACGCCGCGGCCGTGCCTGCCGTAGTTTCGGACCTCGGGGTCCTCGTGCATCGCACGGCCGATGCCATGGCCGACGTAGTCGCGGACAACGCCGTAGCCGTTCGACTCGGCGAGGTCCTGGACCGCGGCTCCGATGTCGCCGAGTCGGTTGCCGGGCACCGCCTGCTCAATGGCTGCCTTGAGGCAGTCGCGCGCGACCTCGCACAAGCCCTGCCACTCGCTCGAGACCTCACCGCAGTAGAAAGTCCAGGCGTTGTCGCCAACCCATCGGTTAAAGGTGGCGCCGGTATCCACCGAGAGGATATCCCCCTCCTTGAGCACAACGGCATCAGACGGAATCCCATGCACAACCTGCTCGTTGACGGAGGCGCAGATGCTGCCCGGGAAACCACCGTACCCCTTGAAGGTGGGCTTTCCGCCGTTGGAGCGGATGAAGCTCTCCACGGCTTGATCGATCGCGAGCGTGGAGGTGCCGGGGACAACCATGGTCCCAGCTAGACGAAGAGCCGCCTTGGACAATGCCCCGGCGGCCTTCATCTGCTCGATCTGTTGAGGATCTTTGCGCTTGATCATAGGCTCAGGAGATCCTTGACGTCGGCGTAGACCTCGTCGACGGGACGATCTCCGTCGACCTCCTTGAGAATCGAGTGACCCCGGTAGTACTCAATCAGCGGGGCAGTCTGGGTGTGGTACGTGTCGAGACGACGCTGAATCGTCTCGGGCTTGTCGTCGTCGCGCTGGTACATCTCGCCGGAGCAACGGGGGCACACATCGGTGCCGGCCGGAGCCGTGTACCCACAGGACTTGCAGGTGCGGCGAGAAGAGAGACGCTCCACGACGGAAGCATCGGGAACACTGACGAGCAGCGCGGCGTCAAGGTCGCGGCCCATGGCGGCGAGCTCGGAATCGAGCGCGACCGCCTGGGCGGTATTGCGGGGGAAGCCGTCGAGGATGAAGCCCTTCTGGGCGTCATCGGAGTCGAGGCGCTCCTTGACGAGATCGATGACAAGCTGGTCGGGGACGAGCTGGCCGGACTCCATGTAGGACTTGGCCTGGATACCAAGCTCAGAGCCAGCCTTGACGGCAGCGCGGAGCAGGTCGCCGGTGGAGATGTGGGCAAAGCCGAAATCCTCCACGAGCTTCTGGCCCTGGGTGCCCTTGCCGGCGCCGGGGGCGCCAAGAAGAACGATGTTCATGGCCGTACCTTTCTTCCGAAATTGGCGTTACTCGAACCCGCAGGCGGCTTACTTAAAGAAACCGTCGTAGTTGTTCATCTTGAGCTGGCTCTCCAGAGAGGCGAGCGTATCCATGGCCACGCCGACCATGATGAGCACCGAGGTGCCGCCGAACG
>Ga0129311_1002128_pt1 | contig 12501 bp, 10 predicted proteins | sample Go1ome_FD_94435 | JGI IMG/M metagenome (GOLD analysis project Ga0129311, IMG submission 94435) | Western lowland gorrila individual fecal microbial communities from Wisconsin, USA - Go1022B metagenome | ecosystem: Host-associated > Mammals > Digestive system > Large intestine > Fecal | place... | reverse complement strand
TCAAAGGTCACGGGGGACCCCTCCTTTTGGGTTATCTTCTGATTTTCGTGTCCCGCGGGGGATACGCGGAAAAAATCGCGCTCAGACGGTGAGCATGGTGCCGATACCGGCATCGGACAGCAGCTCGATGAGCAGGGAGTGCGCCACCCGACCGTCCAAGATGATGGCGGACTTCACGCCGGAGCGCACCGCCTCCACGCAGCAGTCGATCTTGGGGATCATGCCGCCGGAGATGACGCCCTCCCGGACGAGGGCGGGGACGGAGGACAGCTGCAGCTCGGGGATCAGCGTGGACTCGTCCTTGGGGTCCCGCAGCAGGCCCCGCACGTCGGTGAGGAGGATGAGCTTCTCCGCCTTCAGGGCCACGGCCAGCTTGGCGGCGGCGGTGTCGGCGTTGATGTTATAGGACACGTCGGCGTCCTCCCCCTGGGCCACAGTGGACACCACGGGGATGTAGCCATTGTCCAGGGCATCCTGCACGGGGCTGGGGTCCACCCGGGTGATGTCGCCCACCATGCCGTACTGGTCGCCCAGCTTCTTGGCCTTGAGCATTCCGGCGTCCATGCCGCACAGGCCCAGGGCCCGGCCGCCCATGCGGTTCAGGGTGGCCACCAGGTTCTTGTTCACCCGGCCGCAGAGGACCTGCTGAACGATGTCCATGGTCTCGTCGTCGGTGTAGCGCAGACCGTCCACGAATTTAGACTCCTTGCCCACCTTGTTCAGCATCTCGCTGATCTCGGGGCCGCCGCCGTGGACCACCACCACATGGATGCCCACCAGCCGCAGCAGCACGATGTCAGAGATGACGGCGCGGCGCAGCTCCTCTGACACCATGGCGTTGCCGCCGTATTTCACCACAATGGTCTTTCCGGAAAACTTCTGAATATAGGGCAGGGCCTCAGCCAGTACCTGGGCCCGATCTACCTCGGTAAAGGGCATGGATATTCCTCCGATCTGTCCGTTGGTCCTCCGCTGACGGTTTCTGTTTCCATTCCCCACCGGGCCAACGTGAGAATTTGTAGGGGCGGCCTGCGGCCGCCCGCGGTCCCGCTGCACCTCCGGCGGGCGGCCACAGGCCGCCCCTACGGGAGGGACACCGGGTTCGAGCGTTTGAAGTGATCTCAGGTGCGGTAATCGCCGTTGATCTTCACATAATCATAGGTCAGGTCGCAGCCCCAGCACTCGGCGCTGTCCTCGCCCTCGTGCAGGTCCACGGCGATGATGACCTCCTGCTCCGACAGGATCTTCTTGGCCTGGTCCTCGTCAAAGGCCACGCCGTCTCCCTGCTTGCACACCAGAATTTCCCCGGCGGCAGAGCAGAAGGTCACGTCCACGTGCTCCGGGCGGAAGGGGGCCTTGGAGTAGCCCATGGCGCACAGCACCCGGCCCCAGTTGGCGTCCGCCCCGAACATGGCGGCCTTCACCAGGGAGGAGCCCACCACGGCCTTGGCCAGCCGCTCGGCGTTTTCCTCGCTGCGGGCGTTGGTCACCCGGCAGGTGACCAGCTTGCTGGCCCCCTCGCCGTCCCCGGCGATGGCCCGGGCCAGGTGGCGGCAGACATACTCCAGGGCGGAAAGGAAGGTCTGGTAGTCCTCATTCTTCCACTCGATGAGGGGGTTGCCCGCCATGCCGTTGGCCAGCACGGCGCAGGTGTCGTTGGTAGAGGTATCCCCGTCCACCGTGACGCGGTTGAAGGTCCGGCCCACCACCTCGTGGAGGGCGTCGGCCAGCATCTCGTGGGTGATGGCGCAGTCGGTGGTCAAAAAGGCCAGCATGGTGCCCATGTTGGGGTGGATCATGCCGGAGCCCTTGGCGATGGCGCCCAGGCGGACCTCCTTGCCCCCCACCGAGAAAGCGACGGCGATCTCCTTCTTCACCGTGTCGGTGGTCATAATGGCGGTGGCGGCGGAATCGGAGCCGTCGGCGTTCAGGGCGGCGGCGGCCTGGGGCACACCGGCCTCGATGGCGGCGATGTTGATGGTCTGGCCGATCACGCCGGTGGAGGCCACCACAAAGTCGCCGGGCTCCCGGCCGGTGGCCTTGGCGGCGGCGGCACACATGGCCTCGGCGTTCTCATGGCTCATGGGGCAGCAGGCGTTGGCGTTGCCGCTGTTCACCACAACGCCCCAGGCGGTGCCGTCCTCCAGGTGGTCCATGGTCACATACAGGGGGGCGGCCTTCACCCGGTTCAGGGTAAAGGTGGCGGCGGCGGTGCACTCCTTCTGGCTGAGGATCAGCGCCAGGTCATTTTTGTCGGGGCTGCTGTTGGCCTTCACGCCGCAGTGGACACCGGCGGCGGTAAAGCCCTGGGCGGCACACACGCCGCCTTGGATCTCCTTCAACATACGAAACACTCCTTCGTTCAGGGATTCAGACCGGCGGTCTGGGGGAATCCCAGCATAATATTCATGTTCTGGACGGCCGCGCCCGAAGCGCCCTTGCCCAGGTTGTCAAACTGCGCGGTGAGCAGGGTCTGGTCCTCATGGCCGGAGACGGTGATCTCCAGGCTGTCCCGCCCCGCCAGGGCGGCGGCATACTGCCGGGGGGCGCTGCCGCCGAAGGGGTTCACCCGGACCAGCTCCTGCCCGTCGTAATAGGAGGCCAGCATCTCGCTGATGTCCTGGGCGGTGGGGGTGCCGCTGAGCAGCCGGTTGGGCAGCAGCACGCTGGAGCACATCCCCTTTTCAAAGTCGCCCAGCACGGGCAGGAAGCAGGGGGGGTAGTCCAGGCCCGCCAGCTTCTGCATCTCGGGCAGGTGCTTGTGCTTCAGGGTGATGGAATAGGGGGCGGAGGAGGCCAGCAGCGGGTCCCGGTCCGGGGCCTCATACTCGGCGATCATCTTCTTGCCGCCGCCGGAGTAGCCGGTGAGCGAGTAGCAGGTCAGGGGGCAGTCCTTGGGAATGACCCCCAGCTGCACCAGCGGGGCCACGGTGGACAGAAAGCCGGTGGCGTGGCAGCCGGGATTGGCCACCCGGTCGGCAAATTTAATGCGCTGGCGCTGGCCGGGCAGCAGCTCGGCAAAGCCGTAGACCCAGCCCCCCGCCGTGCGGTGGGCGGTGGAGGCGTCGATCACCCGGGTCTTGGGGTTTTCGATGAGGGTGACCGCCTCCTTGGCGGCGGCGTCGGGCAGGCAGAGGAACACCAGGTCGGCGGCGTTCAGCAGCTTCCGCCGCTCCTCCGTGTCCTTGCGCTTATCCTCGTCGATGAGCAGCAGCTCAATATCGTCCCGCCCACCCAGGCGCTGATAGATCTGCAGGCCGGTGGTGCCCTCTTTTCCGTCGATATATACCTTGGGCTTGTTCATGGTATCGTACTCCCTTCCGGTTCCCCCCAGAAAAGGGGCCGGCGGGGGCAAGCCCCCGCCGATAAAGGCTTTTCTTCGTTCCCATCATACCCGGTATGTGGGGCTTTTGCAAGAAAAATTCTCTGAAATTGCGTTTTTATCCACACCTGGCTTCCGCGGTGGATGTAGGGGCGGCTATTAGCCGCCCGCCGTTCGTCTGGCGGGCATCGTGCGGGCGGATTATATCCGCCCCTACTTTCTTTCCCGCGAGAGCGCGCAACCATGGGGGCAGGTATTTTTATACCTGGTGCTCCTCCACAAAACGCTCGATATTCTCGATCTGCTTTTCCACGCTCTCTTTAGCCGGCCCGCCGTAGACCTTGCGGCCGTTGACGCAGGTTTTCAGGGCCAGGGCGTCGTATACGTCCTCGTCGAACAGGGAGGAGATGGCCCGGAAGTCCTTCAGGGTCAGGGTATCCAGGGTATCGCCGGTCTTGATGCACAGGTTGACCAGGCGGCCCACGATCATATAGGCCTCCCGGAAGGGCAGGCCCTTCTTGGTCAGGTAATCGGCGCAGTCGGTGGCGTTGATAAAGCCGCCGGCGGCCGCCTTGGCCATATTCTTGGGCCGGACGGTGAGGGTGTCCACCATGGCGCTGAACACCGGCAGGCAGAGCTCCACGGTGTCGATGGCGTCGAACAGAGCCTCCTTATCCTCCTGCATATCCTTGTTATAGGCCAGGGGCAGAGACTTCATCACGGTGAGCAGGGTGACCAGCGCGCCGTACACCCGGCCGGTCTTGCCCCGGACCAGCTCGGCCACGTCGGGGTTCTTCTTCTGGGGCATGATGGAGGAGCCGGTGGAGTAGGCGTCGTCCAGGTCCACATACTTGAACTCCCAGGAGCACCACAGCACGATCTCCTCAGAGAACCGGGACAGGTGCATCATCAGGATGGACAGGGCGGACAGCAGCTCGATGGCGTAGTCCCGGTCGGACACGGAGTCCATAGAGTTGTCCGTGGGCTTTTTGAAGCCCAGGGCCTGGGCGGTCTGGAACCGGTCCACGGGGTAGGTGGAGGTGGCCAGCGCACCGGCGCCCAGGGGGCACTCGTTCAGCCGCTCCCGGCAGTCCTCCAGCCGGGTCACGTCCCGCTTGAACATATTGGCATAGGCCATCATGTAGTGGGCAAAGGTGGTGGGCTGGGCCCGCTGCAGGTGGGTGTAGCCGGGCATCACGGTGTCCAGGTTGGCCTTGGCCTTCTTCACCAGCACCTGCTCCAGGTCCAGGATCTGCTTCACAATGACGGGGATCTCGTCCCGGACGTACATCCGGGTATCCACGGCCACCTGGTCGTTCCGGGAGCGGGCGGTGTGCAGCCGCTTGCCCGCGTCGCCGATGCGCTGGGTGAGCATGGCCTCGATGTTCATGTGGATGTCCTCGTTGTCCAGGGAGAACTCCACCTTGTCGTCCTCGATGTCCGCCAGAATGGCCTTCAGACCCTCGATGATCTTGTCGGCCTCGTGCTGCTCGATGATCCCCTGCTTGCCCAGCATGGCGGCGTGGGCCATGGAGCCGGTGATGTCCTGCTTGTAGAGCCGGGCATCAAAACCGATGGAGGAATTAAAGTCGTTTACCAGGGTGTCGGTCTCTTTCTGGAACCGTCCGGCCCACAGCTTCATAGTGCATTACCTCGCTTGTCAGATATGGGGCGCAAATACCCCCGGATAGGGCAAAAGTGGAGACAGCATCTCCACTCCTGCCTGGTATGTTCTAATCGTTTACTTCAGCTTGCCCTGGTCCCGCAGCGCCTGAACGGTGTCGGGCAGGCCCCACAGGTTGATAAAGCCCTGGGAGTCCTTCTGGTCGTAGTCGCTCTCCTCAAAGGTGACCAGCTCCTCGGAGTACAGGGTCTCGGGAGAGGTGACGGAGGAGGTGATCACGTTGCCCTTATACAGCTTCAGCTTCACCGTGCCGGTGACGTGCTTCTGGGTGTCCACGGCGAAGGCCTGAAGGGCCTCCCGCAGGGGGGTGAACCACTTGCCGTTGTAGACCAGGTCGGCAAAGTCCACGGCCAGCTTCTGCTTCATGTGCTTGGTGTCCTTGTCAATGGTGATCATCTCCAGGACCTCGTGGGCGCGGTACAGGATGGTGCCGCCGGGGGTCTCGTAGACGCCGCGGTCCTTCATGCCCACCAGCCGGTTCTCCACGATGTCCAGCAGGCCGATGCCGTTCTCGCCGCCCAGCTGGTTCAGCTTGCGGATGATGTCGCTGGCCTTCATCTTCTCGCCGTCGATGGCAACGGGCCAGCCCTTCTCAAAGTCCAGGGTCACATAGGTGGCCTTGTCGGGGGCCACGGCGGGGGACACGCCCATCTCAAGGAAGCCGGGCTCGTCGTACTTGGGCTCGTTGGCGGGGTCCTCCAGGTCCAGGCCCTCGTGGCTCAGGTGCCACAGGTTCTTGTCCTTGGAGTAGTTGGTCTCCCGGGAGATCTTCAGGGGCACGTTGTGGGCCTCGGCGTAGTCGATCTCCTCGTCACGGCCCTTGATGGACCACTCACGCCAGGGGGCGATGATCTTCAGTTCAGGGGCGAAGCGTTTGATGGCCAGCTCGAACCGGACCTGGTCGTTGCCCTTGCCGGTGCAGCCGTGGCAGATGGCGTCCGCGCCCTCCTTCTTGGCGATCTCCACCAGCCGCTTGGCGATAACAGGGCGGGCAAAGGCGGTGCCCAGCAGATAGTCCTCATACTTGGCGCCCATCATCATGGAGGGGATGATCACATCGTCCACCATCTCGTCAGTCAAATCCTCGATATACAGCTTGGAGGCGCCGGTCTTGATGGCCTTCTCCTCCAGCCCGTCCAGCTCGCTGCCCTGGCCCACGTCGGCGGACACCGCGATGATCTCGGGGTTATTGTAGTTCTCCTTCAGCCAGGGAATAATAATCGAAGTATCCAGGCCGCCGGAATAGGCGAGCACAACTTTTTTCACATCAGCCATGATTCATTTCCTCCATCATTCTTGGCAGGCGGACGTTCCGTGGATCGTCTGGAATGCCGCCCTGTCTTGTTCAGTGGGGACAGTCTACCACCATTCCCCATAAATTGCAAGTTCACATTCGCATAATTATCCAGATTCTCCCCGTTTATTTCCGTAATATTTCACAAAAATGAATATTGTTGGGGGTTTATTATGAATATATGTATATTTATGCGGTCTGTTTATATGCGACCGAGCGTTTTCCTTGGTTTTATTGGGGACGGGGGGGAGTTCCGCCTGCGGGCGGGGTGGGGATGTTTCGCCTGCGGGCGAGCTACTTTCCAGTGATGGAAAGTAGCTAAAGATCACCGGGGCTGCGGCCCCGGACCCGGGGGAGCCATTCGGAAGGGAAGCTGGGTTTAGACTTGACCGGCGCGGGTGCAGACTTGTGGTTGTGCTCCTTTCCCCGCCCGCTGCCGCTCTGCTTCCGTCAGTGTTAGTCTTCATCATCCCTTGTTTAGAGGCGCGCCTGGCTGGGCAGCAATCGCGGGGTGCATTTTTTGCGCGTTGTCGGTGGTGCGGTGGTTGACGCGGGACGCTGAGGACAGCGTCCCCTACGGGCGCACCATCGTAACCCCCCGTAGGGGCGGATATGATCCGCCCGCACGATAACCACCAGGTCAACGGCGGGCGGCTGATAGCCGCCCCTACAAAAAACCTGAAGGATTTGGCGTAGGGGCCGATTCCCCCTGATAGGGGGAATCGGCCCCTGTGGGTGGAAGGCCAAGGCAAAGCCTTCCCCCTTCCAGGGGGAAGGTGGCGCGGCTTCGCCGCGACGGATGAGGGTGACTTTCGACAAGAGGCTAGGCACCAAAGGGCTAAGTAACTCCTACCTCCTCACTCCTAACTCCTAACTATCCCGAACTACATCTCCTCTAACAGCTTCTCCAGCTCCGGCTTGGAGTAGTGATAAATTTTATCGCAGAACTGACACGTCAGCTCCGCCTCGCCCTGTTCCCGGATCAGGTCCGCCAGCTCCTCCCGGCCCATGCTGATGAGGGCGCGGGTGACCCGCTCCCGGGAGCAGTAGCAGCGGTACTCGATGGGGTGCTTTTCCAGGATTTCCAGGTCGAAGTCCGACAGGACGGCCCGGAGCAGGCCCTCGGCGTCGGTGCCGGTCTCTAACACGCGGCTGACGGAGCCTACCCGGCGGACGCCGGCCTCGATTTTGGTGATGATATCCTCCCCGGCTCCGGGCAGGAGCTGGATGAGATAGCCCCCGGCGGAGGTGACGCTCTGGTCGGTGCCCACCAGAACGCCCAGGGCGCAGGCGGTGGGGATCTGCTCGCTCTCCACAAAGTACATGGCCAGGTCGTCGGCGATCTCGCCGGAGAACAGGCCGATGGACCCCACATAGGGCTCCTTCAGGCCGATGTCCTTGATGACGGTGAGGGTGCCCGTCATGCCTACGGCAGCGCCCACATCCAGCTTGCCCGGCTCCTTCTCCACCAGGTCCACATGGGGATTCTGCACATAGCCCCGCACGTTGCCCTCGCAGTCTGACACGGCCAGCACGGTGCCCAGGGGGCCGCCGCCCTTGATCTGCAAGGTGAGAGAGCCGTTCTGCTCCTTGAGCATATCGCCCATCATAGAGGCCCCCAGCAGGGTCCGGCCCAGGGCGGCGGTGGCCATGGGCAGCAGGGTGTGGATGGTCCGGGCCCGCTCCACCAGGTCCCGTCCGGTCACGGCCACGGCCTTCACCATGCCGTCCGCCGTCATTGCTCTTACCAGTTCATCGCTCATTGGTCTTGGTATCCTTTCTCGCAGTCACAAAAATTCGGTCCTCGCCGGGCTTGGGTCGGCGCATCACCCGGTCGCCGAAGACGCGGATGTCACGAAAGCCCGCGTCCTTCAAAAAGCCGGTAAGCTCCTCCATCGAGTAGGCCCGCTCCCGGTGAAGCTCCTCCCCCCGGTCCCACTGGCCGCTGGCCGGGTCCAGACGGAAAATATCCATAAAATAGGAGCAGATGCGGCTGCGCTTGGAAAATTCCGCCCGCCAGACGCAGTAGGCGTCCTCCGTCTCATCCAGAAACACCTGGCCGTCCAGGCCCCGGAGCTTCTCCTCGGAGTTGATGTCAAAGAGGAACAGCCCCCCGGGCATCAAAAACAGGTGGACCCGCTCAAAGGCCCGGCGGAGCTTCTTCGGATCGGTGACGTAATTCACGCTGTCCAGACAGCAGACGCAGGCGTCCACGTTGCCATAGAGGTCCAGCCTCTCCATGGGCTGGCATAAAAACATGGGCGGTGTTCCGCCGCCCACGTCTTGATTTTTGTCCGCCGCCTCGGCCAGCATTTCGGGGGACAGGTCCACCCCGATCATGTCGTACCCCCGCAGGGCCAGCTCCCGGGTGAGGGAGCCGGTGCCGCAGGCCAGGTCCAGCACCAGCCGGGCCGGGACCTTCTGCCGGCGGAGCTGGGCCTGGATGTAGTCCGCCCAGGCGGGGTAGTCCACGTCGTAGGTCAGCTCGTCGTAGCAGCCGGCCAGAAAATCATAGCTGTTCATTCCTCGTCCTGCTCCTTCAGCCGGGGGATCACCGCCTGGTAGCCGGAGGCTCCGTAATGCAGGCAGCGGTTCACCCGACTGATGGTGGCGCTGGACGCGCCGGTGCGCTCCAGGATCTCGCTGTAAATCATCCCCTGGTCCAGCAGCATGGCAACGTCCATCCGCTGCTCCATGGCCTTTAACTCTGAGACCGTGCACAGGTCCTGGAAAAAGCTGCGGCATTCCTCCTCGCTTTTCAGCAGCATGATGGCGCGATAGAGGGTGTCGCTGGCAGGCTTATCTAAAAACTTTGACATAGCTTGGTATCCTTCCTTCTCTTTGTTTATCTTCCGCGGCGCTTCCGGCGCATGGTCCTTCCGCTGGGGAGCCAGGAAACGGCGCGGAAATTTGTTTTAACCATTTTAACACGCTGAACCGTGGAAGTAAACAAAAAAGTAAAAAGATATAGCAAATTTCTTTGATGATTTTTTCCTTGACCCACAGGGTCACCGTCCTGGCCCGATCCTCCCCGCGCATTTCACTGCCGTTTCGCAGTTTTCCTGCACGATAAAAACGGAGACCGCCAAAAAGGCCGGTCTCCGTTGTATGTTTGTGTCTCAGCGGTTCTTGAAGCCGCTCAGCTTCTCCTTGTTGACGAAGGCGCGCATGGCGTCCTTCTGGTCCTCGGTGGCGAAGCACAGGCCGAAGGCCTCGCTCTCAAAGGCCGCGCCGGTGATCACGTCGGTCTGCATCCCCCGGCGGATGGCGGCCTTCGACTGCCGGACGGCGATCTGGGCGTTGGCGGCGATGGCGTTGGCCAGCTCCAGGGCCTTGTCCAGCAGCTCCTCGGGGGCGTAGACGTGGCTGACCAGGCCGATCTCCTTGGCCCGGGCGGCAGGGATGACCTGGGCGGTGAGGATCAGCTCCATGGCGTTGGACACGCCCACGGTGCGGGCCAGGCGCTGGGTGCCGCCGAAGCCGGGGGTGATGCCCAGGCCCACCTCGGGCTGACCGAACTTGGCCTTCTCGCTGGCCAGGCGGATGTCGCAGGACAGGCACAGCTCGCAGCCGCCGCCTAAGGCGAAGCCGTTCACCGCGGCGATGCTGGGCTTGGTCAGGTTCTCCAGCTTCTGGAAGACCTGGTTGCCGTACACGCCGAACCTCTTGCCCTCCACCGCGGTGAAGGTGGACATCTGGCCGATGTCGGCCCCGGCCACAAAGGAGCGGCCCGCGCCGGTGAGCACCGCCACCAGGATCGCATCGTCCTGCTCCACCTGGTCCAGAACGGTCTCCAGGTCGTGGAGCACGTCCGCATTCAGGGCGTTCAAGGCCTCAGGCCGATTCATGGTGATCACGCCGACTGCGCCGCGGCGCTCTAAGGTTACAAAAGACATGGGTAATTCCTCCTCACGCCCCGTTCGGGGCGAAATTTCAAGGAAAGGGGACCCTGATGGTCCCCTTTCCAACTATCCCTCCTTCCGAACCCTTTGGCCGGAAGGACTTTTTCGACAGCCTGGAAATTTACAAGCTCGTTCCGGGGTTCCCCCCATTTCATGGTCATTCTACCATAGAACCGCCCGCAGGGCAAGCAAAAAACCGACGGCTTGGGATAACCGCCGTCTCCCGGGCATAGAGTGGTCCGAAGGGAGGGGGCACTATGATTTCTAAGACCCGGTCCGCCGGGGGCGACGTGGTGTTTCTCACGGTGCTGGGGGCGCTGTCTCAGGGGCTCGGCTTTGCCTATCGGGTGGCGCTGTCCCGGATGGTGGGGGCCCAGGTCATGGGGCTGTATCAGCTGCTCATGCCGGTGTACTCCGTGCTGCTGTCCCTCACCTCTGTGGGCATGACGGCGGCGGCCTCCACTCTCACCGCCCGGCAGCTGGCCCGGGGGGACCGGCGGGGGGCGGCCCAGACCCGCAACACCTGTTTGCTGCTGTTTTTTCTGCTCCTCCTCCCCCTGGCCGCCGTGGTGTTGCTGGGGTCCGACGCCATCTCCGTCCGTCTGCTGGGGGACGCCCGGACCCAGCTGGGGCTGATCCTGCTGCTGCCCTGCGTGGCCCTCACTGGGGTGGAAAATATCCACAAGCACATCTTTTTCGGGGCCGGACGGGTCCGTGCTCCCGCCGTGTCCGAATTGATGGAGCAGCTGGTCCGGGCGGCGGCGGTGCTGGGCCTGCTGGCCGCCTTTCTGCCCCAGCATCCGGAGCGGGCGGCGGGGCTGATCATTGCAGGCATGGCCCTGTGCGAGGTGTGGTCCGCCTGCACCCTGACCCTGCTCTACCGCCGCTGGCTCCGCCGCACCGGGTGCTCCGGCCCCGGGGAGTCCGCCCGCCGACGGCTGGGACACATTGCCGCCATCGCCCTGCCGGTGGCGGGGAATGCCCTGCTGAATCATCTGCTGAGCGCGGCCAACGCCACCCTGATCCCCCGGATGCTGGTGGCGGGCGGGACGGCCCAGGCCGCGGCCACCGCCCGTTTCGGCGTTCTGGCGGGCATGACCCTGCCCATGCTGGCCCTGCCCACGGTGTTCCTGGGGGCGCTGAATCTGGTCCTGACCCCCAGCCTGGCCCGGGCCGCCGCCCTGGATCGGAAGGAGGAGCTGCGCCGTCTCATCGGCCGCGCCCTGTCCTCCGTCTCCCGGCTGGAGCTGCCCGCCCTGGGGCTGCTGGTGGTGCTTGGCCCCGACCTGGGGTGGGTGCTGTTTCATCAGCGGGCCGTGGGGGACTACCTCCTCCCCCTGGCCCTGACCATGGCCGCCGGATGCTGGACCTCCGTGCTGGCCGCCGCCCTGAACGGAGTGGGGCGGCAGACCGGGGTGGCGCTCATCTCCCTCACCGGCGGCGGGGTGCAGCTGCTGTTCACCCTGACCCTGGTGCCCCGGCTGGGGCTGGGCGGCTATGTGCTGGGCGCGTTGGTCTCCGGCGGCTGGGAGCTGATCCTCTGCCTGGGGCTGACCATCCGCTGCACCGGGCTGCGTCTCCGGCTTCACGCCTGGCTTCTGGGACCCGCCCTGGCCGCCCTGCTGGCCGCCCTCACCGGCAATCTGCTCCGCCGGACCCTGCTGCTCCGGGGCGTGCCTCTCCTCCCCGCCGACGGGGCGGCGGCGGTGTTTATCTGGCTGCTCTATCTGGCGGCCCTGGAGGCGCAGGGGCTGAGCTTGCGGGGCGTTCTGAGGTTGGAGGAGTGATTTTTGGGGGACGGGGGAGGTTTCGCCTGCGGGCGAGGGGACGGGGGGTGTTCCGCCTGCGGGCGGGTTACTTTCCAGCGAAGGAAAGTAACCAAAGTTCGCCGGGCCTGCGGGCCCGGACCCGGGGGAGCCATCCGGAGGGGAAGCTGGGTTTAGACTTGGCCGGCGCGGGTGCAGACTTGTGGTTGTGCTCCTTTCCCCGCCCGCTGCCGCTCTGCGGTGGGTGTTGTTAGCTTTCTGCTTCCCTTGTTTAGAAGCGCGCCTGGCATGGCAGCAATCGCGGGGTGCGGTTTTTTCTGGCGCGTTGTCAGGGGTGCGGCGGGTATCGCGGGCCGCTGGGGACAGCGGCCCCTACGGGCGCACCATCGTAACCCCCCGTAGGGGCGGATATTATCCGCCCGCACGATAACCGCCAGGTCAACAGCGGGCGGCTGATATGTATAGTGCAATAAGATAGTTTACACATCAGGCAAGCACATGGTTTACAGTTTTGATACACTAGGGACATATCG
>Ga0129311_1002127_pt1 | contig 12505 bp, 10 predicted proteins | sample Go1ome_FD_94435 | JGI IMG/M metagenome (GOLD analysis project Ga0129311, IMG submission 94435) | Western lowland gorrila individual fecal microbial communities from Wisconsin, USA - Go1022B metagenome | ecosystem: Host-associated > Mammals > Digestive system > Large intestine > Fecal | place... | reverse complement strand
ATTTACGGAAGAGGAACGGGCTAAATATAGGGAAAAAATGTTGGATGCGGGGTTTGAGTTATTGAAGCAATATGGGATGACACATATGTCAGTTGCCAAAATAACGGAGGCAGCCGGCATAGGTGTGAGCACGTTCTACAATTTCTTTTCATCAAAAGAGGAATATGTATATGAAGTAATTAAGTATAGAAGGAAAATGATTCCTGAATTTATAAAAATTGCTCTAAATGGAAAAGAAAAAGCAGGACCGGCAGAGACAAGAACATATCTGAAAATGATGATAGATGAGAAATACAGTGTGTTCCCAAGCCTTACACCGGATGATGAACAGCGGCTTTTAAACATGCTTCCAGAGCAGGCAAGGCCGAATCTTCAATTAGAGACGGAGACTAGTTATAAGTTCTTTCAGTATATGGATGGTGTGCGGCCTGATATAAATATTGCACTTGTGACAAACTTAATAAAAGTTTATGTGCTTGCTGCAGAGGGAAGAGACATACTTCATGATAAAGCGTATGAGGAGACGATGGAACGCATGCGGGATTTAATATTGTATGAGCTTTTCGGAAGAGTTATAATATAATATTATAAAAAAGTCGAAGATGAAGGAAACATATGAAGAAGGATAAGTTGAAAATTGAAAAGAGAATATTACAATTATCATTTTGGGGAAGTGTTTTATTTATTTTGGCAGAAGGTGCAATGGCTTGGATAACACATTCACACTCGCTGCTCACTGACTGCCTGTTTGATGCGGCAGATTTAATTATGATTGGACCATTTTTGGTGTTAGTTCCATTACTTTATAAGCCTGTAACAGAGAAACATCCATACGGCTATTCGCAGGTGGAATCGTTGTTTTTGCTTGTGAAATATAGTGTTTTGCTTGCACTTACCTGTAACCTCCTTGTGGAAAATGTAAAGCTTCTTTTACACGGAGGCCACGATGTAGACGCTGGAAGTATTGCAATATTTGAGTTTCTAGTTTGCCTTGGCTGTGCAGGTATGTACCTTGTACTTAATCATTACAGTAAAAAATACGAGTCAACTACAATTAAGGCTGAGCTTTATATGTGGAAGCTGGATGTAGTGAGCAGTATGGGAGTTTCAGTTGCATTTGCTGTTCAGATGGTACTGCTTAAGACAAAGCTTAATTTTCTGGCACCTTATATAGATCCGGCAGTTGCGGTTGTCATGGCATTTTTACTTATTAGAGAGCCTGTTAAGGTTATATTCCAGAGCATTAAGAATCTGGTGCTTTTTGCCCCTGAGGAAGAGGTGTTGAACCAGATACGCTCGATTGTGGACAAGCATATGCAGGATTATCCGTATGAGGTAACATTTTTGGATGTAATACAGACGGGGCGTAAGCTCTGGGTTGAGGTCTACATTGGCAACCAGACAGATGTAATTCATGTAAGTATTTTGCATCGTGTGAGGGATGAGATTAAGCAGGAGCTTAAACATAAGTACGACCAGGTGTATATTGAGATAATTCCGGATTAACAATATGATTTAATTAAGATTTAAAGAAAAGAGGAACAAATATGGGCTACATATTAGAAAAGGGGTCACCTAAAGATTATTCTGACAGACTTGATAAAGAAAAAAGATGTTACGAATTGCTTGATAGCTTGGGAATAGAGTATTGGAGATGTGACCATCCAGACGCAAATGCTGATACGATGGATGCGTGCTTAGAGATAGATAGTGTTTTGGAGGCTGCGGTCTGTAAGAATTTGTTTTTGTGCAACAGGCAGCACACGGACTTTTATCTTCTTATGATGCCGGGGGATAAGGTGTTTAAAACAAAGGAGTTGTCCTCACAGCTTGGTTGTGCAAGATTGAGCTTTGCAGGTGGTGAAGAGATGCAGGAATATTTAGATATAACTCCGGGCTCTGTAAGTGTACTTGGACTGATGAATGATACGCAGAATAAGGTACGTCTGCTTGTAGATGAGGATTTGCTTAATAGTGAGTTTATCGGTTGTCATCCGTGTATAAATACGTCAAGTCTGAAGCTGTATACAAAGGATGTTTTTAGCAGGCTGATTGAGGCAATGCATCATGATATGACCATGGTTCATCTGGTTGGAGAGGAGAAAATATAATGAAATCAACACTTATTAAAGATACAACAAAGGAAGAAAGAATAGCATTAATTAAAGAATGGTTACCTGATGATGATGGTTTGTCAGAGGATGGTGGTATGGATTTATGGGATTTATATGCTGATTATATAAATGGCAAAAAAGAGATTGCTGAGTGTAATGCAGCGTTTACCACGAAGTATATGACTGAACGTGATATAGCGGAAGGGAAAATTAAAAACTAGCATTTCCACCCATTCTATGTTAAAATAATTTAGTTAGAATAACCTAACTAGATTGAACAAAGAAGGGTGAGGTATGATGTACGTTAAGGAGAATAAGAGAAAAACATATCTTATATGTGGTTTTATTTCAATGCTTTTGTGTGGTGTAAGTGATTGCCTTTTGTCATATATGGGGGATGGTGAGCCTTACGTCTTAGGCGGAATGGTTAGTGCTAATATTGTGGATGAGCCTTTGTGGTATTACATGATTTCATTTGTTATAGGAATAATTGCAGCTATTGGCTATTATCTTGCCTCCAGAGCTGCATGTTCATACATATCAGACAAGATAGATATCAGCATATCAAAGACATATAAAGCATTTTCATTTGGCACAACTATGATGTCGGTGGGAATATTTGGAATACATTCTATATGTTGTATGGCACTTATGAATGTGAGAGCTGCACTTTTGGCTGGAGCATCTGCTGATATGATAGAAAAATATTTTACTGAATCAGCACTTATCCCATTTATGGTTGGAACTCTGTGGCAGACAACGGCTGATTTAATTGTGGGAATAGCATTTATAATAATGGTATGCAAGAGGCATGTTGCAATATCTAAGGGTTGGATAACAATGGGTCCATTGGTTTTGTATGTCATATGCCAGCTTCTTGGAAAGCTTTTGCCACAGATAACCGGCAATGATATATTTGCACATGTAACTGGAGGCGGTGAGTCATGGGGACTTGCATTCATGTTCCTTGCATTTTGTTTTGCTTGTAGAAAAAAGGCAGATAATACAAAGTAATTGTGTTTGGTACAGGTAATGCAACACAGGTAAATACAATTACGACTGCTATAGATTCAGCATTATATAATTATAATATTATATCACCTGACTCAGCAAAGACACTTAATGTTGTTATAGGTATAGTGCTTGCCGGACTTATTGCACTGATCTTACTTGGTGGAATAAAAAGAATAGGACAGGTGACAGAGAAGCTTGTTCCATTTATGGCTATTGTGTACATATTGCTTGCACTAGGTGTTGTTATTATCAATATCAATCATGTGCCTGCTGTATTTTCGTCAATCATTAAGGGTGCATTTAATCCTGCGTCAGTTACAGGCGGAGTTGTTGGAAGCTTCTTTATGAGTATGAAAAAGGGTGTGTCAAGAGGTATCTTCTCTAATGAGGCAGGTCTTGGTACAGGCTCAATAGCACATGCGTGTGCAGATACAAGAAAACCGGTAAAACAGGGATTTTTTGGAATATTTGAGGTATTTGTTGACACAATAGTTATATGTACACTTACTGCGCTTGTTATACTTTGCAGTGGTGTATCTGTTGGATATGGTGAGGCTGCGGGAGCTGAGCTTACAATAAGTGGATTTACTGCTACATATGGCGGCTGGGTATCTATATTTACCGCTGTAGCTATGTGTTGCTTTGCATTTTCAACAATAATAGGCTGGGGACTTTACGGAACAAGATGTATAGAGTTTTTGTTTGGTTCACACGTCAATAAGCCTTTTATGCTTGTGTATTCATTGGTTGCAATAGTTGGTGCTACCATGAATCTTGGATTGTTGTGGAGTATAGCTGAGACATTTAATGGTCTTATGGTTATACCAAACCTGATTGCAGTATTCCTGCTTGCGGGGGTAGTTGTTAAGATGGTTAAGGAGTATTTTGATAAAGAGGTTACAGAAAATTAAGGGGGAACTTAATATGGATATTAATGCTATTAATAATTTGACGTATGGTTTATTTGTGCTTTCAACAAAGACAGGTGATGTTTCTAATGGATGTATAATAGATGCTTGTATGCAGGTTGCGAGTAATCCGATAAGGATAGCTGTATCTGTTCTTAATAATAATTATACCTGTGAGCTTATCAAGGAGAGTGGTAAGCTTGCTTTAAGCATTTTGGATAAAGAGTGTTCATATGAGACTATTAAGCATTTTGGCTTACAGTCAGGCAGGAACGTTGATAAATTCGATGGAATACCAGCATCTATAGACTGTAATGGAATACCTTATATTGGATGGCATACCTGCTCGGTCATAAGTGGAGAGGTGACTGAAACATATAATCTGGGAACACACACATTGTTTATTGCTGAGGTTGTAGATGCAAAGGTGCTAAATGACAATGCACCTTTAACCTATGCAGATTACCAGAATACTCTTAAGCCTAAGAGTTTTTGAGCCTATATATGAATATATGGTATTTGATGGTCTCGAGAATGGAGATTACTATGATTCGGCAGTTAAGCTTATGCCTCTAACCAAGAGGGGAAACATAATAAAAAGAACTTATTGTGCCTTCTGGAAGGTAGATAACAGTGGATATTATGTTGAGACATTTGCGGAATTATTTATTTCAGACTATGGTGTAGCGGTAGGCTCTCCAGCCAAGGTAATAAAGTATCTTAATCCTGATGAGCAAAAGGAATAATTATTTTCCTATTTTAATTGATATATAATTGTATTTCGGTTATTATCTAGATAAATAGGAGGATTTATATATGGCTAAAAAGGGTAAGAAAAAGACAAAAGCAGTATATGTTGAGGAAGAAAAAAAGCTTGGTAAGTATAATATATTTTTTGGCGTGGCAGTTTTAATTGTATATGCAATATATTATTATTTTGTCACACCGGCTATTAATATACAAAATCCGGGCTTTATTTTATGGTTGATATTAACTGTAGGTGCTGAATTAATTGTAACACTTAATTTTAAGGCAGAGCGATATACCACTGAGGCAGTGTCAAGCAAGGCTACCAAACCATTATTTTATGTTCTGCTTGCCTTTATAGCTGTATTTATAATAGCGGGAATTACATCATCTAAGATGCTTAGAGCTTCGAAATATTCAAGCTTAATAGAGATAACAGATGGAGACTTTGAGACGGATATTCCTGAGAGCAGGGAGATTAATGACATTGCGCTGATGGATACTGATACTGCAAGAATTATTGGTGAGCGTGCAATAGGTTCTTTATCTGATGTGGTAAGCCAGTATGAGGTGAGTGACAATTACAGTACAATAGACTATAACGGCAAGCCTATGAAGGTGGCTTCACTTGAATATGCGGGCTTTATCAAATATATGAATAATAAGAAGAATGGTATTCCGGGATATGTTCTTGTAGATCCTGTCAAGAATGAGGCAAGCTATGTAAAGACTGATAAGCCAATTATTTATTCGCCATCAGCGTATTTTAATTACAATTTGCAAAGACATGTACAGTTTGCTTATCCTACATATATATTTGAGGGCTATTATATGGAGCTTGATAATGATGGCAACCCATATTATATATGTCCTGTGCTTGAGTCAAACGCTGGACTTTTTGGAGCTAAGGATGTCCGTGGTATTGTAATTTGTAATCCGTGTACCGGAGATACACAGTATTATGCTGTCGGTGATGTGCCAAACTGGGTGGATAGAGTGTATGATGGCAATCTTGCATGTAAGAAGTATGATTGGTATGGAGAGCTATCTGGAGGCTTTATCAATAGTGTATTTGGCAATAAGGGATGTAAGAGGACTACGGATGATTATGGTTATAAGGTTATGAACGGAGACGTGTGGGTTTATACAGGAGTAACCTCCGTGAATGGTGATGAGTCTAACATAGGCTTTGTTATGATTAATCTTAGAACCTGTGAGAGTAAATATTATTCTATTGCCGGTGCTGAGGAACATTCAGCTATGGCGTCTGCTGAGGGACAGGTTCAGCATTTGGGATATGAGGCATCCTTCCCTTCGCTTATTAATATAGGTGGTATACCGACATATATTATGGTGTTGAAGGATAATGGAGGGCTTGTTAAGATGTATGCCCTTGTCAATGTTCAAAAATATAATATTGTTGCCACAGGAAATACTCAGAAGGAGGTGCTTGCATCATATAACAAGCTGCTTGCTGAGAATGGATTAAAAAGTGACATCAGTATGAGTGATGATATACCTAACAGGCAGATAACTGTAAAGGAGATAAGGTATGTTTATCTGGATGACAGCACATATGTATATATAACAGACAGAGACGACAATGTATATAAGCAGGATTTTGCGGATAACGAGAGCCTTATTTTCATACAGACAGGTGATAAGATTCAGGTATTCTATCAGGAGAGCGAGGATGGAATAAATGAGCTGATATCTTATGTTGGAGAGTAGAGACGGATGAGCAAAATGATAACAATAGCAATGGATTCCTTCAAAGGCAGCATGACCTCTCTTGAGGCGGGGGCTGCAATTAAGGAAGCTTTGCTTGAGATAGATTCAGACTATAAAATAAATGTATTTGCTGTAGCTGATGGTGGAGAGGGAACAGTGGAAGCTCTCACATATGGCAGGGAAAATGTCGTGACAAGAACAATAAATGTTACCGGTCCTTTAGGCGATAAGGTAGAAGCTTCATATACTATGTATGAAAATGCTGATAAGAAGGTAGCTGTAATTGAGATGGCTGCGGCTGCCGGACTTACACTTGTACCAATAGAACGTAGAAATCCTATGAATACAACCACATATGGGGTTGGAGAGATGATAAGAGATGCAATTATGCAAGGATGCCGGCATTTTATAATCGGAATAGGTGGCAGTGCTACAAATGATGTTGGAATAGGTATGCTGCAGGCACTTGGATATCATTTTACAGATAGTCATGGTGAGGAAGTTTCTTATGGAACAGCTGGCGTAGGAATGATAGCTGATATAGGCTTTGAGGATGTTATGCATGAGCTTCGTGAATGTAGCTTTGATGTGGCTTGTGATGTGAACAATCCGCTTGTTGGAATTAACGGATGCAGTTATGTATATGCACCGCAGAAGGGTGCTTCAGAATCCCTGCTTGCAGATATGGACGAAAAGATTTTTAGATATGCAGATTTGGTTGAGCATATAGCAGGCTGTGATATGGGCGAGCTTAAAGCAAATGGCAACAGATATACTAATGGAACTGGTGCTGCGGGAGGACTTGGATATGCATTTTTGATGTTTCTCAATGTGACACTAAGACCTGGAATAGATATTATATTGGATGAGATAGGAATTGAAAAAGCTATAAGTGAGTCTGATATTGTGATAACAGGAGAGGGCAGACTTGACTCACAGACACTTATGGGTAAGACACCTTATGGTGTGGCATCTATTGCCAAGCGTTATAATAGGACAGTTTATGTTTATGCGGGATGTTTTGGCGATGGGGTTGATGAATGTATGAAGAGCAGGTTATTTGACAGATGTTATTCAATAACAGAGGGATTAGCTGCTACACCTGTCACTATGGCCATGAAAAAAGAAAATGCAATAAAAAATCTAAAAGATTGTGTAAAAAAGACCTGTTTTACTTGAAGGAGTAAAGCAGGTCTTGTATTATATAAAGATAAGGATAAATTTATAAATGGAGATAGTTATATGGATATATGGGAGATACTTGGGATTGATAAGACCCGGGATAAGCAGGCAATAAAAAATGCATATAGAGATAAGCTTCAGACAGTTAATCCGGAGGATAATCAGGATGGATTTATGGCACTAAGAGGAGCCTATGAGGAAGCTATAAGTTATGCTGACAGCAAAGAAGAGAGTGGAGAAGCTGTAACTGATAACGAAGATGATACGATAACTAATAAGATTAAGACTTTGTATTCTGATTTTGAGAGAAGAATACAGACAGAATGCTGGGAAGAGTTATTTAACGAGGACGAATTTGTATCCTTGGAGACTGAGGAGGAAGCATTTGATAAGCTTATGGTGTTTATTATGGATAACTTTATGCTTCCGTCACGGGTATTCAAATGTATCGTAGACCAGTTTGATATCAATGACAGAAAAAAGGAACTAAAGGAGATTTATTCAGAAGGCTTTATCAATTATCTTCTAAGTCGTGCAGAGCAGGATGATTACATCAATTATGACTTATTTGAGGGTGACTTAAGTCTGGCAGATGAATATATAGATAAATATGCCAATATGTGTGGTGCTCCTACATTTGCTGAGTCGAAGCCATATAATGAAGAGCTCGATAAACTTGATTTATACCATCCGTATAATGACGTTATGAGGATCAGGATAAGACTTGATGAATTATATAAAGAATGTGATGATGACAGAAATAAGCTTGCTGATAATGAAGAAGCAAAAAGGCTTGCCGGGGAAGCACATGCACTTGAAGCAAAGTATAACAGTGAGCCAAAGATAAGCTTTTGCGTAGGTGAATATTATTACATATCGGGGCAATATGAGCTTGCAATAGATAAGCTTAAGAAGCTGTTGGCTGACCTGCCGTATGATTATTATGAGGCTAAGATGTGCCTTGGTTCAGCCTACTGCATGGCAGAGAAGTATGACGAGGCTAAGAAAATATACATAGAGGTTTTAGAGAAGAATAATACCAATGAGAGGGCGTATAATATGCTTTCTTATTGTAATAAAGAGATAATTGAGAAAAATAAGGCAAAGATATTAGCGGGAGAGGGCGATAATAAGCTTAAGTTTGAGGTTGCGTGGTGCTGCTACCAGAATCATATGCTCGATGATGCTATAGAAGTTTTATCTACCATAGAGCAGAATTATGAGGACAGCTTCCAGTATAACAACGCTTTGGGAAGAAGCTACCTTGAGAACCGTGAATTTGATAAGGCATTGGAGTGCTTTGAAAAATGGAGAAGTGCCATTAAATCACTGCCAGACGATAGCGAATGTAGTGAGGAAGAGCTAAAGAAAAAGAAGAGATTGCCATTTGTTGACTGTCTTACTGGAAAATGCTACATGGCACTTAACCAATATGATGCGGCACTTAAGTACATAGAGAAAGCAATAGCAGTTCCGCATGATGAAATATCGGAGGCTTATTACAGCAAAATAAAGCTTCTCTATATAATAAAGGAATACAGTAAATGTCTTACCTTGTGTGATGAAATGCTTGATAATAATGTTGAGGATCAATATTATGTCCTTTGTTACAAAGCCAGGGCATGCTTTGCATTAGATTATTTGCAGGAATGTTTATGGTCATGTGAGAAGGCAATAGAGATTTTTCCATATGGAGATATGCCATATATACAGGAGGTAAAGGCATTTCAGGAGGCAAACCAGCCGGAGGATGCTGCTTCTGTAATTGAGAGATATAAGGAAATTAATGATAATGAGCTGAGTGAAGGCTTAAAATATTACGAGGCATTGTATTCAGATGATAATGACATGGCTGTTGAGATAGTATTAGAGGTTGATGCGGCGTATGACAGAGGAGAGATAAAGGTCGCAGATGATGATTATGTAGATATGCTTTTGTTTCTCGCAGATATATATGATGAGGAGGACAAGAATGACAGTGCGATAGCATATTATAATAAAGTTCTTAAATTAGCTCCTAATCATCAATATATACATGGTTACATTGCTTATATGTACCGGAAGAAGGGAGAATATGATAAGGCATTAGAGGAGTACAGTATACAGAATGAGGTGTATCCTGCTGCTTTATACTATTCTAATATAGGTACGATATATCTTAATAAAATGGATTATGATAAGTCCTATGAATACTTTATGAAGGCACTTGAAATGGAGCCTGACAGATATTTTTGCGTTAAGATGCTTGCGCGTGTTTACCATTTAAGGGGAGAATATGAAAAAGCGCTTGAAACCTACGAGCGGGCTCTTAATATGATTGGTGAAGATGAGACGGGAAAGCTTCTTGAGGTATTAAGGTGGAAGGCAAGAACACTTGTATGTATGCACAGATATGATGAGGGCTGCAATTTACTTGCCGATGCATTAGCTGAGTATGGCGATAAAGAAGATGGTGGTGTCAGATATGAGCTTGCCCTTGCATACACAAGAGCAGATAAGTATCTGGTTGCTGAAAAGCTGTTGTCGGAGGTTATAGATGGCTGTGGCGATGCAGATGATTATGATAAGTACTGGGATGTAAAGCTTCTTATGGAGCTTGCGGGAGAGGAAGGCTATATTGATACTGCAAGAAAAGCATACGAGAAGGCTATGACATATGACGTTGAACACACGAATATACAGCACCAGTATGCGAGAGTATTATTTCTTAACGGGTGCTATGAGGAGGCAAGAAAACAGTATGAGCTTGCAATAAAAGAGGAAGGTGACGAGTATTATAGTGAGCTTATAGAGACAATTAAGATGATAGAGGGTACTGTAGGTGAGCAGTATTCAGAATATATCGATAAAGTATTAAAGCTGAAGGAAAATATTGAATCACCAAGGGAATGTATAAGAATTGCCAGGATGTACCGTTCACTTGAGAATTATGGTGAAGCAGATGAGTATTTACATAAGGCTTTATCTATGAATTTATGCTCCGATTGTGGATACAGGGGATGCGAGGAGGCATATTATGAGTTAGGTCTTATGTATGAGGCTATGGGTGAGCTTGATAAGGCAAAGGAGGCATACGATAAGGCTCTATTTGCGCATGGTCATTGTGGCGCTTATAAGAAGAGGAGAGATGCTATATGATATACAAAAATCTATATTTTGATTATAGTGCATTCTTTATATTGGCATTGCTTATATTATCAACTATACTTAGAAGAATGTTAAAGGGAAAGGCAAACATATATTTCTTTGGCTTAATTGTGATAGCATTTTTGACGACTGTCTTTGATATATGGGCGGTTATGCTTGATAATATGCATAGTATGAATCTGGACATCAAATATTTTGCACATATGGGATATCTGGTAATGCACAGTATAACTATGCCGTTTTATGTGTTGTATCTTGCAGTACTGACAGATACAGTTCATATTATAAGAAAAAAACGTATATTATACCTTTGCTCAATTGTACCATTGGTGATATCTATACTGTCTATAATTGCAAATATATGGACAGATGGCATATTTTACTTTGACGGCAATAATGATTATACCAGAGGAAAATATATGATTATCCTTTATGTATGCGCTGGAATATATATGGTATATGGACTAATATATCTTATATACTTCAGAAAGCAGCTGAGTAAAAGACATATTGTGTCGTTGCTTTGTGCTTATCCTGCGATAATTTCGACTATTATAGTCCAGTTAATAAAGCCATACTGTCTGCTTGAAATGTTCGGACTTGCAGTATCGCTTTTGTTTATATCCCTCATGGTTCACAGGCCTGAGGACACACTTGATGTTGTGACAGGCTTATATAAGCTTACTGCATATATGCACGATATAAGACGTTCTATAATTAACAACAAGGATATCCGCATAATCATGATTAACATAACCAATTATCCTACAATAAGAGGACTTCTTGGATATAATAAAAGCCTTATAATTATGAGAAGGATAGCTGCAAAGCTTGACTCCTTAAATAAGAATTATGAGCTGGAGGCTGAGTTATATAACCTTGAGCGTGGTAAGTTCAGAGTTGTTGTTGATAAGAAGTATTTTGACAAGGTTGACGAGGTGGCTTCGTTAATTAACGACATGATGAAGCAGAAGTTCATTATCAATCACATGTCATTTAATCTGGTTACACAGATTTGCATAATGGATTGCCCTAAGGATATACATGATGTTGACGCGCTTATGGCATTTGGTGATTTGTTAAATACAGTACCTTATACAGGCAATGTCCGCAAGGCATCAGACCTTCTTACGAGTATGCATTATGATATTATGCAGGATATGGATTCAATAATAGAGGAAGCATTTTCTAACGATGGATTTTCTGTGTACTATCAGCCTATATATTCGGTTCAGGATAAGCGGTTTTCTTCAGCCGAAGCGCTGCTAAGATTAAAGAATGAAAAATATGGCTTTATATCACCTGAGATTTTTATACCTGCCGCTGAGAGAAGTGGAATGATTCACAGAATAGGTGACTTTGTTTTAGAGGAGGTATGTAAGTTTATAGCGAGTGATGATTTTAAGTCGCTTAATCTGGATTACATAGAGGTCAATCTTTCAGTGCTGCAGTGTATGCAGTCGGATTTGGTGGAGCATATAATAAATATATTAGAGAAGCATGGAGTAAGACCTGAGCAGATTAATCTTGAAATTACAGAGACCGCGGCTTCCGTTTCACAGCAGGCACTAAATGATAACATAAATGCATTGACGGATGCAGGAATTAAATTCTCACTAGATGATTTTGGTACTGGGTATTCTAATATGCAGAGAGTTGCAT
>Ga0129311_1002124_pt1 | contig 12516 bp, 7 predicted proteins | sample Go1ome_FD_94435 | JGI IMG/M metagenome (GOLD analysis project Ga0129311, IMG submission 94435) | Western lowland gorrila individual fecal microbial communities from Wisconsin, USA - Go1022B metagenome | ecosystem: Host-associated > Mammals > Digestive system > Large intestine > Fecal | place... | reverse complement strand
TCAGGAAACTGAGTAGATAACAGAGGAAAAGGTTATGTGGAATAGATGAATTGATTTCTACATAACCTTTTTCTCTTTATTTTTTGTGCCTTACAAGGTAGAATATAATAGATGCTTAATTAAGTGGTTAAGAAGATGTAAAGAACTACTGGTCGAATACAAGTGGCAATGATGTACTGAGGAGATTTATAGAGGACGCAGAAAATCAGGAAACCTTAAAGATGGAACTTACGAGTCTGGTAAATGGACATACAGTTCAAAAGCAGATCTCTCAGGAAATGACATATGAGCTTGCAGTTCCAAATCTTGAGATAAGAGATATAACTACAACACATATGCGGAATCATTTTACTATGGAGAGGTAAGGTGCATAATAAAATAAATTAAAACACATACATGAAAGGTTGAGGTGATCCTCAAAATTCATGTATGTGTTTTTTATTTGTGCATGGATATTATTTCATTCAATATATTATAGAGGTGACGCTGGTCATTTGCCGGCTGATATTCTATAAGTTTGTAGGACTTCATGGCGTATGTTTCTTCAGGTTTACCTGCAATATTTTCTAAACCAACAAAGAAATCAGAAAGAGTCATCTCAAGACCTTGCGTTATTTTGTAAATAGTTTCTACAGATGGTGTTTTCTCACCGCGCTCAAGCTGACCTATATATGAGGGATGTAAATCGCTTAGTTCAGACAGTTTTTCCTGACTTATTTTCTTTTCAGTTCTAAAATATCTGATTCTTGCTCCAACTTCCTGGGTAATATCCATAAAAAGTACCTCACATAAATATAATTTTAAATACTAGACTATCAGTACATAAAAATATTAACCATATACAACTGATACAGAAAGCTATACACATATACTATGTATACAGTCCTGAAAATATAAGCACTATAGGTAACTAAAATACATTTACAGTGATTAGTATGAAATATGGAGGATAATGTGTTGCTATAGAGAAATGTATAAACAGTTACTATTGACATGAAAAAATGATAATATATACTATAGATATAACACTGCGTTTATATATACTATAAGTATTTATGAATGAAACAAATGAGAGGAGGATAAAACAAATGAGAAAAGTGGTTGTAACGTGAATAAGCCTGAACATATGCTGGAATGGCGAATTTAATTGATAGTGAGGAGGAATAAGATGAAGTTTTATGAAAAAGGAAAAGGCTTTATATCTATGAGAAAAAAACGATGGATAAGTCTGATTATGGTAGCGGTAATGATTGTTACGCTTGTGCCATTTACGCCGGGACAAAAAGGCGGAGTGGTGGAAGCAGCAACAGGCAGTGGTTCTGTAGCAGCGTCAATAGCATTGGCACAACAGCGTAGAGATAAAGTTATTGAAGTCGCAAAATCGCAATTGGGCTATACTGCAGCGGCAAATAAAAATAATAAATATGGTCCAGCGTTTGGTGTGTATAATCAAAATTGGTGTGCACATTTTGTTGCTTGGTGTATGAAAACAGCGGATATTCCTAGTTCTATTTATAATTATAGTGGAGCTATTGGTAGGGCTGATTATCCTAATGTTATTAGAAGCGGAAAGTTGCATTATAGAACGGAAAATTATACACCGAAAGTTGGTGACACAATATATTTTGATTGGGATCTCAGGAATGTAAATAATCCTAATGTTGATTATATTCAACACATAGAGTTGGTAATAGGATACGATCAGAATACAAATATTATTCATACAATTGGTGGAAATAAAGGAGGAGGAAATGGCGCTGTTGCGTATGGCAATTATCCCAGAAATGCTACTTATATTGTTGCATTTGGAGAAATAGACTATTCGGGCTCATCTTCACCAATTACAGAACATTATTCAGGAACATATGGTGGAGGTTCAGGTGGAAGTTATGGAGGTAGTACCGGGAGCGCAAATAACTCAGCTAATCCAGATGCTCATTCTGTTCCAACCTCAAATCTGTATCGTGGTTCAAGGGGAGACAGCGTAGCTTGGGTTCAGGCTATGTGTAACAGACTTGCGGGTACAAATATAGCGATCGATGGACAGTATGGTACAAACACTGCAAATGCAGTTAAGACTTTTCAGCGAAAGTACGGACTGTCGGCAGATGGTATAGTAGGGCCGCAGACACGAAACAAGATGATAGAGGCATGGAATGCTACAAAGGTGGTATATGCGTCATCGATATCCATCAGTTCATCAAACATGAATCTAACAATAGGTTACAATGAACAACTGTCTGCTTCTATAGAGCCATCAAATACTACGGACAAATCAATACGATGGTCAAGTTCTAATAACGGAGTTGCAACGGTAAATAATGGAGTTGTAAGTGGAGTGAGTGAGGGAACTGCAGATATAACAGCCTCAACCTCAAATGGAAAAACAGCAACATGTAAAGTTCACGTATATAAGGAAAAAGTTATAAGGTTCCTTGATTATGATGGTAGTGTACTCAGCCAGCAAAAGCTTAAGTATGGCAGTAGTGCAAATGCTCCAGAGAATCCGCAGAGAACAGGGTATACATTCAATGGATGGGATGGAACATATCAGAATGTGACAGCCGATGCAGATATCCAGGCATTATATACGAAGAATGTATATAATGTAACATTTAAAGAAACAAATGGTGTAAAGATAGGTGATACACAGAGAGTTGAATATCAGGATTCTGCAGTAGCTCCTGATGAAAGTATGCTCACTATTCCAGATGGTTATGTATTTGAAGGCTGGAGTGAGACGTTTGACTGTATAACATCGGATATGACAATATATCCAGTTTACAAATGGGCAGATGAGGAACTTCCATTGGTGGTATCTGCAGATGAGAATTCGTGTATATCTAACACAGATGAGGGAACATATACTCTTAACTTTACGATATCAAACCATTCTGAGACAAAGAGAAAAGCAAGAGTAATGACATATATGGTTACAAAGTCAGGTAAGATGGTTGCTCAGGGTGAGACGCGAACAGTAAAGATACCAGCTGCAAAAGACGGAGTAGATGGAAGCCTTGCAGTGAATGATATGTATGTAGTATGTGACAAGGCTGCTGATATGGTCAGAGTTGTTGTGCTAGATGATTATGAGTCTGCAGTTCCTCTTGCAGAGATAAAAGACATAAAAGTTCAGGCAGAAGGATATGGAGAATGGGCAGATGGCGAGCCTGACAGTACAGATAAGGTCAGCCAGACAAGAACTTTGTATCGCTCAAAAAAGGTAAACTATACTACATCGGATTCAAGCAGCAAAGATGGATGGACAAAATATGATCAGACATCGCAGACAACTTATCACGGTGCGGGAGATTCAAACTGGTTTGGACAGGGCAGAAGTAATACTGCGCCAGGTAAGGACAATGCAATAAGAACATGGGCTGTAGCAAAGGCACGTACACAATATGTACCGGGTAATTATACATACCCACAGCAGGTTATAAATATTAATACATATGGTGGGGATTCATACAAGAGTCAGGTAAGATGGATTCAGACATGTCTTTGTAGATTGGGATATTATACAGATATAGATGGTGCTTTTGGTTACAATACAAGAGCAGTAACTATGAATTTCCAGAGAGATGTAGGAATTACAGTTGATGGACAAGTTGGAAATGTAACAGCAGCAAAGCTTGCAAATTGTGTAGAGGAGCAGTTCAATAGCGATTACGATTATTGGTATGAGACAAAGGTTGCTGATACAAAATATACTTACTATTTCTATCAAGAGGATAGTAATTGGTCTGAGTGGCAGGATACTTCAATTTCAGGAGATACTTCAATAACTCCGGGAAATACAAAGGTTCTGGTTGAAAGCAAAAATCAGTATAGATATAAAATAGATCTTCCAGAGGCGGATGCCAGTGGAGATGTTCTCACACCAGAGTGTAAGCTTCCAGAAGATGCTATGGGACTTGCGGGTAAGGATGCCGTGGCAATAGTATTTAAGAATAAGGTCAGCCAGATATCAGAAGATAATGTTGAGTATATTGGAGATACAACAATAGGTTCAGATGGTTCAGTTGATTTGACATTTATACCGAGAGAGGCTGTGTCTTATGAGGGAACCGGTGACTATACGGTTGTTCTTGGTGTAAAGGGAACAAGTAACTATGTAAAAGTAGGAACAATAGAAGCTCCGAAACCTGAATACAATGTAACGTTTGTAGATATGGATGGAAAAGCAATAGCAGTTGGACAGGATACGGTTCAGAAGATTGCGGAGGGCGACAGTGCCACAGTTCCAGAAGCACCAACAAAAGAAGGTTACAGATTTATTGGCTGGGATATGGGAGCAACAAATATACATGCTGATACGACCATCACAGCACAGTATGTGAAAGACAGTTACACGATAACTTATGTTGACTGGGAGAATAGAAAAATAGATACAGCAGAGGCTGAATATGGTGATTATCTTTCTGTTCCGGAAGATCCTAAGACAGTGGATGGCTTGGAATTTAAGGGCTGGATGATAAATGGTGATAAGAATAATGTGATCACAAGTCTTGCATTAAAAGAAGGTGGAACAGACAAAACAACAGAGGGAATACAGGTGAAAGCCAATATGCTGTGCGAAGCAGTGTATGAGGTGCCTGTATATGATGTTAAGTTTGTAGATGCAAATGGAAATGTAATAGATGATCAGGAAGTTAAACATGGCGATCCAGCTATGGCTCCGGCTGTTGCCCCGCGAAAGGATGATATAAAGGACAGTGACGGTACAGATGAGTCTCTTACCTATGAAGAGATAATTCAGGGGGATGAGAAGGCTATTCCATCACACGTTGATAATATGACATTTGTAAGCTGGGGAGAGGATATTGATCTTAGCAATATCACAGCCAATCTTGTTGTAGGTGCAGTATATGAGTTTGATGAAACAGTATCAGCACCATATGCATCTGTCGTTACTGGAGAATATAACAGTACTCAGACTGTTGAACTCAAGTCAGATACGAAGGATGCAATAATTTACTATACAACTGATGGGTCAACTCCTACGGATGTTGAGAATAACAAAGCCGTAAAAGTTTATAGTTCTCCTATAACTATTTCAGACAAAACTGTTCTTACATTCTATGCATGTAAGATGGGCATGAATGATAGTGCGGTGGAAAGTGAATGGTATTCTATTAATAAGACTGGAAATGTGCCGACACATGTTGTTGAAGTTGTTGGAATCAATAGCTTTAATAATACAGATGTTTCTTCTTCGAAAAAATTTGTTAAGGATGGAGAACTCTTAGATGTATATGGAATGGTAACCCAGGATATGGATTATGATGATATAGAGCTTGATGGCATATATTATGATTCAGATCTGACAGACAGATGGCAGGAGGGCTCAGAGACTATAACGGAGAGCCTGCAGTTATATGCAAACTATGTTGGCAAGAAGTTTGATGTAACATACCTTGATGAAGATGGAAGTGAAATTACTGTATCAAAGGTAACATATGCTGATCCTGTTGATGATAGTGTGGCACCACAGAAGGATGGATACAGATTTGCTGGTTGGACGACAGATGAGTCAGATAAGAATGTGAACTGTGTAACCAGTGATATGACAGTAAGGGCGCACTATATTGAGAGTGCAGGATATGCTGTTATTAAGTTCCCTAGAAGTAGCTATTCGATCATGGAGGATTCCTCATTGATGATCAAGCCTAAGGTTACTTACGATTCAACAGGAGATACTGCAACAGACGAAGAGATAAAATGGACAATTTCAGATGAAAGATATGCAACTGTTGATTCATTAGGTAATGTCACAGGTATTATGAAGGGTGAGGTTACACTTGAGGCACAGGTAGTTTCGTCTGGTGAGAAGGCAAGTTGCACTATCAAGATAACAGGAAACCCAGAGAAATCGTTGTGTCTGTATAGTAATTCAACGTATAAATTATTGGATGGATATCTCAGAGGTATTGAAATAGGTAAGAATTCAGTTGGAGAAGTCAGAAAACAGATAAATGTTGAAAAAGCAGAGAATCTAAAGTTCTTTGACAAGGAACAGGAAGAGCTTGGAGACGAGGATCTTCTGGGAACAGGTAGCAGAATTCAGCTGCTATCAGACAATGAAGGCTTACTTGATGAGGTGGTTGTAGTCCAGACGGGCGATTATAATGGTGATGGTGTAATTGATAATAAGGATGTGTCAGGTATTATCAGATGCCTTGTTGGAAAAGAAACTGCAGACACAACAACCCTTATGGCAGTTGATCTGAACGGCGATGGAAATGTCAATAATAGAGACGCTGCTATGCTTAGTAGATATCTTGTTGGAAAAGAGGCTATCAAATAATGAAGAAGAGGGCAGTATTTACAATATTATGTATGTTGTTTCTTATTGCTTTCGGACGATTAGATATATCATACGCTGCTGATACTGTTAAGGTGTCGGCAGCATATGATGCAATATACAAGATAGATAATAGTACCTATATAGTACCTGTGTATATAGTAGATAATACTGGAATAATGGGATTTCGAATAGACATAGGTTATGATGCTAATTTTATTAGTATAGATACTATATCAAAGGGAAAGGTAACTTCTGACGGCAATTTTAACACTAATATAGCTACAGCGGAAGATAGCGGTAGTGTCAGCGTTTGGTGGAACAATACTGATAATGTTGCGGAAGATGGAACAATTATGTACATAACTGTATCTGTGCTTGACACATCAGTTAATGTATTAAAATTAAATATTTCATATTCACAGGAGGACACATTTAATTCTGAATGGAAAGATGTTGTGCTTGACTGTTACAGCATTGCTTATCCGATAAATGATACAGTATCGAATGAGGATGTAGCATCTAGTGAAAATGTGAGTGAGGAAGTTGTCACAGAGAATATGTCAGAACAAGAAAAAACAAGTGCAGAGCAGACGGAAGACAATAACGATACATTTCCTACAGAGGTTGTTTATAAGGATTATGACGAAAAAATAGTTCCCGACAGCATTGTTTCCGATGAAAAAGAGAAAGTTTTTTTGGATACAGCAATCAAAGCAACAGATTCTGCGGTTGTGGCAGCTAAACTAGGTGACGATAAAATCAGGAGAGCGCTGGCTCGTAAAATGAAAGAATATGGGATAAATGATCCACATGATATTCCGGAAAAACAACAATATGAATTTTGGAATACAGTTGCAGATGATCTCATTTCGATAGAAGGTGTTGATGAAAAAGATATATCGGATGTTGATTTGGTAAAGATAGCTGAAAATATAGTTGTAACAGACGAAGATATAGAAAATGCAGATTTGTCGGCACCATCGGTTACTAAAAAGAAAGAAAAGAATCATGTATATATATGGTTTGAGGCTGCTGCTATAGTTCTGATATTTGGTGGAGTATTTGTAATACGGAGAAGGAGGAATTAGATGAATAGACAACGAATAAGAGCATGTGTTCTTTCCTCGTTACTAGTAGCTCTGATATTGGCAAATAGTATAATTGCATTTGCGGCTACTAAGAAACCAGTAAAACTGGAAATTATTACTTATCCTAAAACTGTAAGTTATACAGTTGGAGATGAACTTGTGACGAGAGGCCTTTCACTAAGAGTGACTTATGACGACTCTTCCAGTACAGTGATATCAAAAGGTTATACAACAAGCTATGATTTTAGTTCGACTGGAAACAAGACCGTAACAATCAATTATTCTGAAAGTAGCGTATCATTAAAAACAGAATACCAAGTGACGGTATATGATAAAACTATGTTAGAGACTGAGAATATTGATATAAATCCAGATAGTTACTTTGAACTTCCTGTGAATATTACTGGAAATTGCGGATTTATGGGAATAGACATAAATGTAAGTTATGATGCAGATATTCTTACTCCTATGTCAGTAAGCAAAGGAGAGCTTATAACAGATGGTTTGTTTGATGATAGCGTTGCGACTGCCGCTGCTGGATCATTTGATGTGATATGGTCTGGAAGTAGCGAAATTACTAGTGACGGACAATTATGTACAATAAAATTTTATTGTAACAAAAATGCTGAAGCGGGGAAAACATCTGTAAGAATATCTACAGTCAGAAAAAATACATATAAAGAAAATTATAATACAATTGCTTTTAGCGATGCAGTGTCAGAGGTAAATGTCATTGAGAAAACTCAACCTGTAGAAAAAAAGAATTTGAGCGATTTAGTGGTTGAGATGATTGGCTGGGATGTGAGTGAAAGTAAATCGTCTCCAAAGCTGTCAGGTAATTCTGGAAACGGAATAGTTACATATACATATGCGCAGATAGATGAAATGCAATATACGAGTTCTGTACCATCTAAAGCAGGTACTTATATAGTTAAAGCATCAGTTGAAGAGACTGATGAATATAATGCGGGGGTTGCAACATGTGTATTTACGATTACAGACAAGAATAGTGATCCTAAACCCGTAGTAAAAAAAGCATTATCAAATCTCTCTGTAGTTATGAATGGTTGGGACGTAAGTGATACAAATTCAACGCCTGTCATCACCGGAAATGATGGCAATGGCAAAGTCACTTATTCATATGCAGCTGTTGGAGAAAATGAATATACAAGTAATATTCCATCAAAGGCAGGTACATATATTATCAGAGCTTTAGTTGAGGAGACAGAGTTATATAGTGCAGGTGTTGCAACATGTATATTTACAATTACAGATAAAGGCAGTGAACCTGTACCTGTAGAAAAAAAGCTTCTGTCAGATCTGACGCTTGTAATGGCTGGTTGGGATGTGAATGAAACTAAGTCAGAACCAATGTTATCCGGTAATTGGGGAAATGGTAATGTAACTTATACTTATGCGCAGATTGATGGAATTAAGTTCACAAGTGAAATTCCGTCTAAACCAGGAAAATATATAATAAAGGCAGAAGTTGCAGAGACTGAGCTTTATAAATCAGGAATTGCTACATGTGTGTTTACAATTACAAATATTGATAATTCTCTTGTAAGAATTAATGCAACAAAACAGACAGTAAAATATGAAAAAGGCAGCACTTTAGATCTGAGTGATTTAGTAGTAGAAGCAGAGTATAATGGTGGATTGTACAAAAAGGTAACAGATTATACAACAAATGCGGCCTCCATAGATATGGATGTTATAGGCGAAAAACTATTGATTATAACATATTTAGATCAGGGCACTACCAAGACTGCGGAGATAAAGATAAATGTTGTTGACAAGCGAGACAACCACGAAAACCATAATAAATATTCTCTCGTAGAAGAAGTTCCTGCAACATGTGTTAAGGATGGAACAAAGGAATATTATATATGTGATGACTGTGGAAGAATGTTTGAGGACAATGCTGGTAAGAAAGAGATTGAAAAGCCAGTTGTGATACCGAAGACAGGGCATACCTATGTTAATGTTGTCACAAAGGCAACATTGAACAACAATGGCTATACAGTTAAGCAATGCACAAAGTGCAAGGATGAGACAGATAAGACAATTATCTATCGTCCTAAAACTATTAATTTATCAAAGGGAACATTCTCATACACAGGAAAGAATCAAAAACCTGATGTAGTGATAAAGGATGAGAACGGTAAAATAATATCAAAAACTAATTTTGATATAGCCTATGATAAGGATTGTAAGACTATCGGAAAACACAAGGTTAAAGTCACATTCAAGGGTAATTATACTGGAAGTATCGAGAAATATTACACGATCATCCCTGCATCAACAAAGATTAATGGATTAACAAATACTTCAAGTGGAATTAAGCTGACATGGAATAAGGCTCAGTGTGATGGATATAAGATATATAGAAGTATTAACGGCAAGGGATTAAAGCTGGTTAAGTCTATAACTAAGCCGTCAACTGTTTCTTGGATCGATAGCAGTGCTAAAACAAATGGATATAAATATACCTATGTAGTATGTCCTTACAAAAAAGTCAACGGCGAAGTATATAAGTCATCAATGAAAGAAATAAAGAGATGTACATATATTTCAGTTGAAAAGATTACCGGCATTAAGAATCAGTCATCAGGAAAGATGAATGTAAAGTGGATCAAGAATACCAAAGCAACCGGATATCAGGTTCAGTATAGTACCAGGAAATCTTTCTCATCAGCGGTGACGAAGACTTACAGAAAGAAAAATGTAGTATCAGCTTCATATGGAAAATTAAGGAAGGGTACAACATATTATGTAAGAGTCAGGGCATATAATAAGGGAACTTCTACAGTATATGGTGCATGGAGTCCGGTGAAAACAATTAAGATAGTCAAGTAGTATATCAACAACATCATATACAAAATAATGAAATCCCATCTGTGCAATAAACGTGCAGGTGGGATTTGAATAAGTATGAAGAGGAGCGTGACATAAATGAAAAAGAAAAGTACGATTAACTTTATTAGCGGGTTATTTATTATTAGCGCATTACTTATGTTTTGTGGAATATGTAAATTAAATGTTTATGCAGATGAAGATAATAATGATAGTACGGCAGAGCTGGCATCAAGTGGATCATACAGAACAATAGATTTACCAGTAGGAAAGACAATTAGTGGAGCATTAGTACAAGATGAGGACGATGGCAGATATTATGATGGAATATTATATAAATTCACATTGACAAAGTCAGGTAAGATGAGTTTTTCAACGTATACAGAATTTCCATCAATAAATTATAATATTTTAGATGAAGATGGTGAAGAAATATATTATCCTTGTAGAGGAACAATGTATTATAATGAAAAACTGGATATGGGAAGAGATAATTTTTACTTTCATCTCAGTAAGGGTACATATTATTTAGAAATAACAACAGGAAGCTGGTATGATTCAGATTGGCCTGAGAGAACATTTGAAATAACCGCAAAATTTACAGATGCAAAAGCAAACGAAGGTGAACCAAATGATGATTTTAGAAGTGCAACTTTACTTGGACGAGAGGGCAAAATAAGAGGTCAGTTTTCTATAAGTGATGTTAAGGATGTTTATAAAATAAATGTCAATAAAAAGCAGGTGCTTACACTTAAATATACATCTGAAGAAGCTATGCCGTATGGGATAGAAGTGTTTGACAAATCTGGTGATAGTATATATAGAGATGGGTATGTTTATCAAAAAAATGTTGTCCATAAAGTTACGTTATCTCCAGGAACTAATTATATAGTGCTTGAGGCAACTGGTTATTGGAATAATACTCATGAGATGGGAAACTACACATTTGACTATTCTATAAGACAGACTCTATCATCCAGAAATGTTGCATTAAAATCTGCCACTGTTTCATACAATGGTAAGGTTAGAAATCCTTCAGTCATAGTAAAAGACAATGTTGGCAGGAGACTTGTAAAAGGAACAGATTATGATGTATATATTCCGGGTGGTCGTCGAAATATAGGAAGTTATACATACAAGATAGTATTTAAGGGTGATTATAAAGGTACTGTCAAAAAGGAATTTAAAATAATTCCTTCAAAAACCAAAATTACAAAAGTTGTAAAAACACGTTCTGGAGTCAAAATTGCATGGAGTAAGTCAAAAAATGCATCAGGATATATTATATATAGAAGTGCAGACAATGGCTCATATAAGAAAATAAAGAGTATATCTTCAAATAAAATAAGCACATATACTGATCGTTCAGCAACATTAAATTGGACAACATATTCATATAAGATATATGTATATAAAAAAGTAAATGGAAAGACATATGTATCACCAGTCAGTGCACCAAAATCAATATATGTTTACTAATTATTAAATTGAACTATAAAATGGTACATTTGTATTATTGTTATCAAAATGGCCTGTCTGTATGTGGAAACATGCAGATGGGCCATTTTCTGTGTAGAGAAATCGGGCATAATTTATAAAAAATTCCGCAGCATATTGATCTTCTGTTTCTCCTGAGGAGACATGCCTTCAGTCATGATATCCAGAACAAGTTCCGATTCATCCTTACTGAAAGACAGGTCTCTTTTCTTCAATTCCTTGTTGATCTCCATGATCTGGGGAAGCATCTCCTCGGGGGTCATCTGTGTAGATGTGTGTGAAAGCCTGAACAGGATTTCTCTTTTAAGTGGGTGCATTTTTTTTAGTCTGGGGTCGTTCTGAAGATTCATGATCATAACTCCTTCTTATAAATTATTGTTGTCATATTCATCAAACAGATCTTTGATGGAACTGTACAGGTCTGAGGTATTTGAATAATCTGAGTCTGCATCCGGTTGTGGATATGTGGACGGCTCAGGGGCTTTCTCGTTATATGAACCGTAATGTTGGTACAGATCATCAAACATTTTTTTCGTGTGGTCTGATGCCGTATCACCAGAAGAATTCATACTGGTCATCATTTCCATCATATCCATGGCCTTCTTCATGTTTGTAAATTGTTCTTTTATGTCAGAGAAACCACAGCCTGCAAGAGATGACAAGATGTCATCCTGATTGTTCAGATCCTTGCATAATCCGCATGAGTTTACATAATCTTTATTGCTCAGTGCAGACAAAATGGATTGAAGTTCCATAATTTTTATG
>Ga0129311_1002121_pt1 | contig 12536 bp, 7 predicted proteins | sample Go1ome_FD_94435 | JGI IMG/M metagenome (GOLD analysis project Ga0129311, IMG submission 94435) | Western lowland gorrila individual fecal microbial communities from Wisconsin, USA - Go1022B metagenome | ecosystem: Host-associated > Mammals > Digestive system > Large intestine > Fecal | place... | reverse complement strand
GCCGATGTGACCAATGAGTTCCGTACACAGCGCAAGCCGTTCTATACATACAATTATACTCAGGGATGGTATCGCGAGCAGTCAAACTTCCTTGTGGAGTTCAATACCGACTTCATGCTGAAATACACCGATTCTTTCGTTCATGACAGGCTCACCCTTACTGCCGGATTCGGTGGCAACAACATGACCTACAACAGAAGGAGCTGGAAATACACTCTCGATAAACTTGACATTGAAGGCGTATATAACGTAAACAACTATCCTGCAGGAACTCAACCTGATTATAGTGCTTACAGATCGAAAAAAGTGGTGAACAGCCTTTATGGACTTGTCTCTCTCGGTTGGGATGATTGGGCATACCTCGATCTTACTGCCAGAAATGACTGGTCTTCAACACTTTCACCTGGCAACTGGTCATACTTCTATCCTTCAGTCAGCGCCTCTGTCCTCATTGACAAGGTCGCTAAATTCCAGGACTGGCTTCCGGCCGTTTCTTTCTTGAAGGCACGTGTCTCCTGGGCGAATGTAGGTAAGGATACCACTCCTTATTCCATCTCATACGGATATACTGCCACTGCTTTCCCTGGAGGATACCGTCCTGCGGCAACCTATCCGAACTACTACTTGAAGCCGGAAAATGTGGAAACATGGGAAGCCGGTCTCGAAGCCAAGTTCCTCAAGAACAGAATCGGCGTGGATATCGCTCTCTATCAGTCAGATGTGACTGACCAGATCTATGATGTCCCTTACGATTACATCACCGGTGCGAAATATTATACCACCAATGTCGGCCTTATCCGCAACAAGGGTATTGAAATCGCACTGAACTTCACTCCGATCAAGACCAAGGATTGGAAATGGACCATCGGTATCAATGCGTCCCGCAACATCGGCGTTCTCAAGAGAATGTATGACGGCTGGAACAATGACAATCCGTTCCAGGAGGACTACGGTACTACCATCGGAAGCCGTCTCTTCGTTTACGACTATGTAGGGAAGAAGATGGGTGAGTTGTGGGGACTTGGTCTTAAACAAGCTCCGGAAGGCTCTTTTTATCTCGATGAAAACGGAAACCAGGTGGACTGCTCGGGCATGGATATCATCAATGCCAAGACCGGACTACCGGCATTGGATGACAGCTCCAATCTCAAATATTACGGAAATGTAAATCCTGACTGGCTGGGAGGTCTTACGACATCCTTGAAGTGGAGAGACATTACATTGAATGCTACTTTCACCGGACAGATCGGTGGAAAGACCGCTTCTGTCACCGCCGGCATCCTCGGTTATCAGGGTAAGCTCAAGAATACACTTGAAGGCCGTAATGACGGATTTGTCGCTCCGGGCGTGAATGCCATAAAGGCTGCTGACGGCAGTATTACTTATCAGAAGAACAATACGATTACTACCGATATAGTATCGTACTATTCTACATATAAGGCAAACCGCTACAACTTCGAAGAATACATCTACGACAACTCATTCTTCAAGCTTAAAGAACTCACGGTTTCCTATAACTTCCCTAAGAAGCTCATGGAAAAGACCAAGGTTATCCAGGGAATTACCGTGTCAGCCTATGCTACGAATCTTTTCTGCATAACCAACTATCCGTTCTATGATCCGGAAGTTACCGGTTATGTAGGATCCAATACCAAACGTGGTATCGAGTCCGGTTCACTGCCTATGACCAGATCATTCGGTGCCAACATCAAGATCAGATTCTAAGAGATATGAATACAATAAAGAAAATAATGTTCGGTGCGGCTGCTGCCCTCGGCATGACTGCCTGCACTGGCGACTTCGAAGATATAAATACGAATCCGAACAAGATGGATTTCGGCAAGATCTATGCGAGCAGCTGTTTCGAGCCGATACTCTACGGCATCGGATACCAGTCCCAGAAGCTTTGCCAATATTATAACAATGAGCTGATTCAGATGACTGCATATACGGCAGGCCAGACTCAGCATATCAAGGAATATATAGTAACCAACGGTAATTGGCAGACGATTTGGGACAATTACGCGCGTTACGGTGGTGATTGCCAGCACATGATTACATTGGCGAAGCAGTGGAATGACCCTTATTATGAGGCACTTGGCTTGATTCTGAAGGTTTACAACCTCTCGAATCTCGCTGACCTTTTCGGTGATATCCCATATACTGAGGCTTATCAGTTCACTGCGAACAGGACACCTAAGTTCGAAAGCCAGTCCGACCTTCAGGACTGTTTCCTGAATGACTTGGACAGTGCGTGTCTGTATCTCTCCAAGAAACCGGTTCCTTCCAAATCCGGTCTTGACAAGATGTATGGCGACAATGTCATGAAATGGATCAAATTTGCCAACAGCCTCCGTCTCAGGATTCTCTGCCGCTATTCCGGAATGAACGACGGCAACTGGGCCAAGATCCAGGAAGTCATCGACAATCCGTCCAAATACCCGGTAATGGCCTCGAATTCGGACAATGCCATGATACCGTTCCAGTCTCAGGACCCATATATGTCTTTCTGGGGCCAGGAGAAGCAGACTGCAGCGAATTTCCAGGGCTATCGCTTTACGGATAGAGTCATAACGATGACAGTCGAATACAACAGCAAGGGCAAGTCCATATTCGTAGACCCGCGTATGGCAATGTTCGGAAAGATGGGAAAGAGTGACTGGGTAGGCGTCGTTTCCGGCTGTCTGCCTTCTGATACGGACGCGGAAGAAAATAAGAAACCGTCATATCCGGACAATTCCTTCATCAACAGAGCTGATTTCCCTGGCTTCATCATGGACTATTCCGAGATTCTTTTCATTGAAGCTGAAGGAGTTGAAAGAGGAAAACTTACTATATCCGGTCAGACTGCCAAGACATTGTATGAGGCTGCGCTTGACGCCAATATCGAGAAATGGGATGCCATCGGTCAGGCTTCTCCTGCGGCTAAGACCATCAGGAAGAGCGATGTGAAGACACTTAAACAGTCGAAGTTGGCATCTTATGACAAGGCTGCCGCAAAGGATGGAACCAGCATCTATGCAGACCCGCTGGAACTGATTCTGTCGCAAAAGTACCTGTCCCTCTTCTATTGCGGTTTCGAGCAGTATCATGAGTGGAGAAGAACCGAATATCCGTTGCTTACGATCGGCGTCGGTACAGGTGCAAATGACAATGAACTCCCTACAAGGTTGGGCTATCCTAACTATACCGTGACATCCAACAAGCAGCATGTGGAAGAGGCTCTCAGCCGTATGGGCGGAGACAACAATATGCATACTGCATTGGATTGGTCATATCTGAAACTTAATGGTTCTCACAGGAATAAATAATGAATTTTAGTATGAACAAGATATTTTACGTGTTGTCATCGGTGGCTCTCTCTGCGTTGGCGGTATCTTGCCAAAAGGAGACAGAGTTCAAGATTGAAGGCACTCCTAATTTTACCATTTCGGTAGGGAGCGATGTGATAGTCGACACGGATTCGGAGAATTTCAATTATACGCTGAATCTCGCGCATCAGGAATATTCAGCCAAAAAATCCGTAAAAACCGGAAATGATGACGTGCTGGCCTCCTCTGTTTTCGAGGTCCGGTCCAACCTCCGCTGGAAAATTGCCCCTGCGGATGAAAATGTGGTTTATGATTGGGTGTCACCTTTCCCGGGAGTCGGAGAAAAGGACGGAAAGTTCATTTTCAAGGCTTCCAGAAATCTTTCCAACAAGGAAGACCGTGACGCATATTTCTACATCTGGTTCGATAAGGGAAACGGTTTCGAAGAACTTCCGGGAATTCTTACTGTCCATCAGAGTAAAAGCCCTGATTTCGTGGAACTTAGTGAGGCGAAGTACGATGTGAATGCCACCGCCAAGAAACTCAAGCTCACGGTGTTGGCCAATGTCGATTGGGATTATTCTCTCGAACCTATGGAGGAATATGCGACGACCGACGTTGATTGGATCAAGGATGCCAATGAGCATGTAGCATCCAAGCACGTTGATACTCTGAACTTTACAGTATCTGCAAATGCAGGTGGCCTCCGTGGAGCCAATCTCAAGGTTACATATAAGTTGAATGAAACCGAAGGCGTAAAGGAGTACACTGACATTATTCCTATAATCCAGTATCCTGCGACAGAAGCTTCAGTAGAAGGCTTCCCTGTTCAATGGGCTGCCGCTTCCAATGACTATCCGTCTTGGGCTTCCGAGCACAAGATCTCCCCTGTTACCGGTGACGGTCAGATCTATTATCATGTCATTGACAGAAGCGAAATCGGCGGAAAAACAAGTTTGGATGTGAGCGGAAAGAATCCGCGCGTCAGTGGAGCATGGCCTGGGGATTACCTGGAATTCAAGGCAAATTCGCCTATATCTGCCGGCTCTATTGTCAAGCTTAAATTTGAGGCCAGGACATCCGGCTCCGGTCTGAAACTCTGGAGGCTTCAGTACAAGGACGGAGAAGAATGGAAAGATGCGTCCAAACTCATCACAAGATCGATTACAGGCGATACCAACAACAAGGAGAAACCTGTATCAATAACCAAAGAGGTGTCTTATACCCATCAGTTCAAGGGCGGTTCTTCCGATGCTGACAATGATGTCATTACAGCAGTAGTCAACTATGCCAATACAACTGATGCCGTAGTGTTCAGATTGATTTGTGCTGCGAACTGGACTGGCAGTCAGTGGCAGGAAGTGCCTAATACATCTTCTTTCCGTCTGGCTTATACTGCCGATTCGGATAATCAGCCTGAAATTTCTGTGATTGCCGCAGGTACGGAGGACGTTTCCAAACCTGATATTCTTGTCTCAGGCCTGGAAAACAACATCATTACCTTCGAAGGCGTTCCTGAAGGAACCAAGAAGTTCACGGTGACATCCACCAGTGCATTTACATTGACACCGAATGTGGATTGGATTACCCTCAGTGAAACTGCAGGAGAAGCAGATGATGAAAAGACCATCGTCGTTACATGTAAGGAAAGCACATCCTCTTCTTTAAGAAAAGGCCAGATCGACATCAAGTCCGGTGTTTCCCATTACTATATCACAGTGGTTCAATCCGCTGCCGGCGGCGATCTCGACCCTCTCATCAGCATCTCTGACGGCAACAAGAAGACTGTCAGCGGCAAGGGCGAAGAGTTCACCGTCAAGGTTCAGGCCAATGTTGATTTCCAGACGGAGATCAGCGACTCCTGGATTACTGCCGTGCCGGTAGTATCAACGAAGGCGATGGTCGAGTCCAAGACATTGAAATTCAAGGCTGAGGCCAATGCTTCCGATGCTGCCAGAACCGCGACAATCCGTTTCTATAAGGACAATATCGAATCAGTCCTCACGGTTACACAGGATAAGTTTACTCCGGAAATTAAAATCACTATTGACGGTGATGCGGAGTTGATTCCTGCAGAAGGATCTGATATTACGGCGACGATTGAATCCAATGTTGATTTTAAGGCGACAGCAACAGGTATTAAACTTCCATTGCCTGAGACGATTCCTGCCGGAACCTATAACGATGTAAAAATCAGCATCCCTGCCAATGACGGCGGACTTAGAATTATTAAAGTGGTGCTTACGGCGGTAGGGACCACCTATTCCAAGGAGTTGTCAATAGCGCAGCTCGGAAAGAATATGACTTCTTTGTTCTCCGATGACTTCAGCTGGCTTGATCCTCTTATCAAGTCTTGGAACGACACTTCCAAGACTCCTGTCGGCGACCCTGTGGAAGGCTTCTATCTGGCAGGTAGCAAGACAGATGTGAACTATGACAAAGAGACGGGTGCGTCGAACACTGCCCTTACTCAGAATGTGTCAACCGCGCCTTTTGACCAGATTCCAGAGCTTTTGAAAAATAAGGGCTATGAAGATTTGAATGCTGGAAAGAAAGCTATTTATCCGCAGAAATCATATCTTAAGTTTGGACGAAGCAATACCCAGACCGCCCTTAAGTTGCCGGCATTGAAGGGTTTGGCTGAATCATCAGATGCTGTAGTCGAGTTCGACTGGTGTGCGCACATTTCTAGCGCAGGAGACATTGATAACGTCAAACTGGCGGTCGGAATCATCGGAAACGGTACTTTTGCTGATGGCAACAAGTACAGCAAGGACCTTGTTACTGCTCAAAAGCAAGGTCAGATGTTCTGGAACCATGTGAAGTTGCTTGTCAAGGGAATTGATAAGGATACCCGTCTGGTGATATTCTACTCTCCTTGTTTAAACAAGAATACCGGTGCTTACAACTTTGCAGTTAAAAAAGCCCACAGATATCACATCGACAACATCCAGATTTCCAAATAGCCACTGACTTATCTAAATAGATTCTTCCGGGACGGCCCACAAGCCATCCCGGAAGTTTTTCATTAATTATATGATAATAGTGTAGAATTAATCTTTTATCGCTATATTTGTGTTGTAAGAGGTTAAATTTAAGCTATTATGGAAGATTTGTATATGCTTTCTGACCTTCAGCTTCAGCAGAAAATAGGGGAGCGGCTGAAATCTGATAGACTTATGCAGAACATGACACAGGCGAATCTTGCAGAAGATGCCGGGGTGTCCGTTTCTTCGATTAAAAAGATAGAAGAAGGGAAAATAGGTTCTTTTGTGTCATTGCTGCGTGTCATGCGTGTACTGGGAGAACTGGACGTGCTGCAGCCGATTACTGAAGCAAGGACTCTCGGCCCCAATGAATACTATGAACTGGTCAGTTCTCGTAAAAATGTCAGGGCGCGGGCTTCCGGAAGGAAAAAAATATCAGAGGAGGATACGCAATGGTAGATGTCGCAAAAGTGAAAATGTTCGGCATGCCTGTAGGTGCATTCATGTGGGACAGTAATTACAATGTCGCCAGATTCGAATATGATGGCAGCTTTGTCGGAAGGGGCATTGAACCCTCACCTATTATGATGCCGGTTCGCCAAGGGCGGGTATATTCTTTCGGAGGTCTTAATTGGGATACCTTCAATGGACTTCCAGGTATGCTTGCAGATTCCTTGCCGGATACCTATGGAAGGGCATTGTTTGACCGCTGGCTGGCATTGACGGGTAGAACTTCTGGAAACCCGGTGGAGTCTTTGTGCTTTCTGGGAAAAAGATGTATGGGGGCGTTAGAGTTCGAGCCCGCTACGGGACCATCCGGTGATGCCGATCTGAAAACGGAAATAGATTCTCTGGTGGAAGTGGCGAGGACGGCATTGGCTGATAAGGAATCCTTCGGGGTGAACCTGAAAGATGACAAGAGGAAGGCTATTGCTGAAATACTTAGGCTTGGAACGTCTGCTGGCGGGCAGAGGGCGAAAGCTATAATCGCCTATAACAAGTCTACAGGAGAAGTACGTTCTGGTCAAGTGCCGGCTCTTAAGGGATTTGAACATTATATCATAAAACTGGATGGGGTGTCTGCAAAAGCTGGATTCCGGGAAACAGAAAACTTTGGCCGGCTGGAATACTCATTTTTTAAGCTCGCCAAGGCATGCGGAATAGATATGACGGAATGTTTTCTTATAGAAGAGAATGGCCGTGCGCATTTTCTTACGAGGAGATTTGACAGGGACGGTGATGCCAAGCTTCACATGCAGACTTTGTGCGGAATTGCGCATTATGATTTTCGGCTTCATCGTGCTTATTCTTATGAACAGGCTTTCGGTGTTATGCGCAGATTGAAACTGCCGTATCCGCAGGCGCAGGAGATGTTCCGCCGACTTGTGTTCAATGTCGTAATCAGAAACCAGGATGACCATACAAAAAATATATCTTTTCTCATGGACTATAATGGCAAATGGAGGCTCTCGCCAGCCTATGATATGGGATATGCTTATAATCCTATGGGAGGGTGGACTGCGACCCATCAGATGTCAGTCAATGGAAAATTCGAAAATATTACCAGAGGTGACCTTATGGAATGTGCGGAATCCAATGGGATCAAAAATTCCGATGAGATAATAGATGAGGTGTGTCAGGAAGCTTCGATGTGGGCATCAATTGCTAAGGATTGCGGAGTCCCTGCGAATATGATAGAGACTGTATCAAGTAATATGCAGTTTATCTGATACCCACAATCCTCCCGGAAGTTTTTTATTATCTTTGTGATGAAATGTATAAAATGAACCCAGAAAGAAAAATCGACGTGATGGGCATCATCAACCTCACGGACAACTCATATTACGCGGAAAGCCGCTGCCTTGACGGCTCGGGAAACGATGACCTCGGCCGCATTGTCAGACGCGCAGCCCAAATGATCGGAGACGGCGCCACGATACTCGACATCGGCGCATGCTCCACCAGATCCGGATCCGACCCCGTCGGCGAAGACGAAGAATGCCGCCGGCTCGAACCCGCATTGAAAGCCATCCGGCAGGAATTCCCCGGCAGCGCCATCTCCGTCGACACCTATTGGCCATCCGTCGTCCGCCGCACCTTCGACACCATCGGCAAGTTCATTGTCAATGATGTTACGGCCGGCGAAGGTATGTATGACAAGTCGGATGAAATGCTCCGTACCGTCGCCGAGCTCGGCCTTCCTTTCGTGGCAATGCACATGCGGGGCAATCCCAAGACCATGCAGTCCCTTACGGAATACGACAATGTCACCGCCGAGGTGCTGGACTATTTTCGGCAATTTGCGTCGAAGGCAGAAGCCGCGGGCGTGAAAGACTGGATTCTTGACCCCGGATTCGGTTTCGCCAAGACCATCGAACAGAACTATCAGATGCTCAGGGAACTGGACCATTTCGCCGAACTTGGAAAACGTATCTTGGTGGGTATGTCGCGCAAGAGCATGATATTCAGGAAGTTCGGTATTACTCCGGAGGACTCGCTCCCTGCCACGCAGGTCTTGCATTACAAGGCATTGTGCCTGGGCGCAGACATCCTTCGCGTCCACGACGTGGCTGAAGCCGTGCGCACCGTGGCCCTTTACCGTGAGCTGGAGCATTGAAAATCCTGTCGCGAAAGGCTGGATTGTCGCGACTTCTTATTAAATTTGCACACCTTAATTTTTAGATAGATGGACACACATTCATTATTGGCAGTATCGCCGATTGACGGACGCTATGCCTCCAAGACAGAACCGCTGAAAAGCTATTTCAGTGAATTCGCATTGATCAGATACCGCATCCGCGTCGAGATTGAATATTTCATTGCACTTTGTGAAATTCCTCTGCCGCAGCTCGCAGACGTCGACAAGTCGAAATATCAGACAATGCGTGACATCTACCTGAATCTCACTCCGGAGCAGGCGATGGAGGTGAAGGAAATCGAGAAGACCACGAATCACGACGTGAAGGCGGTCGAGTACTTCATCAAGCGTCATTTCCATGAACTGGGCCTCGACAAATGGTCGGAGTTCGTGCATTTCGGCCTCACTTCACAGGATATCAACAATACTTCCCAGCCTATGATGCTGAAAGAAGCCATGGAAAATGTCTATATGCCGGCATTGAAAGAGGTCCTGGACATCATTTCAGGCATGGCAGAACAGTGGAAAGATGTTTCGATGCTCGCGAAGACCCATGGCCAGCCGGCATCCCCGACCCGTCTCGGAAAAGAGTTCAAGGTCTATCAGGTCCGTCTGGAAGAACAGCTCAGACAGTTCGCGCTCCTGACCTATCCGGCCAAATTCGGCGGCGCCACCGGCAATATGAATGCGCACAAAGTCGCATACCCGCACATTGACTGGATAGCCTTCGGCAATGATTTCGTATCGTCGCTTGGTTTGAAGCGTTCTTTCCCGACCACCCAGATCGAACATTACGACAACCTTGCAGCCATCTTTGACTGCCTCCGTCGCATAAATACCATATTGACAGACCTTTGCCGCGACATCTGGACATACATCTCGATGGAGTATTTCAAGCAGAAAGTGAACAAGAACGAGGTCGGTTCTTCCGCGATGCCGCACAAGGTGAACCCTATCGACTTCGAAAATGCCGAGGGCAACTTCGGAATGGCTGACGCCGTCTTCACGTTCTTGTCAATGAAATTGCCGATTTCCCGTCTCCAGCGCGACCTTACGGATTCTACGGTTCTCCGCAATGTCGGTGTCCCTGTGGCTCACGGCCTGATCGCCTTCGCTTCCCTCAAGAAAGGACTCGGAAAATTGATTCTCAATGAAGATGCTCTCCAGGCTGATCTTCACCGCAACTGGGCGGTAGTGGCGGAAGCTATCCAGACGATTCTCCGTCGCGAGGGCTACCCGAATCCTTACGAAACCCTCAAGGCGTTGACCCGCACCGGAAGCGTAATCGATGAGAATACCATAAAAACCTTCATTGACGGCCTTCAGGTAAGTGATTCCGTGAAAGAGGAACTATACCAGATTACACCTTGGTCGTACACCGGTTTCTAGTGAACGATTGGTAATCAAAGATATACAAATACAAAAAATGACGCGAAAAATAAAAATTTTGCGTCATTTTTTATTTTTATGTGTACAATGTAAAAATTTTTTTCTTATTTTTGGAACGTTTTAGTCCTCGGAACTGTGGATTGGGTAATAAATATTATACTCAATGAGACCATTTATTATAACCATTATACTGACACTTTTCAGCGTTTCTGCATCCGCTCAACAGATGGCAGATTCCCTACGAGTGTACTTCCGCCAGGGCTATTCCACCTTCGACCCGAAATACCGCGACAACCAGTCTCAAGTCGACGCATTCATCTCCCGGGTCAAGACATTCCAGAGCGAATCCGACGCATTCGTGATTCTTAACGTCACATATAAGGCCGGAGCATCTCCAGAAGGAACATTGGAAATCAACCGGAAAATATCCGGCAAACGAAGCGACAACCTCACCGCATATCTTCGCAGGCACCTCACGTTCGACGACGATGTCCTCCATATAGAAGACGTGGTCGAAGACTGGGCCGGCCTCGGTGAACTTGTGGCGCACTCCGGCATGAAATACCGTGACGAGGTTCTGTCGCTGATCTCCTCCGAGCATGATACTCAGACACTTAAACGCGAACTGCAGCAGCTTCATGGTGGCGCTGCATGGCGTTACATGTACTCCAACATGTTCCCGGAGCTTCGCGCGTTCAACGTATATATAGAGGTGGGCGTGCGCAATCCCGACCTCGCCGTCCCGACGGTTGCCGACAACGACATCGCCCCCGCAGACGACTTCCGGCCCCTCGCGGACTCATTGTCCTTCGGCCCGATGCCGATGCCCGAAACCGCCCCTGACTGGACCCGCAAGCTCCGCATAAAGACCAATGCCATAGGCTGGGCAATGTTCATGTCCAATGTCGCTGTCGAGGTGGACATCACGCGCCACATCTCATTCACTCTCCCGATATATTACTCCGCCCTGGACTATTTCAGCAGGGAATTGAAATTCAGGACTTTCGCCGTGCAGCCTGAGTTCCGCTGGTGGTTCACCAAGCCACAGGGACTCTTCGTGGGCGCACATTTCGGGACGGCATATTTCAACTACGCCACGAAAGGTGACTGGCGAATCCAGACCGGCTACGGCGACCGCCCTCTATGGGGAGGAGGCATTGCCGCAGGCTACAGGATGCCGCTGTCGAAGCGCAACCCTCGCTGGGAGATGGAATTCACCCTCGGCGGAGGCGTCTACGATGTCTGGTACGACCGCTTCTACAACGAAAAGAATGGCCCGAAAGAGGGCTCATATCATACCACGTTCGTGGGCATTGACAATGTCTCAGTGACGTTCTCATATAGTTTTGACCTTAAAAAAGTGGGGGGGGGTAGATGAGAAACGCATTGAAAATAATGACGGCCTCGCTGGCTGCGATGGCATTGTCCGCCTCCTGCGCGGTCCACGAATGGCCTGAAACGCTTCCTGCCGCCGCCACGCTGAAGCTGGACTTCGACACGGCATTGCCGCAGTTCATTGTCCTTGACCTGAACGACACCCGTGGTTCGAAGGACGGGCGTGACTATCAGATCCGTTACGTCGTCGAGGCGTACCGCAAGCTGGGCGACAATTCTTTCGCGGAGACCCCTTACGGGCGCTATATATTCACGAAGGATGATATCTCCGATTTGAACAATGAGGTGACGCTCCGCATTGACGAAGGAACTTACGATTTCTACGTATGGACGGATTTTGTGGATAAGAATTCTACTGATGATTTTTACTATAACACACAGAATTTCAGGCAGATACGCCTCCAGGGCGAGCATGAGGGAAACAATGATTTCCGTGATGCTTTCGTGGGTCACAAGGAATTGACCGTGGAACGTTTCGGCACCTCTGTCCCGCCTGTGAGCGGCACCGTAGACATGGCGCGTCCTCTGGCGAAGTTCGAGTTCATCACGACCGACCTCCAGGAGTTCATTACCAAGGTCATCACGGACATGAGGGAGAAGGAAAACGGTTCCGAAACTTCATCTGCATCCGGTGAGGAGTCAGCTTCTGACAGCGACGACCCTGACCCCGCGGTCGGCGGAACCAAGGGCGACGGTGACAGCAAATCGCCGATAGTCGACCTGAAGAAGTACAACGTCGTCTTCTACTACACCGGCTACATGCCGTCGACGTTCAACATGCGAGACAACAAGCCGTGCGACTCCAGCACCGGCGTC
>Ga0129311_1002120_pt1 | contig 12536 bp, 9 predicted proteins | sample Go1ome_FD_94435 | JGI IMG/M metagenome (GOLD analysis project Ga0129311, IMG submission 94435) | Western lowland gorrila individual fecal microbial communities from Wisconsin, USA - Go1022B metagenome | ecosystem: Host-associated > Mammals > Digestive system > Large intestine > Fecal | place... | reverse complement strand
TTGCCGGCATAGTGCGAACACCAGACCCGCTGTGCGCCTTTATCCTCAAAGCAGTACCTCAGCAGCTCTCGCACGGCTTCGGGGATAAGCCCCTGACCCCAGAACGGGCGGCCGATCCAATAGCCGATTTCCGGCTCACTCCCGATTTCTGGCGCTTCCGTCGGAAACACGCCGATGGAGCCGACAGGCTCGTCTGGCCGTTCCTTCAAAATGACTGCAAACGTGTCCGGCTCCGAGAGGGCGGTTTGGATGATCTCGCGGGAGTTTTCGACGCTCGTATGCGCCGGCCAGCCTGCGGCGGGGCCGACAAACGGATCCCTCGCGTATCGATAGCAGCTCTCCGCATCGCTCTCGCACCACGGACGCAGGAGAAGGCGCGTCGTCTCAAACGTCATTCCTCCCAGTCCTCCTTCGGCTCCTGATAGCCCTCGATATAGTCCCTGATCTGGCCGATGACGCGCGGCACGCAGGTGGCGATCACGTCGATCGTCTCGCCGTACTCGACGGATTCGACCTTCGCTTCGCGGTAGAGCATATCGAGAAGCCCGCCCTTGTCGTAGGGCAGGTGGATTGTCACGCGGCGCGTGCCCTTGTCGAGCAGCTTATCGATGCGCGCGAGCAGCTCATCCACGCCCTCGCCGGTCTTGGCGCTGATGTTGACGCTGTTCTCCCCGTGCGGGCGGATGTCGCCGAAATAGAGGTCTGACTTATTGTAAACGCGCAGGCACGGGATCTGCTGCGCGCCGAGCTCCTCGATCAGCTCATCCACGATCTGCGACTGCTCGAGCCAGTGCGGGTCGGAAATGTCGATCACATGCAGCAGAAGGTCCGCGTATTCAAGCTCCTCAAGCGTCGCCTTGAAGGCCTCGATCAGCTGGTGCGGCAGCTTTCGGATAAAGCCGACCGTGTCGGAGATGACGACGTCCAGCGTGTCGGACACCGTGAGAAGACGCGTGGTCGTATCGAGCGTGTCGAACAGCCGGTTGTTCGCGGGGATGCCCGCGCCGGTCAGCGCGTTGAGAAGCGTCGATTTGCCCGCGTTCGTATAGCCGACGATGGCGACGACGGGGATCTCATTCTTGCTGCGGCGGTCGCGCTGCGTGGCGCGCACGCGGCGCACCTCGTCAAGGTCGGCCTTGAGCTTGTCGATCTTTCGGTGGATGTGGCGGCGGTCGGTTTCAAGCTGCGTTTCGCCCGGGCCCTTCGAGCCGATGGGCCCCGCGCCCGACGTGCCCGCCTGACGCTCCAGATGCGTCCACATGCCGATCAGGCGCGGCAGCAGGTACTGATACTGCGCAAGCTCCACCTGAAGGCGGCCCTCCTTCGTCTTGGCCCGCTGGGCGAAGATATCGAGGATCAGTCCGCTGCGGTCGAGCACCTGCACGCCGAGTTCCTCGCTCAAAACGCGCATCTGCGAGGGCGAGAGGTCGTTATCAAAGATGACCATCGTCGCCTCCTGCGACTTGACGAGCTCGCGGATCTCGGCGACCTTGCCCTCGCCGATGAAGGTGCGCGGGTTCGGCGCAGGCAGCGTCTGCAAAACGACGCCGACGCTCACACCGCCCGCCGTTTCGACGAGCGCGCCGAGCTCCTCCAGACTCTCCTCGTCGGCGTTCTCCTTTTGATCGAGCCGCGGCGAGGAAAGGCCGACTAAGATCGCCTTGTCGCGCGGCGCGGTATTTTCTTTCAATCCTTCCATAGATACTCCTTATCGCGCCCCGCGGGGCGCTGTACGAATCAGATTTATTATAGTGTATTCTCCGCCAAAAGAAAAGGTAAAAACGCTTTTCATTGACATTTCGCGCCCCTTCATGCGAAAATAAGGCGGGCGCAACCTCAGGTTGACAAAAAGAAACGCCCGGTTGGTGGCGTTTTCCGCCGTTTTCCTGCTATGCTTTTCCCGCAGGACGCAGTGCACGGCGTCCACTTTCCCCAAAGGAGGACCCCTTCATGGAACTATATGAAAAGCTCTACGAGCTGCGCCGCGCAAGCGGCATGTCGCAGGAGGAGCTTGCCGAAAAGCTCGGCGTTTCACGTCAGGCCGTCAGCAAATGGGAGAACGGCTCCACGCAGCCGGAGCTTGCAAAGCTCATCGAGCTCTCCCGGCTTTACGGCGTGTCGGTCGATGCGCTGCTCAGTCTGGAGCACGCGAAGCCGGAGGACGAGCGCGCGCCCGAGGCTCCCGCCGGAGCGCCCGCCCAGCCCGAGGCCGACGCACCCCCGGCGCAGAAGCCGGACCTTCGCGCGCTCTGCGCGCAGCACAAGCGCGCCATCGGCGGCGCGGCCGCCGCGCTTGCCGTGCTCATCGCCGTGGGCGTACATTATAACAACCGCATTAATGCCCTCAGCTCGCAGGTCAACGACCTCCGAAACCAGCTCTACAATGTGCAGAGCAATCTCTCGAATCAGATCGCGGGCATCAGCAGCAATGTCTCCGACATTTTAGACCGCGAGTCAAGCCTGATCGCGCAGTACAGCTGCGAAGCGTCAAGCATCGACCTTCAAAAGCAGGAGTGCACGCTCGCCTTTTCGCTTTTGCCCAAGTCGATCAGCGAGGACACGGCTGTCAGCATCCTTTTGATCGACCACGGCAATTCCTCGCCGCTGGACAGTAACCGAAAGACCTATCGCCTGCCGCTCACGCCGGACAGTCTCGGCTACCTGCGCGGCGAGGTGACGGTCGCGCTGGGCGACGAGTTCGGCGTCAGCGTCAATTTCACGACGAACGGCGAGACGCAGTCGCAGGAGCTCGACACGATCTGCGATCTCAAATCCCAGTATCAGCCGCAGCTCAAAAGCTTTCTCGCCCCCATCTCCTACGAGCGTCAGGCCGGCAGCGAATGGCAGTACCGGTTCACGCCGGGCAATGCCGGCGCCCCGCTCGGCACCATCTCGCTCGGCGCGCTGTCCAGCGCGCCTATCAGCAGTGCCCGCCTTGAATACAAGCGTGCGAATCAGCTGCTCAAGCGCGTGCCGCTCGAAGCGTCCTACAGCGACGGCAGCGCCGTCACCTATGTCGGCGATGACAGCGCCGAAGCCGTGGGCGCATCCGTCATAGAAGGCGTGACGTACTATGACCTCGCCTATGCCTCAGGCAGCGAGCTGGAAGCTTTCACGCTCCCGCTCGGAGCGACGCCGCTCGTCTGCGAGCTCGTGATCAACCTCGCGGATGACACCACGCTGCGTGCCCGGCTCTTTCAGGTGCGCGCCGCCGCAAACGGAAACAGCTATGAGGAGATCAACTACCTCGACCAAAGCGTCGGCGACCCGCTCCCCTTCCTCGTCGAATCTCCCGCCGGACAGGGATGAGCGCTCCTTCGGGACATAAAGAAAAAGCAGCTCTGCTGTAGCAGAGCTGCTTTTATGATTGAGCTTAGTTCAGGCCGAACTTCTTGTTGAACTTGGCAACGCGGCCGCCGGTATCGACCAGCTTCTGCTTACCAGTGAAGAAGGGGTGACACTTAGAGCACACTTCTACCTTGATATTCTGCTTGGTAGAACCTGTCTCAATCACATTACCGCAGGCGCAAGTAATAGTAGTCTGCTGATAATTGGGATGGATTCCTTCCTTCATTGCTCGTGTTCACCTCTTTCCGATCCAAATGTGCTTTTCAAAAAAGCCATATAGGATGATATCACGCTTTTTGCCAAATTGCAAGAGAAATTTTCTGCCGTTTCGATAAATTTACGTCTTTTTCCGCCAGAGCATCCCGATGTGCGGGATGCCGTCCTCCAAAAACTCCTCGCTCGTCTGCTCGAAGCCCAGGTCCTCATAGAGCTTTCGCACGTAGGTCTGCGCCTCGATGCGCACGCTCTTCGCGCCGCAGCGCTCCTGCGCGGCGCGAAGGCCCGCGGAAACGATCTTCGTTCCCAGCCCGCAGCGGCGCTTGACCTTCAGCTCCATATCTTCCTCCACCGCGTTTTGATGATGTTGAATATTTTTATGATACTCACTCTCTTTACTTCTGTCAATCTCCGACGTATAATGGTGTTTGGCGCGTCTGCGCCCGATCGGTAAAGAGAGGAAACCCGCATGTCTAAAAATGTCTTTCTGCGCGGCCTGCGCGACGGCGTCCCCATCGCTCTGGGGTACTTCGCCGTCAGCTTCGGCATCGGTATCAGCGCGCACAGCGCGCACCTGAATGTCTTTCAGGGCTTTCTTTTAAGCTTTCTCAACAACGCCTCGTCCGGCGAGTACGGCGGCATCACCATCATCGCGTCCGACTCCGGCCTCATCGCCATGGCAGCGATGATGCTGGTGGTCAACGCGCGCTACCTTCTCATGAGCTGTGCGCTCAGCCAGCGCCTTGCGCCGGATACGCCGCTCATCTACCGTCTCATCATCGGCTACGACCTGACCGACGAGCTCTTCGGCCTTGCCATCGCGCAGCCGGGGTACCTTGACGTGTGGTATTACATCGGCGCGATGTGCGCCGCCATTCCGGGCTGGAGCATCGGCACGGTGCTCGGCGTTCTGATGGGCAATCTCATGCCCGTCTGGGCTGTGAGCGGCTTTTCGGTCATGCTCTTCGGCATGTTCCTCGCCATCATCATCCCCGTCGGCAAGCAAAACCGCATCGTGCTCGGCTGCATCGCCGTGAGCTTTTTCTGCGGATGGCTCGCAAGCGTCCTGCCACTCATGCGCGGCCTTTCCGAGGGCATGCGCATCCTCATCCTGACGGTCGTGCTCTCCGCCGCCGCAGCCATTCTGTTTCCCCATAAGGAGGATGATCTCGTCGCATGAAAACGTATCTCTATCTTTTCGTCATGGCGCTCACGACGTATCTCATCCGCATCCTGCCGCTCACGCTCATCCGCAAGCCCATCCGCAATCAATTTCTCCGCTCGTTCCTCTACTATGTGCCGTATGTGACGCTCGCGGTGATGACCTTCCCCGCCATCATGACGGTCACGCAGTCGCCCATCGCGGGCGCGGCGGCGATGGCGGTCGGCATCGTCAGCGCGTGGTGCGGGCTGGGGCTGTTCCCCGTCTCGCTGCTCTGCTGCGCGACGGTCTTCGTGCTGGAATTTTTTCTCGTATAAGCTTTTCGCTTTTTAATTTACAGCGCCCCGGACATCCGAAAATCACGGATGTCCGGGGCGTTTTTTCACAGCTGCACTTCCTCGCCGGCGGCGAAGAAGTAGAGTATCTTTTCGCTCACCGGTTTTCCCGTCACGTGGGAGAGCGCCATCGAGTAGGCCTCGAGCTGGGGACGGTAGCGCTCGGCGCGCTCATAGAGCGCCGGGCCCGCCACATGGTCGGTCTTGAAGTCCACGACCACGAGCGCGCCGTTTTCCTCGAAAAAGCAGTCCACCACGCCCTGCAAAAGCACCTCGTCGTCCGAGTCCGCGTTCGCAAACTCCCGCACGGGCCGCAGCAGCGAGAAGCGGTATTCCCGCTCGACCCTTTCGCTCGCGCGGATGCGCGCGGCCAGCGGCCCCTGCAGAAATCGCACGAGCGCGCGCACGTCCACCGCTTCGGCCTGCTCGTCCGTCAGCTTGCGCTGCGTGCGCATCCGCCCGATCTGCGCGCGCACGCCCGCTTCGTCCGTCTCCGCGCTGAAGTCAAGGTATTGCAGCGCAAGATGGATGGCGGTCCCGCGCTCCGCGCCGGTGAGCTTTTTCTCCCCCGCGAGGAATCCGGGCTTTGCAAGGCTCCGCAGGCGCGGCGGCAGCACGGTGTTTTCTGCGATCTCCTCGTCCAGCGCGCGTCCCTTGAGCTGCGTCGCGGTGAGCTTGGCGGGCAGGAGCGTTTCGGCCTGATAGGGATAGACGAACTCGAACGCAGCGGTATCGACCGGCTGCTCCGGCGCACAGGGCGCTTCCGCTGTCTCTGTCCCCTCTTCGGAAGCGGAGGCCGTCAGCTCCTCGCCCCCGTGCACGCGCACGATCCACGGCGCTTCATCCGCAAAGACGCGGCCCGTGCCGCTCTGCCCAGCGAGCGCGCGCAGGGCAAAGGCCTCGCTGCGCTGCAGAAGCGGCAGCAGGATCCAGTCGCCCATGCACCTGCCCTCGTCCACCGCTTCGGGCAGCACGGGGCACGCGCTCACGGCCATCAGGTCGGAAATGCGGCTGCGCGCGTTCGCCTGCGTGTGGACCATGACGAGCTTTTCCTTTGCACGCGTCATCGCAACGTAGAGCACGCGCAGCTCCTCGGCCTTCGCTTCGCGGCGCAGTGTGCGCTCGATGGCCTGCCGCGCGCACGTCGGATACTGGATGCGCCGCTTTATGTCCACGCACACTGGGCCAAGCCCCAGCTGCGGGTGCACCAGCACCGAGGTCTGAAAGTCCATGTTGCTGAAGCGCCGCGCAAGATCCGCGAGGATCACCACCGGGAATTCAAGGCCCTTCGACTTGTGGATCGACATGATGCGCACGCCGCCGCCCGCGTGGTCCACCTGCGGCGCGGCTGCTTCGCCGTTCGCCAGCTGCTCGCGCAGGGTGCTGACGAAGGAGAAAAGCCCCCGGTGCCCCGCGCGCTCATAGCTCTCGCTCAGGTCCAGAAAGGCGAGCAGGTTTTCCTTGCGCGCCGCGCCGCCGTCCATCGCGCCGAAAACGGCCAGCACATGCAGCCGCCGGTAGATCTCATCCAGCAGCTCGCGCACGCGCAGCGACGCGGCCTTTTCGCGCAGGGCGCGCAGCGTTTCAAGAAAGGCCGCCGTCTTTTCGCTCCCATCCAGCAGCAGCGCATCGTAGAAGTCGCCTGTTTTCTTCCCCGCGCGGATCGCCGCCAGCTCGTCGGCGGTGAAGCCGAACAGCGGCGAGCGCAGCACGGACAGCAGCGGCACATCCTGGCGCGGATTGTCGATGATCTGCAAAAGCGCGAAGAGCACCGCGATCTCCGTCGCGGCGAAAAAGTCCCCGCCTGCGTCCGCGTCGCAGCGCAGCAAGCGTGCTTCCAGCGCGCGGCGGTAGTCGGCAAGACGCGTGCTCGGCGAGCGCATGAGGATCACGATGTCCTCCTCGCGTACGGGACGCATCTCGCGCGTCCTGTCATCCTGTACAGTAAAATCACTTGACAGCAGATCGTGGATGTAGTCCGCCACGAAAGCAGCCTCCGCCTCGCTCGCGCGCACGCGCTGTCCGCCGCTCTGCGTGGGAACGTCCAGCAGGTGAAGCTCCGCGCCGCAGCGGCTTGACTCCGGATACTGCGCGCCGGGGCGCAGCATCTCGTCCTCGCCGTAGTCAAGCTCGCCCATTTCTTCGGAAAGCACGTTGGAAAAGACGAAATTTGTCGCTTCCAGCACCTCTTTGCGCGAACGGAAATTGCGCGAGAGCAGCAGCTTCGCGCTCTCATGCTCCCCCGCCCGCTCCAGCGGCGGCCAGGTGTTGTAGTGCTGCAAAAAGATGCGCGGGTCAGCCAGACGGAAGCGGTAGATGCTCTGCTTCACGTCACCAACAGTGAACAGGTTTTCTCCTTTACAGGAGATCGCGTCAAAGATGCGGTTCTGCACCTCGTTGGTATCCTGATATTCGTCCACCATGATCTCGCGGTAACGGGTGCCGACGGTCCTGGCAAGGTCCGTCGGCGCGCCGTTTTCGCCGATGAGCAGGCGGATGGCATCGTGCTCCTGGTCGGAAAAGTCCGCCGCGTTGCGGCGGCGCTTTTCCTCGCCGTAGCGGCGGGAGAAGTCCGCCGTCAGGTCGATGAGCGCGAGCATCGCCGGGGCCATCGCGCGCAGATCCTCCGCCGCCTCCGCAGACGAGGCGGCAAAGATCCCGTCAAAGCCCCTGACCGCCGATTTGCAGCTGTCCCACAGGCTCTTCATGCGTGCTTTGAGCTCACCGCCGTCGCTGTCCTTCACGGCGGCAAGGCGCGGGAACGCGACGTTCACGCCGCGCGCTTCGTCCCAGCCCGCGCCCGCCTTGGCTTCCAGCGCTTCAAGCTGATAGGAAACGTCGAGAAACGCGGGCGCGTACTTCTGGTTCAGCGCATCGCAGGCGGTCATCTCCTGCGCCGCGGCGGCAAGCAGCCGCCGCCAGTGGCGTGCCTTGCGCTGCACCTCGCGCAGCAATATCCTGCCGTAGGCCGTGTCCTCGATCTTTTCCGGCACAGCGCTCCACAGCGCGCGCTGCGCATCCAGCCATTTGTCCTCATACGGCTGGGCCTGCAGCTTTGCATGCAGCTCGAGCACCAGCGCTTCGAGCGCGCTGTCGTCCCGGCCCGCGCCGAGCGTGTCGGAAAGCAGCGTGCCGCCCGGCGTCAGACGATCGTAGAAATCGTCCAGCGTGCGCGCGAGCACGCGCTCGCGCAGCGTCTGCGCGTCGCTTTCGTCCAGCACGCGGAAGTCCGGGCGCAGGGTGTGGCCGCGCGCGTCCTCGCCGAGCATGTGGCAGTTCTCGCGCAGAAGCGCCGTGCAGAAGGCGTCCACCGTTTTGATGTCCGCACGGTAGACGCGCAGCATCTGGCGGCGCAGATGCTCATTGCCGGGGTCGCGCTCCATGCGCTCGGCGAGCGCCTTAGCGATCTTGCCGCGCAGCTCGCTCGCCGCCGCGCGGGTATAGGTGATGATGAGAAAATCGTCGAGGTTCGCGCCCTCGCGCTCCACATAGGAAAAGAGCCGCTCGACGAGCACCTTCGTTTTGCCCGAGCCCGCCGCCGCGGAGACGAGCAGACTGCGCCCCCGGCTGTCCACCGCCGCCTGCTGTTCATTGGTCAGCTTTTCCGCCATCCGTGCGCGCCTCCTCTCCGTTCACTTCGTCAATATAATGCCAGAATTCATCGCTTTTTGTCGCGCGCAGATACTCGACATGGTCGCCGCCGCGCCCGTTTTCAAAGTGGCATGCGCCCGCATACTCGCAGTACACGCAGGCCGGCTGCTGCGGCGTGCGCGCGCAGGGGTCGGCGTCGATATTGCCGGCGAAGATTTCGCCCGCGATCTCGCGCAGAAGGTGGTCCACGTACTTGGCGAGCTTTGCAAACTGCCCCTCGGACGCAAGGCTCCCCGTGACGGCGCCGCCCTTTTTCACGGCGATGGGCAGATACTCCGGCGCTTCCAGCGCGCCGTGCTCCATCGCCTGTAAGACCGCCGGGTCCTCGAGCACCATGCCGCTGCGTTTGAGCTCCTTTCTGCGCAGCTTTTCGATGCTCTCATCCGCCGTGCCGCGCGCGCAGCGCAGCATTGGCTCGCGCGCGGGCGTGTAGAGAACGCCCGCCGGGACGATCTCCTTTCCGCCGAACAGCGCGCCGCCCTCCTGCTCGAGCGCGAAGAGGTAGAGCAGCATCTGCAGCCCCAGCCCGTAGCGGAGCTCGGCAAGGTCGAAGGTCTTTTTGCCGGTCTTATAATCCACCACGCGCAGGTAGAGCTTTCCGCCGTGCTCCCAGCCGTCCACGCGGTCCACCTTGCCGATCAGCCGCGCGGTACCGCCGCGCTCGTGCACGGTGATGGCGGGCAGCTGCCCATCCGGGCCAAAGGCCAGCTCGAACTGGAGCGGCTCAAAATCCGAATGCCCGAGCTCGTCCGCCACCTCGTCCATGATGCGCTCCGTCGTATCGCACAGGCGGGTGAAGAGATAGCGGAAGCGCGCGCTTTTCTCCGCAAGGTCCGGCAGCACCCGCTCGGTGTACGCCGCGATCGACGCGTGCACGAGCGCGTGCAGCTGCTCCTTACTCAGCGTGTGCAGCCCGCCCTGCGCCTTCGCCGCGCGCAGCGTATGCTCCATCACGTCATGCACAAAGGTGCCGATCTGCGGCGCGTCAAAGCCCGCGCCGGTGCGCTCCTTCGCGCGCAGGCCGTAGCGCATGAAGTAGGCAAAATGGCACTCGCGCGCCTTGTCCATCTGCGAGGCGGACAGGCGCAGCGCGTCGCCGTAGAGCGCGCGCACCGCGTTTTTCGAGAGCCTTCCGCGCCTGCACGCCTTCGCCGCGCGCATGGCGGAAAGCGCGCTCTGCGCGTCTGCCCTTCCTTCAAAATACTGCCACAGCGCGCCATCGATATGCTCGCCCGCATACTCGAGCGCCGCGTCGCGCGCCGACAGGCGATAACCCTTGTCAGCATCTTCTTTTTCTACCTTGACGTCCGGCAGCAGCCGCGCGATGCGGCCGATCACGAACGACGGCCGCTTCTCCGCGCCCGCGCTGTCCGACACGGGGTACGAGATCGTCAGCCTTTCCGTCGGCTGGGCAAGCGCGGCATAGAGGTTCTGAATTTCCAGATGGAACTGCGCCATGCCGTGCGGCGCAAGGAATATCTCGCGCTGCTCGAGCGCCTCGCGGTCCTCGTCGCGCAGCACGCCGCCGCCCGTTTCCGCCGCGGGCAGCACGCCGTCGTTCGCGCCGAGGATGAAGAGCGCGCGCACCGTATGGCGGTCGTTCCGCGTCATCGAGCTGACGCTCACCGCGTCGAGCGTCACGGGGATCGTGCCCACGCTGTACTGTGTGAGCACCAGGCGGAAGAGCTGCGCGAACTCCTCCGCGTCGAGCGCCGTCTCGCCTAAAATTTCAACAAACTGGTCCATCACGCCGCAGAGGATGCCCCACAGCTGCGCCGTCTCCTCGGCGCGCTGGGCCTCTCCCGCGGCAAAGAGCGCTTCCGTCCGCGCCTGCATCGCTTCGGGCAGGCCGATCTCAGAGAGATAATCGTACAGCGCGCGGACCTTTTCCTCCGCCGCGCCGCTGCCGCCCACACCCTGCCGCAGGCGCGAAAACGGTCCCTGCACCCGCGCGCGCAGGGCGTTGACCGCGCTCAGCCGCGCGCGCGCTTCGTCCGTCCAGTCCGCGCCGTAGCCGTCGGGGTGCGCGGTCCATGGCGCTTCGCGCGTCCACGCCGCGCCGCGGAGGTCCCACTTGAGCGCGTAGTTTTCAAGGACATCGCACTCCTCCATCGTAAGGCCCGCAAGGCCTGTTTTCAGGCACCGGAACACATCCTCATACTCAAAGCCGCCGCTTGCCGCGTCGAGCGCGCCGAGCAGCAGCGTTAAAACGCTGCTTTGCAGGATGTCGCTGCGGCGGGCGTCGTAGAGCGGGATGCCGTAGCGCGCGAACACGGTCTGCAGCGCGGCGGCATAGCCGTCGAGATCGCGCGCCGTGACCGTGATGTCGCGGCAGCGATAGCCCTCCTCGCGCACGAGCTTTAAGATCTGCGCGGCGGTCCACTCGCACTCGCTGTACGCGCTGCCCGCCTCGTAGAGCGCGACGGCGTCCGTTCCGCCCGCCATCGTGCGCGCGGGGCCGAAGAAGCAGCGCTCGATGTGGTCGAGCGCGCCGCTCACCTCGCTCGCCGGCAGCGTCTCCTCCTCGCAGTGAACGCCCGCATCGCGCGCAAGCGCGAAAAGCTGCTCGCGCACGCGGAGGCTTTCTGAAAACAGCTCGCGGTCCTTCGTGTCGCCGAGCAGCGTGACCGTCACGCTCTTCGCCCGCCGCAGCAGGATGCGCAGGATGCGCGTCTCGCGTCCCGTAAAATAGGAAAAGCCGTCGAGGAAAATATCTTTTCCGTCGATATAGCCCGACGCTTCGAGATTCTCTTCGAGCTTTTGCAGCCGGTCGCGCGCGTCGCGGCCCGGCGCGTGAAGCTTGGCAAGGTACACGCCGTATAAAAGCGCGATATCGCGCAGCTTGTCGCCGCTCTCGCCTGCGAGGTCCTGCACGCGCTCGGAAAGCGTCTCGGGCGCGACGGCGTAGGCCTGCAGCTCCTCCATCACGGCGAGCAGGCTCTCCAAAAACGCCGCGCGCTGCGACGCCCTGCGGTAGACCTTGAGCGCGGGCGCAAGCTCCGTGAGCGCGCGCTGGAGCGTCAAAAGCTTTCCGCCCGCGTCCAGCGTCACGTCCGCGCTGCCGCCGCAGATCTGCAAAACGCGCGTTGCGAGCAGCTTGAACGTCAAGACCTCGGCATGGCGCGAGGCCGTGTCGCCGCTCGTCCGGCACACGTCCATCTCCGCCACGTGCGAGGCGTGCTCGGGCACGAGCAGGATCTGCTGCGAGGAATCGCCCAGCGCGGCGATCTCATTGAGCACGCGCGCGGATTTGCCCGTGCGTGCCCGTCCCATCCATATGCGCAGCAAGCGTTCCGCCCCCTTTCCTTTTGTTCGTCGATTTTTTCAAGATCATACCATATTTTTTCCTATTCGGCAACGCGGAACGCGCCGCGCGTATATTTTCCCTCCGCGCGGAAACACTACCGGCGACCAAACCATGCAAGGAGGGAACTCTATGGTCATCGATAAGATCGCGCTGACGCTTTCCATCATCGGCGCGCTCAACTGGGGCAGCGTGGGCCTGTTCGGCTTCGACTGCGTCGCCTTTCTCTTCGGCGGTCAGACCGGGATGCTCAGCCGCGTGATCTACACGCTGGTGGGGCTTGCCGGTCTCTGGTGCATCACGATGCTCTTTCGCGAGACCGAGCCGATGGAAAGCGGCGGTCAGGCGTAAAAATAAAAGGAGAGGGTTTCCCCGCCTCCTAATAAGAAAACATGAAAAAGTCAGTAAAATCAATGTTTTCAAAGGCAGGGAACACGGTACGAAGTCAAAAAATCTCATACTGACAGGCACGAAGGGCGCTGATTTTCACATCAGCGCCCTTTTCCTGTCCCCACGCCAT
>Ga0129311_1002119_pt1 | contig 12538 bp, 6 predicted proteins | sample Go1ome_FD_94435 | JGI IMG/M metagenome (GOLD analysis project Ga0129311, IMG submission 94435) | Western lowland gorrila individual fecal microbial communities from Wisconsin, USA - Go1022B metagenome | ecosystem: Host-associated > Mammals > Digestive system > Large intestine > Fecal | place... | reverse complement strand
TTGAAACTCGCAGAGTCGCGGGAAGGTAAGATAGCCGAGCTGGAGAGGTCGGCGGCAAGGTTGGAAGGGCGTTCAAAGTCGTCATCAGACGACCGCCCGGGCTGGGATTTTGCGAGAGCAAAATCGGAAAAGCTATCAGGGCGCGGGGTTTCAGGGGCGTTAGCCACTGATAGTATAAGGTCGCAGGGGAGCTTGGCTCCCCGAAAGTCGTCATCAGACGACCGCGCGGGGCGTGACTTTGCGAGAGCAAAGTTGGAAAGCCGAACAGCGCGCAAGGGGTCGCAGGGGAGCTTGGCTCCCCTACAGATAAAGAATATTGCTTCTGCAGCAGCTTTTTGCTACCTTAGCGCCCTCTTTGGGTTTAGGACGCAAGGAACGTAATAAATTTTGAATATGGCGAAAATGACGGGCGGAAGCCCAAAGCGAACCGGCGGGTTCAGGGCTTTTCTGAAACGCAAGGATATTGAAATCTCACTGCATAGATATGGAGTGGCTGCGATGGGAGCGATGGCTCAAGGGTTGTTCTGCTCGCTGCTTATAGGTACGATACTCAATACTTTAGGTGCGCAGTTCCATATAGGATTCCTGACTGCGGAGATTGTGAACTTTGCGGGGAAGGCATATACCATCGGCGGCATCGCGTGCGCGATGGCCGGGCCCGCGATGGCGGTAGCCATCGGGGCGGCGCTTAACGCGCCCCCGATGGTATTGTTCACTCTTGTGCCTGTCGGCTTTGCCACAAACGCTATGGGAGGGGCCGGAGGCCCTTTTGCCGTATATATTGTGGCCCTGCTGGCCTCTGAACTCGGAAAGGCCGTCAGCAAAGAAACCAAGATAGACATCCTTGTAACCCCTGCCGTGACACTCCTTGCCGGAATAGGGATAGCAGCCCTCGTGGCCGCCCCGGTAGGCAATGCGGCAAGTGCCTTTGGCAGGCTTGTCGTCTGGGGCACGGAACTGCATCCATTTATGATGGGCATGGTCGTGTCGGTGCTTGTGGGAATCGCTCTGACCCTGCCGATCTCCTCGGCCGCCATCTGCGCAGGCCTCGGCCTGACCGGCCTTGCCGGTGGCGCAGCGCTCGCAGGCTGCTGCGCGCAGATGGTCGGCTTCGCCGTCCTGAGTTTCCGGGAAAACCGCTGGGGAGGCATTGTCAGCCAGGGCATAGGGACGAGTATGTTGCAGATGGGCAATATCATACGGCATCCACGGATCTGGCTTGCCCCCATCATCACCTCCGCCATTACTGGCCCGATCGCTACCTGCGTTTTTCATATCCAGATGAACGGGGCCGCCGTGAATTCCGGTATGGGAACCTGCGGCCTGTGCGGCCCTATAGGCGTCTGGACAGGCTGGATCACCCCTTCCGAGGCCGCACTCGCAAACGGGGCTGCCGCCATTGACCCCGGATTCTGGGACTGGTTCGGGCTTGCTGCCGTGTCAGTCGTCCTTCCAGCCATACTCTGCGTCCTGCTCGGGTGGCTGTTCCGCCGCATCGGCTGGATCCGTCCCGGCGAACTCGCACTATAGCCGTACCTGATTCTTTCCTGGAACTATCCGGACAAAAGTAGAATGCTTTTCTTGATTCAGGAAAGGCATTGTCCTGCCTTGAAACTTCAGGCGGCTTGCCCCTCCACTTGCCCGCATCGGAATGCCGAATCTCCACAACATATTGTAAACAATATGGTAATTGCTCCCCTCCGAGAACCCGTGTCACTCTCGTAAGAGGGAGGTATCCGGGGCGTAGCGATTGATGGTGGGGCGAGCGCAGCGGGACGGTTCTGGAGGGGAGCATCCTGCACCCAGTATATCATGTCGAAAAAAAAGAGGGTGGCTTCAAAGTCTCTTTGACTTTTTAGTCACCCTCTTATCGTTATTCAGTGGCCGCTTACTGAGCGGCGCGGGTGAACTTGTAGTGGAGGGAGAATATCTCCGGCATCATATCCACAACCTTCATACCGTATGATTCCAGGTTTCCTCCGAAATCATTGTGAAGCTTGAAGTTCTGTTCGTAGGTGCTTCTGGTGAAGGGGAAGAGGAAAATCTCCAGGACATCAGTGTCAACATCTGTGCTTCCATCCTTAAGAGGCTGATACATATAAATTTTAGCTTCTTTGAACTCTGAATCTGCAGTTGCGAAATCGAAATTGACGGAACTGAAAGTGACTGCGTATGTGTCGTAGCTTTCACCGGAGACAGGGTGGCTTTTTATATTCACGATGACGGGAGACGACAGTTTGCAGGCCCTGAAATATCTCTTGAGATCTCCTTCGAATGAGGGGGCGAAATCAACGCTGCCGTCTTCTTCCGAGAAAGATACCTTGAAAGAGTCTTTTTCTTTGTCGATTACGGGGAAAGGAATTATAACGCCTTCCGCTTCCACCATTCCTATCATACCAAGATTGTCATCCTGCACGTGCAGATCCTCTGCCATCTTCCAGGAACCTGCTATGGCATCCATAAAGGTGCTCTTTGCAAAGTTGACTGTGGTGGAAGGCACTGCTCCTGCGATGAACCTTTCAGAGCCGGGGGCCAGAGAGAGGATGAGACTTGCTCCTTTTTCAGGAACTTCGGCGCCCGCGGTGACGGTGAAAGATGCGCTGTTGCTTCCTGCAGGGAAAACGATCTCGTTTGCGCTGAGAGTGTAGCCGGCTGCAGTAGAAGCCTTGTCAATGCTGATAGGGAAAGTGAACTCTTTGTTGCTCTTGAATTTGTCTCCTGAATTCTCGCCTGCAATCCTGACGTTTACGGTGACGGTGGAATTCTCGGTGATGCGCATCTTGGGCTTTTCGAAAGTGTAGATGACCCTTTCATTTGCAACCAGAGAGATGACGATCTGGGGATTCATTCCGAGTTTGTAGCCTTTTACGTCTCCGATGCGGAGGGTGAGGCTTGCGGCTGAAAGCTCGGTGCCGTTGTTCGCGACGGTGATGACGCCCTCGCTTTCTCCGGCTTTAACGGTGAAGCTGCTGACCCCCCCGTTTTCGCCGATAGTGTACGCCTCCTCGGATGAGGCGGTGCTGCTGACGGTGAAAGGTACGTTCAGATCAGTATCCGCGGCTTCAGAGAGCACGACCTTGACAGTAACGGAACTTTCCGCTTCAATGACTTCGTTGGCCTTCTCGAAAGAGACGGTAGGAGACTTGTCCTCTTTCTGGCATCCTGCCAGAGCAAGTGCTGCGGCAATGGCGATTGCGACAGTTTTCAAAGTTTTTTTCATAGCACTTATTTTAAAGTTACATAAACAATTCCAGGTACTCGTTCACTATTTCACTCACCCTTGCCCTCTCTTCGTCCGTAGGAGTCTCGGAGGACGGGATGAGATAGTCGGTATTCTTTTCGTATCGTGGAGGTTCTTCCTCGTACTTGCTGCAAGACGAGATGCCAATTCCAGATGCAATACACAATAACAACGCACCTAATGTAGCGTTTTTTATTGAAAATGTTCTATCTGCCGAAATTTTTTTCATCATTTTCGCCTGAATTTTAGTATTTGTACCCGTCATTCTGTTCCAATTTCCCGAGATCGACGTCGTTGCGGTTTATGGGGAAGGTGTAGAGATATTTGTAGGTCGTGTACTTTCGCATATTGCTGATTACGAACATTTCGGGACGTCCGTTGCGCTTGAGTTCGTACCAGCGGTCGCCTTCGAGGAAGAGTTCCTTGCGCCGTTCGTCGAAGATGGCGGACAGGAGCGGGGTCAGCGCCTGCCCGGTGCAGTCTTCGGCAATCAGCCTCTCCCCGACCTCGGGAAGCGTCTCCATAGTGTAGTCGGAGGCATTTTCGATTCTTTTGCTCCGGAGCAGGTTCAGCTTTTTCAGGGCCTCCCCGTCTTCCCCCTTGTGCGCATAGCACTCGGCGGCCATAAGGCAGAGTTCCGAAGAGCGCACGCGGCCGCAGATGGTCTTCTTGTTCATCCTGCGAGCCCCTACGGTTACGGACCAGCGGACGTCCTTGCCGGGGTCCGCTCCGAACAGGTCGATCAGGGTCTTGTTTATAGGACGCCTGGAAGCGGCCTTCTTTGCATTGGTATAGCGGTAGTCGCTGTCGCTTCCTTCCGTGTAGGACTTGACTATGATTTCTCCGGACCTTTTGTTGAGTTCCTGGATCATCGTGCTGTATCCGGCTCTTTCGCTGAGCGGATACTTTCCGAGCAGTTCTTCGCATAGTTCCAGCGCTCCGTCCCAGTCCTGCAGCCAGAACAGGGTCTTTGCCAGAAAGGCTTTAGCGACGTCCGAGGTGAAGATATAGTCCTCTTCCTGGAGGTTCATCCGTATGGATTCTTCCAACAGGCCGCAGATGTATTCGCCTGTCTCCCGCAGGGTGGAGCGCTGCGGTCGTTCTTCGATGTCAAAGGTCTTCACGAGGGGCAGTCCCGCAGTTCCAGAGGCAGTCGCAGGGTTGTAGGGCAGGCAGAAAGCCCTCATCAGGTTGTAGTAGCAGATCCCCTTGATTGCAAGGCAGGCTGCGCTCATTTCGGCGGCAAGCCCGCTGCCCCGGCCCTGCATCGCCTCCAGGATTATGTTACAGTTGCGGATATACTCGTAATTGTATTTCCACATATACTGTCTCTTGTTGATTTCGCTGCCCTGGTACAGGGGAAGTCCGCTTTTCTCTCCGCCCATATAGTCCTCGAGATTTGCATCGAGATTGTCGGTGATGGCTTCGAATTCGGCAAGTTCGGTAGGTCCGGGTATGACGGTGCCTTCGCCCGCGTCGTAGGTCTCGACCTGGTACAACATTCCGTTGAGCACGGACAGATACTCTTCGTCCGTTTCCGGAATCACCTTTCCTTTGGGCTTGACATCGAGAAAGGACTTGCAGGATGCAAGCAGCAGTATGGCAGCGGCAGCCGCTGCGAAACGTAAGAATTTTCTCATAAGCTAAAAACCTAAGCTGATTCCGGCGGTGACGGACTTGCTCTGAGGATAAATCGAACCGGGCGCTTCCGGGTCAAGTCCCTCGTAATCAGTCAATGTAAACAAATTGTTGGCGCAGATGTTGATCCTGCAGGAGGACATATTGGCTTTCCTCAGGAGCCTGGAGGGCAGGGTGAAGACGAGCATCACGGTCTTGATTCTGAGGAAGGAGTTGTCCTTGAGATAGGCGCCGCCCACGATATTCGACGAGGTTGGGTTTTCGGACGCATAATTCAGCCCGTCCCCAGTCCAGGGGTCGTAGATTTTGGGGTACTTGGTTCCGGTGTCGTTGACGTTCTTCCACCTGTCCGTGCGGTCGGTGGTGACGTTGAGATGGTTCTTGTAGAGGTCGTTGTACCAGGTGAGCGGCACGTTCGGATTGTTGCCCTTGTTCTGCAGGCTTGAGTAGGACAGCGGGGCGCTGCTGCTTTCGTATGTCTTGCTGCCTGCCATATAGATGCCGGAGACCGACAGGGACACGAACCTGTAGCTCGCTTTCAGGCTGAAACCGCCGTTGATCGGGGGATCGGAGGTGCCGAGGAAGAAACGGTAGTTGTTGGCATCGTTGTAGTCCTCCTTGTTGACGATTACAGCGTCGCTGCGCTGCTGGAAGCGGATGAGCCCCGAGTATGGGTCGATTCCGAGTACCCTGCCGGCGAAAATGGCGTTGACGGGGTAGCCCTCGACGTATCTCGAGTTGACGCTCAGCTCTTCGGCGCTTTTGAGTTTGGTCACCATATTCCGGTTGTACGCGAAATTAAGCGATGCCGACAGAGTGAAGTCCCTGGTCCGGACCATATCCGCGTTGAGGGTGAGTTCTATGCCCTGGTTGTAGAGGTCCACGGAATTGTATTTCTGGTACGAGAAGCCGGTGTAGGCGGGTATGTTAGAAGAATAGACCACGTCCTGACTGCTCCTGTGGTAGGCCTCCACAGCGGCGCTCAGTCTCTCCTTGAACAGGGCGAAATCCACTGATACCTTGTAGTCCTGGGTCTTTTCCCAGCGGAGATTGGGGTTGGGTGCGCTGTAGAACTTGCCGATATTGTACCGAGTTCCTGCAATCTCGCGGAAGGTCTGGTCGGTGTAGTTGAGGATGAGCCTCGGGCTGACGCCGTTGTTGATGTTGCCTGTGAAACCGGTCGCCGCGCGCAGGGTCAGCCTGTCGAGCCAGGACGAACTCCATTCCATCCAGTCCTCGTTGCTGATATTCCACGCCGCTCCTACGGACCAGGTCGGGAAGAACTGCCTCTTGCTTCCGAAGTAGGAACTTCCGTCCGTGCGTACCGAGGCGTTCAGTACGTATTTCTCCTTGTAGAAGTAGTCCGCCGAGCAGTAGAACGAGGCGTACCTGCTGGAAGTGTAGTAGTCCCCGTTCAGGGCCGTGACGGCGTTGATGTAAGTGTCGTTCATAAGCCCGTTGCCCGGGACGGGAATGGTGGTGGTGTCCGTGTTCGGGTCGTAGCCGTAACCCTTGCTGAACAGGGTCTCGGAGTCCGAACCGCGCACTTCCGCACCGGCTATGACCGAGACCGTGTGGTTCGTGACAAGTTCCTTGTTGAAAGAGAGGTGGGTGCGGGCTATGAAGCTGGTACGCAGGGCGTTGTTCATCGTTTTGGTGCCGAGGTACGCCGGATTCGAATAGGCCAGGAATCTGTCTTCAAATGCGGAATTGGTGTCCGAAAGCAGGATTTTCGTGGTCGAGGTGTTTGCGAAACTGTACGATGCGAGCCCGACGAGGTGCAGACATTCCAGGATCTTCAGGTCCGCCTGCAGCCTTCCCGTGGCCGAGAAATCCTTGGTGGAGGAACTCGTGTGGTCCAGTTCGCGCATAATGTTGAAGCCCCTCGTGTCGATTATGCTGTAGTCGTCTCCGTTGACTGTAGGCAGGCTGTTGTACGTATAGTCCGTGCGGTAGCTTCCGTCCGCGTTGTACGGCTTTTCGTAAGGGTTGGCGTATTATGCGTAGGTGAAGGGATCCACCGAGGTGAGCTCCGGCGAGGAACTGCCCTGGTGCGAGAGTTCCAGTCCCGTGTCGATTTTCATCCTCTGCTTGGGCGTATATGCCGTATAGTTCGCCCTTACGTTGTAGCGGTTGTATGAGTCGTTGATAAGGGCTCCCTGGTTGTAGGTGTAGCCCATCGAAAGGTAGTAGTTGCTGGCCCGGTTGCCGCCGCTCAGCGATACGTGGTGGTTGGTCGATACTGCGTTGCGGGTGATGACCTTGAACCAGTCGGTAGTGTCCTGCTTCAAAGAGGCGAGGTAGGAGTTCTTTTCCGTTTCGGACATCGACGCGAACTCGCCCCTGCCGGAACGGACTATGCCGACTATGCCCACGACGGGGTAGTGCGGTGCGCCCGAAGCGAAGCGGTCAGCGGCGAACTCGTCCCAAAGCTCCTCCTCCCAGGCGATTTTCTGCGCGGAGTTCATAAGCGAAGAGCTGCGCAGCGGCGCCATAGTGACGGACACGTTGCCGGAGTAGCTGACCTGCATCCGGCCCTCGTTGCCGTGCTTGGTCGTGACCACGATAACGCCGTTCGAGGCTTTCGAACCGTAGATTGCGGCCGCGGCGGCGTCTTTGAGGACGGTGACGCTTTCAATGTCGTTGGGGTTGATGCTGCCGATGCCGTCGATGAACAGGCTCTCGAAACCCGCGGCTTTCAGCTCGCTGTCGGTCATATTGGGTGTCTCGTTCTGGAGCGGAACGCCGTCAACCACCCAGAGCGGGGAGGCCCCGTTGGAGGAGAGCGTGGTCGTGCCGCGTATCTTGATCTGCTGGGAACGTCCGGGCTGGCCCGAAATCGTGTTTACCTGCACGCCGGAGACTTCTCCCTGCAGTATGGCGTCGATGGAGGTGAGAGGATTGTCCTTGATTTTCTCCACCGTCACGATTCCTACCGAACCGGTCATCCTCTTGGTCGTGGTCTGGGCATAGCCTGTGACGACGACCTGGTCCAGCATTTTGGATTCCTCGGTCATAACCACGTCCACTTTTGTCTGTCCCGCGGCGAGGATTACGGATTCGGAGTTCATTCCCAGGGAGGAGAACACGAGTCTGTCCTTGCCTTGGGGCACTTTCAGCGAGAACTTGCCGTCAAGGTCCGTTATGCAGTAGACCGCCGGCTTGGTCTGGTCCACCTGTACGACGACCCCGATCAAGGGCTCACCGTTGCTGTCTTTAACCGTTCCTGCTACCGTCCTGCTCTGTGCGGGAGCGGAAACGGCTGGAACGATCAGTGCCAAAATCAATATCAGTTTTTTCATATTCCGGCAATTTTTCTGTCAATCAAATCGAGGAGATACCTGTCTCCTGATTTCCTGACTGATTTCCGAGTGTCTTTGAGTATTCCGAACCACATCTGGGGATCGTCAGAATTGGCGGCATAGGCCGAAACCTGGTCTATGAACATCTCCCGCTGGTATCTTGTGAATTCGTCGGCATCCTTTTTCCAGAAATGCTCCATAATATCACGGGCGGCCTCCTCCTGTTTATAGGCTTCGTCCCCGAAGTTACGGCATCTGGACATTGATCCGAGCTGGATGAAAACGTAATTCGTGAAATATTTTCTTATAAAGTCCGAGTATGGTCCCTCGAGTTCCAGCTGACTGTAATTATCGTCCGCCCAGGTAAGCGAGTCGATTATCCCGAGCATTTCCTTAAGGCAGCGTCTCTGCTCTTCGCGGGGCACGGGAACTTTCGCCGGGGTGGAGGAAAAGGCGTCCGCCTCGTGGACATACATACCTCCGATGAACTCGAAACCGTGCCTGATGTAATCGAGCAGCTGGTCGAGAAGGTAGGTGCGGAGATAGCTTCTGAATGTGAAGTCTGGATCTTCCTCCCGCACCCATCCGTTGACGTTCTGCATAGAGAATTTCAGATGCTCGAGCCCCTTTCTGACAGAATACAGCACGTCGTTTCCGAGGTCTCCGTATTCTGCTCTCGGGTCATAGAAGGCCTTTGGCTTCTGCAGGGCCATAAATGCGGTTTCGGGATTCCCTGAGTTTGCGCGGAGTGCCTCCTGAACCTGGGCGTAATCGTATTTGTACAGGCATTCAAGGGCGAAAACATCGGCCGGGCCGGGCTTGGTCTGGATGAAAAGAGCGTCCGGAGAATCCGTCAGGTAATTGAAAGGCAGACGGTCCATAATAGAGGCGGACAGACCTTTCCGGCTTGAAAAATCCGCCGAGGCTATATCTTCGGAAGAGTATGCGAACGAAGCTATAAGGTTGTCGCGAAGCCCCAGGCACCTGCCTATCCTGCGCATCAGCATAAAGCACAGGCCGTCACGCAGCTGGGCATCGTCCACCTTGATTTTCCGGGCCCTTTCGTTCGCGCCTGCAGTCTGGAACATCAGCATTATCTGGATTTTCTCCTGCACCCCGTGGTGGACGTAGATGTCGGAAGCGAGAATCTCTCCGCTCCTCGGGTCGCAGACCTTTCTGTCGAAAACTTTCTGCACGGGCGAAATGATATAGTGTATCATATTCTGCCCCGAGTCGCCCGTGCGGGCGGAAAGCGGCCGTCCGAGACCTGCCTGCTCGAATGCGTAGTTCCAGTTCTCAACGGCATCGAAAGCCGCTGCCGCCCAGGTCTCGGGGAAGTTGGAATCAACGGTGAAGACCACTCCATCGTCCAGCCTGCGCCGCAAGGTGATCAGTTCGCCGCTCGCTCCCGCGGGATCTGCGTTGTAGCTGCGCCTGCCGACGGCGGCATATCCGGCTCTTCTGTCAGCCCTGATTTCGGGCAGCGGGTTCTCCGGCAGGAGCTTGAGGTAGCAGGAGATTTCAGCGGTCAGATACTTGCGCTCGTCAGCAGAGAAAACTCCGAGAAAGGCGGATTTGACCTTGAAAGTGTAGCTGCAGCTCACGGCCGCGCCGAGCGAATCCGCGCTGACCCCTAATACTGCGGTCGAAGCGCTTACGTATTCTCCGGTCCGCTTGACATAACCCTCTGACGCATTGAAAGCGTCAGGGCTGAGCGGGTTGTTGAAGTCGGACTTCGCCTTTATGAAACTGCTGATGTCGATGATGTTGGCACCGTTGTGCCGACATTCAATACTGAAGGACTTTACCGTGGCGGGGATGTTCGCAATGCTTACTGCGTGTGAGGAAAACCGGTCCGACCCGCGTTCAAAATGAGAGGGAATAGAAGCGTAAACGGTGCTGTCAGCCACGGAAAAGACAATCTCTACCGGGTCTTTGGGGACATAGCCGCTGTGGCTTTCTAAAGGATCACTGCACCTTTCGACCACGCTCCCGAAAATAAAGGACTTTCCGAGCAGCGAGTCGGGAATCTCCGCATATATTTTCTGTCCCACTTTATGCAGGGAAACCGGACCTTCGGCCCGTGCATCGGCCTTGCCTAAAAGGCTGTCGTAGTCTTTCGCCTGCGCGGAAAGGAGCGAGAGCGTCAGAAGCGCTGAGAGTATTATTCTGATTTTCATTGCAAAGCCTTTTCGATAGTGCGGTCCAACAATTCGTAATGCAGCCTGGTCTGCCTGTCCGTGCACCTTGAGGCCCTTTTCCTGACTTCCTTGCGGGTCTGGAGCAGTTTGTCGTAGTAGAGGGCAGACTTGCCCTGCGGAACGAAATAGCTCAGCGAGGGTTCTCCGTATGAGAGGCTGCTCTTGCCGGAATCGCCCATCTTGAGTCCCGCACCCTTGCCTATATATTTGATATATATTCTCTGGGTTTTCATCTCGTCTGCGGAAAGTTTCCTGCTGCCCTGCCCGAAAATGTGCCTGTGCAGGCTGTTAAGGCACTCCTCCGGGGTGAACGGAGCGCTTTCCTCGGAACGGAGCGCGGAAAGTTCTACTTTTTCGGGGCAGCTCGTCAGCATTTCGACTATCAGCTCGCGGAGTTTTTCAGACGGACGGTCGAGCATTCCGAGCGCGTCCGTGAGGCGGCTGTCGTCTATCCAGCGTATGTCATCCAGCTGCGCGAGCAGGAAATCGAAAGCGGCTTTCTGCCTTTCGGCGTCCAGGCTTCTGAACAGCGGAACAGGGTCACCCTCCACTTTTTCATAAAGGTTGATGCCTCCGACATTCGCGTAGACGTGGAACAGGTAATAGCTGTACTGCTCCACAACCGCGTCGTATATGGTTTTTCTGAAACTGTAGTCCGAGTCTTCCGCACCGATCCAGCTGCTCAGGTTCGCAAGTATGTACTTCAGATTCTCCACTCCGTACCCGGATGCCCTTACGGTATCGTCGCCGAGGTCTTCATTCTGGCTTCGAGGGTCGATGACTGTGGACTGCTGCTTTCCGTAGCGGTAAACCGGGTCGAAGGACGCTTCGTGAATCCAGCCGGAGGTGGTTTCGTACTCCTCCCACATATCTTTTGCATCGAAAACCGGCATGTAGTTCCATCTCAATGCGTACAGGTCGTATCTTCCGAATCTCGGCGGAGTCATCCTGACGCCCCTTTCGTAATCCCCCGGGCGGGCGACATAGTTGAAACGTGCGTAGTCCATTATGGATTCGGTCGTGCCGTATTTCTGCGTGAACGAGGGACTGCGCAGGGAATCGACCGGAATAACCGAACTTCCCGCCATATTGTGCATGAAGCCGAGGCAGTGCCCTACTTCGTGGGAGACTACATATCTGAGCGCGTCTCCGAGCACTTCCTGCGGTATGTCCTTGGTTCTGACCCTCGGGTCGGCCTGTGCCGTCTGGACGAAAAGCCATTTGGACAGCAGCTTGAACACGTCGTGGTAGATATAGACGGAGGCGGATATGATTTCCCCGCTTCTCGGGTCTATCCAGGAGGGGCCCATTGAGTTTTCGATCGGAGTCGGTGCGTAGCGCACGCAGCTGTATTTGACGTTGTCGGGGTCGAACTCGGGATCGTTTTCAGGATAGTCGAGGGCGCGGACCGCGTTCTTGAATCCGATGGTCTCGAAAGCCTCGCTCCACTGCCGGACTCCCTCGACGACGTAGGGCCGGTAATTCTCCGGAAAGTCAGGGTCTATGTAGAAGTCTATGGGTTTGACCGGTTCGGTGAGCTCGCCTCTTCTGAAAGCCGCGGTGTCGGAGGGCTCCAGACGCCATCTGTGCGCGAGGTACACGGGTTTCGTAATGGTTGAGCCGGAGTCATAGACGACAACGGCGGAGGGGAATACGGACATTCTGCTGTCGGTGATGCGGGCCCTTGCAGGTTCCCGGTCGAGCAGGAGAATGGATCTTGTCATCAGGGCGGAGAAAGCCTTGTCCTTGACTATGGTGCTCTTGGAGGTGCTGACGCTGAACTTGTAGCTCAGCAGGCTTTTCACGCTGACGTTGTCTTTGAAAGCCTTGATGCTGCTTATGTAAGAATTTGAAGAAGAGAATGATACGCTTCTTTTGCCCTTGCCGGAGGTATAGACGCTGTAGGGGTCGAAAGGGGAGAGCTTTTCGATGTCATCGGAGCAGAAAATGGAGGTCGCGTCGATGACGAAAGCGGTGCTGTCGCTGTTGAAGACTTCGATGTCGAAACTTTTGAATACGGGAAGAATGTTGCTCTTTGCCAGGGCACGGTCGATGTTGTCCCCGGGATGACGGCTGATGTTCTCCCTGTCGATTTCGAGAAAGCGGATCTTGTCCGAACACCTGTCGAATCTGAGGTGAATCGGCGAGAACGGCTT
>Ga0129311_1002115_pt1 | contig 12550 bp, 9 predicted proteins | sample Go1ome_FD_94435 | JGI IMG/M metagenome (GOLD analysis project Ga0129311, IMG submission 94435) | Western lowland gorrila individual fecal microbial communities from Wisconsin, USA - Go1022B metagenome | ecosystem: Host-associated > Mammals > Digestive system > Large intestine > Fecal | place... | reverse complement strand
TCAACTCCGGCCGCTCGTGCATCCGTGACATTCCCTTTTTGATCCAGCTCATAATCCTGAACCAGATTGCCCGCAACGAATTTTTTGATGCTGTGTCAAATTAACCTTTACGTTTTCTTGGACTGCTTTTCTGTGCCCGGAAAGGACAGAAAAGCGGTTTATCCCAGTATCAAAATAGACGGTCGTCTATACTGTACGATATAATCATACAAGGAGGCCCGCTATGAACAGAATCTATGGCTATTGCCGCATCTCAACATCCAAGCAGAACATCGCAAGACAAATCCGCAACATCTCTCATGCCTACCCGGATGCCCGGATCATCGAGGAGACCTACACCGGAACAAAGACTGACCGCCCGGCCTTCGACCGGATGCTGCGACATCTCCAGCCCGGCGATACCGTGGTTTTCGATTCTGTTTCCCGCATGTCCCGCAATGCGCAGGAAGGTTTTGCACTGTATCAGCAGTTATACAGACAGGGAATTCATCTCGTCTTCCTGAAAGAGCCCCTGATCAATACCGATACCTATCAGCAATCCCTGCAGACCGCCATCCCGATGACCGGAACCGCCGTTGATCCGATTCTCGAAGGCGTAAATGCCTTTCTCATGACCTTGGCAGAGACGCAGATCCGGCTTGCCTTCGAGCAGTCACAGAAGGAGGTGGATGATCTCCGACAGAGAACCAGAGAAGGCATTGAGACGGCCCGCCGCAACGGAAAACAGATCGGACGCCAGCCCGGCAGTCAGGTTCACCGGAAACGTGAGGCATCCATCAAAGAGCAGATCCGGAAATACTCCCGCGACTTCCAAGGAACCCTGACCGATCGGGAAACCATGAAGTTGATCGGCAGCATATCACGCGGCACCTATTACAAGTACAAGGCACAGATGCGATAAATCTCATCAAGAAGACCCCGGGAGAAAATTCTCCCGGGGCCTTCCTGTCTTATGAATGCTATTTCTTTGAGCCATATACCGGCTGTGATGATGCCACCATCGGCAGCTCATTCCCTTCATCCCGCATGTAAGATGTCTTTACCGGTTTGTCTCCAAAAAACGATGCGGCTACTCCTATTCCGAAGTACTTCTCGAAGAACGCTTTCAGCTTATCGATGATCCGCTGCTTCTTCTCTGCCCTTCCACTGCTCCCGAATCTCGAAACCGGCGGCATCAGTCTGTCGATATCCGTTCCGGCAGTCTTGATCTCTCCATCCCGAAACGCATTCTCCATGAATTTTCTGGTATCGTCTGGTTTCAACTTCTCTTCCGCAATGATTTCATCCAGATCATTCTCCCGTTGCTCCGCCACGTAGCTGTGCCATCCATCCATGACATCATCTACATCATTGATGCCTGCTATAAAGGTCTCAATCAGTTGCTTTTTGCTGCGAAGTTCCGGGCTGGCTGCAATCGCCTTGTTGATCGTAATCAGTACTTCCTTATCCTCACAATGTGTATCATGATACTTCTTCACCAGCATCAGGATATAGTCGATATTGACCTCAACCTGCCGTATCAGCTCCACCTCAAAGATCACATCATCCGTGACATCAGTGCTCTTCTTTTTCCTATGGTACCACTCATCTCGAAGATCCTGATATCTTCCCAGATAATCCTGCATATCCCGTTCCGATATCAGCTCTTTCCCTTTGAAATCATCATAGGACAGGAGAAGATTCCTCATTCGGAGAAGAGCGCCAAACAGTGCGATAAACTCTCTCTGCCTCTGCTCTCCCTGAATTCTATCTTCTGACAGCGGGAACTGGTTCTGCAGATCCTCGATCATGTCCACATAACCCGGCATTTTCTTGCCATCAGTAGATTCATAGCCGTAATAATAATCCTTGAAACTCTGCAACAGGACAATGCCCCCGGCGTTCTTGTCTCCGAACAGAGAAATCGCACTGTCCACACGCTTCTGAAGATTCCGGAAGCAAACGATATTACCAAAGGTCTTGATGGAATTAAGGATGCGGTTTGTACGAGAAAACGCCTGAATCAGCCCGTGCATCTTCAGGTTTTTATCCACCCACAATGTATTCAACGTGGTTGCATCAAAGCCCGTCAGGAACATATTGACAACGATCAGAAGATCCAGCTCCTTATTCTTCATCCGAAGCGAAACATCCTTGTAGTAATTCTGGAACTTGTCACTGGACGTGTCGTAATTCGTATGGAACATCGCATTATAATCCCTGATAGCCTCTTCCAGAAATTCACGGGAAGGCTGATCGAGTGCAGAGGTATCCTCCGAATTCTCTTCTCCAAGAAGCCCGCTGTCTTCCGCTTCTTCTTCATTCGCTGCGTAACTGAAAATTGTCGCAACCCGAAGTCTCTTTGTCGGATCCTCCGCCATCTGCTTCTGAAACTCATGGTAATACAGTTTTGCCATTGGCACGCTGGATACCGCAAAAATAGAATTGAACCCACTCAGCCGCTGTTTTCTCTTAACCTCTTCTACCTCATCACGCCTGGCAGATGCCACTTCCGAAATATTGGTCAGCGTGTTGTACACATAGGTTTTATCGCCGCGATACGTTTTCTGATCGAAATGATCCAGAATGTACTTCGTCACCAGCCGGATGCGCTCCGGGGCCATCATAATCTTCTCCCGGTTGATGTCCCATACCATTTCATCCGGAATTTCCTCATCCGATTCCATGGTCTTGATATAGTCCACCCGGAACGGAAGTACATTCTTATCATTGATGGCATCCACAATAGTATAGCTGTGAAGCTGATTCCCGAACGTCTGTCCTGTCGTAAAGAATTCCGGATTCTTTGATCTCCCGGCATTCACTGAGAAAATCGGAGTTCCGGTAAAGCCGAACAGATGGTACTTCCGAAAGTTCTTCACAATAGCGGTGTGCATATCCCCGAACTGGCTACGATGACACTCATCGAAAATAATTACCACATGCTTGGAATAAACCTCATGCCCCGGATTCTTCTTGATGAAAGTCGCGAGCTTCTGAATTGTCGTGATGATAATCTTTGCATCCGCACTCTCTAACTGTCGTTTCAGAATCGCCGTGGACGTATTGCTGTTGGCAGCACCCTTTTCAAACCGGTCATACTCCTTCATGGTCTGATAATCCAGATCTTTCCGGTCTACCACGAAGAGAACCTTGTCGATGTATGAAAGCTTTGATGCAAGCCGGGCTGTCTTGAATGAAGTCAGTGTTTTACCGGAGCCTGTTGTGTGCCAGATGTAACCGCCGCCTTCAATGCTCCCGTACTTCTTGTAATTATTGGCAATCTCTATTCGGTTCAAGATGCGCTCCGTCGCTGTAATCTGATAGGGCCGCATTACCATCAGCATGTTCTCGGATGTGAAGATGCAGTATCTGGTCAGAATATTCAGGATGGTATGCCTGGCAAAAAATGTCTTCGTAAAGTCAACCAGATCCGGAATAATCCGGTTCCCTGCATCCGCCCAGAAACAGGTAAACTCAAAGCTGTTGCTGGTCTTCGTCTTGCTCCGTCCCTGTCCTTCATGCTCCCTTTGTGCATTCCATCTGGTACTGTTGGAATAATACTTCGTATTGGTTCCATTAGAGATCACGAAGATCTGAACATACTCATACAGGCCACACCCGGCCCAGAAGGAATCCCGCTGATACCGGTTAATCTGATTGAAAGCCTCCCGTATCGCAACTCCCCGGCGTTTCAACTCAATATGAACCAGCGGCAAACCGTTTACCAGAACTGTAACATCATAGCGGTTATCATGATTTGCTCCTTCTGCTGTTCCAAGGACATACTGATTGATCACCTGTAGCCGGTTGTTGTGAATGTTCTTCCTGTCAATCAACGTGATATTCTTGGACGTTCCGTCATCACGGGTCAGAACCTGCACATTGTCTTCCTGAATTTTCCGCGTTTTCTCTACAATATGCTCGTTGGGATTGGCAATGGAATTCCTGAAGAAGTTCTCCCACTCTGTTTCCGAAAAGTGATAACTGTTCAGTTCTTCCAGCTTGCTGCGAAGGTTGTCAATAAGATCCTTCTCCTTATGGATAGGGAGATATTCATAACCCTGTTCACACAGAAGCCGAATAAACTCTCTCTCCAGTTCCGCTTCGCTCTGGTAGCTATCCGAGCGCTGCTTAACCGGCTCATACTCTGTCACAACAGTGTTCTCATTTGTTTCCGCCACGATATTAAAATACGGCACGTTTGCCCCCTCTCAGCTTTGCGGTAACTCCTTAAAGGACAATAACTTATCTCTATAGTACTCGTACTGTTTCTGACGCGCTTCGATCTCCGCAGGAAGGCCGGTGGAAAGATCGCTGCATAAGAAATAGAACTGTTTCAATTTCGCAACGATTTTTTCTTGTTCCACAATGTTAGGAAAAGAAAGCCGATACTCTCCAATCGTCCTTCCAGTTAAGGATGCTCTTGTCGTAAAAGCGCAATGGTTTGCAACATATTTTCTGAATTCTTCTGTATCAAAGCAATAAGTGCAATACTCCGGTAATAATAAATTCGTCTTGGGAGATGCCTTTATCGTAAACCCATTAAAAACACATTTCTCGATATCATCTAATATTACCGAGGACCATCCAATATCCTCCGCTGTTTCAGATGTTCGAGTAAACAATACATCCCCACGATGAACTGCAAGCTTTTCAATTTCATCCGCTGTACACTCCACCAACGCTGTAAGATCATTTTTTCGAATGAATCTATGATTATAAACATCCGTATAACGAATAAACGGGGTCCCTCTCCCGAAAGAATCCTTTCCTTTGCTCAACCCATTACGAAATTCAAACAATTCGTTCATTGACAAAGTTACAAATCCGAATATGTATTGAATGAGCCTAATTGCGTTCAGTTCTGTCTGTCTGTCTGTCTGTCTGTCTGTCTGTCTGTAGCGATCATGCTGCCGGTTTCAGCAAAGTTCAAGAGCTGATCCCGGTAATACTCGTATTGTTTCTGTCGTGCTTCAATTTCAGCAGGAAGACCAATGTTCAAATCAGAGCAGATAGAATCAAAATTGTCTAAAACATTTGCAATCTTATTTTGAATTTCTTGTTTTGGGACGGGGATTCTAACCGTATTTAAGCGAGAAACAGACAGGCCAGGTTGAGCTCCCGCCGTTTTATATTGATTCAAATTCATATGTATCAATAAATGATACAAAAAACGGCTATTAAAATACCCCCTATCTGTGACAACTATCGCATGTTCTGTTGCATAATATTCTCCTGTTGCATAACAAATATTTCCGCATAATGCACCTTGTCTTCCAATTATTGGCTTATTTCCTTTTTCATTAGCTCTTTTTACATATCCACGAGGTCCATTTGCGCCATAGCAAGGAATCGGATATGCTTCTGTTTGTTCACTTGAAATATCAATTGCAGCGATTGATTTCCCGGCCTGTAAAAGACACACGTCTCCTATTGTGCTCCATCTAGTCTCGTTCAGTGCCCCCCCGTGTTCCGCAAAGTTCAAAAGCTGATCCCGATAAAACTCATATTGTTTCTTCCGAGCTGTAAGCTCGGCTGTAAGCTCGGCTGTAAGTAACGTGAAATGGTCCAATACGCGGACTATTTCACGTTGTACCTCCAGAGGAGGTACGGGGATCTTTACTGCATTTAAAACCTTCTGTGTTAGACTCGGAACTCCACCTGCAGTGTTATATTGTTCCAAATGGGCCTTCTGCAAGCAAAAATACACATATTTTGGAATAATTTCATGAACATTAATATCCGTGTAAAAAATTGTATCAACATTCCAAAACGGTTTATCCACATAATATAATTTTTCAATAGATCCCTTTCTTGGTATTAGGACAGACGGCTTATCATATACATACTCTGAAACATAAGCAATTATTCCTCCCGATCCATATACCGGATACTCACCTTCCGCAAGTTCCTTATAGTCCTTTCCATTTTTTATGGTCAGAACATCCTGTAATTTCTTATATTCCACCCCATTCGGGCATAGTTCTGCAATCAGTTCATCCAGTTTACTCATTCTTGTCACCCTCTTTCTGTTCTATCTGAGGATGCTGCATATAGAAAATATTCTTTTGCCGCTCAATTTCCGTTCTCAGCTGCTCTTTACTCGGAAGGTACGTCAAATATTTTGACATGAATAGCCGCTCATTATCGTGCAGAACGGAATAGCGTGCAATATCCTCATCTGTTTCAGAACAAAGAAGGATTCCAAGCGTCGGATTATCCCCTTCTTTTCGCTTCAATTCATCATACATACGGACATACATGTCAATCTGTCCGACATCCTGATGCGTCACCTTCCCCATCTTCAGATCTATCAGGACATAGCATCTTAGCTCAATATTGTAGAAAACCAGATCAATGTAATAATCTTCGGTTTCTGTCACAATGTGCTGCTGTCTGGCAACAAAAGCAAATCCTTTTCCCATCTCCATAAGAAAATCGCGAATATGGCTGAGGATTGCGGATTCCAAATCCGATTCTGCAAGCGAATCTTCCGGGCGAAACCCGAGAAACTCAGCCATAACCGGACTCTTAATCATCTCAAACGGTTGGTGCTGATAACTTTCTGTTTTCTGCTTCATTTCAGCAATCACCTGTTCCTTCTGCGGCGACTGCAAAAGGCGGTAATAATACTGCGTTCCGATGTTTCGGTCCAATGTGCGGCAACTCCAATTCTCACTGGAAGCCTCCTGCAAATACCAAAGTCTTGCCGCCTCATCCGGGACACGAAGCAGACAGCAGATATGAGACCACGTCAGATTTGGCAGACGCGTCTGCCAAATCTCCCTGTCCGGAAAAAGTTCGTAGAACTTACGAAAATTCCGAAGATTCCGCGCAGAAAATCCCTGCCCATATTCCTGCGTCAGCTGGTCTGCAAGAACATTGATCAACCGCTTCCCGTAAGCTGCCCTCTTCTGCCCTTCCTGCTCTTCCTCCGTAATTCGCTTTCCGATCTGCCAATAGGTCATTACCATCGCTTTACTGGCTTCCTGATATGCATAATTCTGCCCCGCAGCAATGATTTTCCGGATCTCCGTGACTACAGATTGATATTCCATCACATCATTTTCTGTCTTCATGCATCCACCTCGATCTCTGCAATGATCTTGTCAATCTCATCCCGCAAGACCTGTTCCCGGGCAACAATTTCCTTGATCTCGGCATTCAGCTTCACGATGTCGATTTTCTCTCTGGTGTCCTCCGCCTCCACATACGTGGATACTGACAGATTGAACTCATTTCCGGAAACTTCTTCATAACTTGCCAGATGAACAAAATGCGGCACATCCTCGCGTTTGGTGAACGCATCCACGATATGATCAATGTTCTCCGGAGTCAGCTTATTGTTGTTGGTGACCTTTACACATTCCTTGGCAGCATCAATAAACAGCGTGCTGTTATCCACTTTGTTCTTCTTCAACACCATAATGCAGGTTGCAATCGAAGTCCCAAAGAACAAATTGCTCGGCAGCTGAATCACGCAGTCCACATAGTTGTTGTCAATCAGGTACTTCCGGATCTTCTGCTCTGCACCGCCGCGGTACATAATACCGGGAAAACATACAATCGCAGCTGTTCCGTTGGATGCAAGCCAGGACAGACTGTGCATAATGAAGGCCATGTCCGCCTTGCTCTTGGGCGCAAGAACGCCAGCCGGAGAAAATCTCGGATCATTGATCAGAAGCGGATTATCATCTCCTACCCACTTGATGGAATAGGGCGGATTCGATACGATCAGTTCAAATGGTTCATCGTCCCAGTGCTGCGGACTGATTAGTGTGTCCTCACATGCAATGTTGAATTTATCAAATTCAATGTCATGCAGGAACATATTGATACGGCACAGATTATACGTGGTAATATTGATTTCCTGCCCATAGAATCCGTTGCGGATCGCATCCTTTCCCAGAACCTTCTCCGCCTTCAACAGCAAAGAGCCTGAACCACAGGCAGGATCATAGACCTTGTTGATCTCTGTTTTCCCGACCGTTCCCAGACGGGTCAGAAGTTCCGAAACGTCCGCCGGTGTGAAGAATTCTCCCCCGGACTTTCCGGCATTTGACGCGTACATCGTCATCAGATACTCATAAGCATCTCCGAAGGCATCAATCGAATGCTCCTTCACATCTCCCAGATCCATGTCGCCCACGCCGTTCAGTAGCTTTGTCAGTTTCTCATTGCGCTTGGCAACCGTTGACCCCAGTTTATTGCTGTTGACATCAAAATCATCAAACAATCCTGCAAAGTCGCTTTCGGCTTCGCTTCCTTGTGCCGACTCTTCGATATGACGAAAAACCTGTTCCAGCGTCTCATTCAGATTCTCATCCTCAGCCGCCCTTGCCCGTACATTGCAGAACAGTTCACTTGGAACGATGAAGAATCCCTTCTCCTCTACCAGTCCCTCTCTTGCATCTTCTGCCTGTTCATCCGGCATTCTGGCATAGTCAAAGCCAGTGTTTCCTGCCTCTTCCTCTCCACTGTTGATATAGTTGCAGAGATTTTCCGATATATAGCGATAGAACATCGTCCCAAGAACATAGTTTTTGAAATCCCATCCATCAACCGCTCCGCGCAGTTCATCTGCAATCGCCCAGATTGCACGATGCAGTTCTTCTCGCTCTTGTTCCTTTTTGGTATCAACCATCCTTGTTTTCCCCCGTTTCTCGGCGAAGTATACAAAGTTAGTATAACACGATCCTACTCTTTCTTACCTCATCAGCTTCTCCCAATCCTCATTGCTGGCCTGAATCTCCTCAGAGAGCGCATTCAGTTCCTTGTCTTCATAGTAAGCCGCCCGCTGCAGCTGAAAGATTCCGTAAGGACTGATCAGAAGCTCTTTTCCTTCACTCTGCAGCCGCAGCAGTTCATCTGCCGTGTACAGTGCCTGAAGCTGATAAGAAGTCGTATTCTTCCGCGCTGCATAACTTCCGCTGCTGCTGACCTGACGCTGCAGGAACTGGCCTCCCAGCTTCTCAATCCATTGCGCAGTGGAACGGTCCTTTGCTGACAGAATGACTGTATACTCGCAGTTGCTCACCAAGTCATCTACTCCTGCCTTGGATCCGATAGATTCCTCAAAAGAGGAAATCGTCTGATTGATAATGTACAGAATCACGCCCTTACTGCGAAGCGTCTTGATGGAAGAGGTCAGGAGCTTTGCCATGTCCGATGACCCATTCAGTACACGCGAAATCTCATCCAGAACGAACAGGCAGCCTCTCCCGTTATCCTTTGATGAATCCGGCAGCTCCATGGCCGCATCCAGCATCTGTGCCAGAATGATGCGCGTCAGGGAGCTGTACTGCTCCAGCTTCGATTCATCCAGTGTCAGATAAACGGAACGCCGTTCCTGATGCAGCGTATCCGGTGACACTCTGCGCGGATTGACCTTCAGCATATAGCGCAGATCCTGATCATTGGCGAAGACCGTCAGACCATTGCACAGACTGCTATAGACCGATCCCAGTGTCGCATTTCCCGCTTCCTTGATCATGCCGGAGAACTGGTTCAGATACTTATACTCCGCACTGGTAGGCCGCGCCGTTTCCAGTACGTGTTGAATCTGCTGCTCCACGGGCTCTCCCAGAATCCTGTCAATGATGTCAATCATCTCCGGACATTTTCCCTTGGCAAGCGCATCCTGCACATAGGCAATGCTCAGCCCGTTGCCGAGATTCCGTGCGGCATCCACGAAATACGGCTGTTTGTCATTCGGTGACTTGGGAACCAGATAGAGAACAATCTGATTCATCGTGGTGATGATCTCCTGCGTAGTCGGCTTTTTGCCGCGATGCAGCTTATACAGCATGTCATAGCCCATCAGAGAACGGTCATTGATGCTCACAATGCAGCCGCTCTCATCCGAATAACGGATAGACTTATAGCTCAGCTCCCCTTTCAAATCCAACACAAAAAGGCTCCGGTGGCTGAATTCCCTGCCTTCCCTTCCATCAGCGCTTTTTTGCCTTCCGGCGTTCACTAAAAGAGTGGATAGCAATAAGACAGATTTTCCCGAGCCCGACTGTCCCAGAACGAGCACATGTGCGGGCCGCCCCGTATCACAGACATACCGGTTCCCGTATTTTCCGAGGATGATTCCCTGCGGTCTCTTCTTCAGCAGTTTCTCCGGCGGTTTGGGATGGTCGAACTTTCCCTTGCGGCTCCATGATTCCGGATCTCTCATGCTGCCTTCCACAAGAGCAATCATCCATGTCAGCACACCGACCATCAGGCAGATTCGCCGATACCCGGTCTCCGCCGGAACAGGTCCTCCATACAACTGTCTCATGCACCAGTAACAAAGCAGCGCCGCCAGCGGGATAAGCGGCATCGTCAGCAGCAAATACTGAATTTTCTTCATATTCGTTCTCCTTCCTCTGTGAATCGTGATACCTTAAAAGGAAAATATGCTTGTCCGCTTTGCACGATAGGAAAAAAGGAGCCCCTTATGAAGCCAGCTGCGAATTCAAGTCTCCAAGGCCTTCTGTTCTACACGGAAGATCAGGCCAATGCAGACAAATTGTTCATGATTCTGAAAGAGAACGGCATCAATCCTGTCTGCTTGCCTGAACTTCAGCAGGATTCAGGTCTCCCCGTCTACGTGATCGACTCCTTCAGTCTTGACGACGCACTTAGGCGGATTACTCACCCAGCCGCGCCCCATCCTGCCGCGAATGCAGTCGGACGCCCCCGCGCTGATGTCACGGCGGAAACAATAGCCAAGGCCTATTATGACAACAACCTTCCCGTCACCAAGATCATGGAGCTGTACCAGATCAGCCGCTCTACTGTGCACAGAAGGCTTAATGAGGCTGCCGCGAAGGGATTTCATGCCCGCAGTTATCGCCGCAACAAACGGCCTATTGCCTGAACTTCAGAAACTCCTTTACTCTCTGCCGGTCTGCTGCCGACTGATGCGTCCTGATGTATTCCAGCAGTTCCGGTGAAGCCTTCTCCCGATATTCTTGGAGCAGCTTTTCCACATACCCGAAATCATCTCCCAGCAGCTGAACAACGGCAGCCAATGTCGGCAATGCGTTCCGGACATAACGAAGCTGATGGTCCATGTTGAATTCTTTCATCTCTGCGGTCAGCGGCATGTCTTTTGCATCTCTGATAAACTTCTTCCACTTGGGCAGGATTGTGCAGCGCGTTGTGTTCTTATTGTCCCGCCTGACGATACGGAAATAGTACTTCAGGAGACTTTGCGCAATGGCAGGTACACTTCCATTCATCTGAACCAGCAGCTTTGCTATACTGTTTGCCCTTTGCTTTTTGAGTTCAAACTCCCAGCGAACTGTGTGCGGAGGATACCGATACTCTGTCTTGCCTTGATTGTTGTTTTCTTCCTCACTTTTTTCATAGATACGAACGAAAACCATGCCGCTGCGATTCCCATATGTGAGCTGAGCTCCAACTTCCTGCCTGCTTTTCTTATCTGTCCGTCTGCTGCTTCTCCGGAATTTGGTTATGATCTGTCCCTTTTTCTCGTACCGATACAGATCAGGCATTGTGAAGTGGCTCCCGCCGATGTCATCCACAGCCAGGTCAATACGTGTGAACTTGCCGCCATGATCGAGGATCAGCTGCAGGAAGAACGCCAGCCATGTATCTTCTGTCTTCTGATACCGGGTACAGATTGCCTTCTGCAGGGCTGTCAACGATCCGCCGGGAATATCAACATGGGTACCCATGGTGCTTTTCCCTTCGGTCAGAATTGTGATATCGGTTCCCTTGATGAAATGCTGGCACCGATAGCCCTGCCTTGCACTGAAACTCCTGCAGCAGAGGCAATCCGTCATTCCCAGCAGTTCAACCACCTCATCCTTACTTACCGGCTGCAAGGCTTTCAACGTGAAGCCGATCCAGTGAATCTGTGTCTCTACTCTTCCATTCTCTTTGTTCATTGCCCGTTCGGATTGAAATTGGTGTACCCGTTATACATAGGGATTTCCAATCCGTCCTTTCGAGCTGAAAAGTGCCGGAATTATGTTTCAAAAATACCAATATTATTGACACATCATTTCCGCATATTCTCCGCGCAAGGTTAAGAAAGGTCCTTTGCCGGTGAGGGAACAGGTCCCCGCTGACTTCAAATACATCCGGAATGAACAACACAATCGTTTATACCTTTGATGACAACACGCTTCTTGTAATTGATATGGAATCTGCTAAGCTGAATGCAGGAGTCTCGGCATTGCAGGAGGAAATGACACGAGAGAAAATTTCTAGAAACCAGATTTTAAGCAGCTACAACTTCACATTTGCAAACGGTCCCTGCAAGAGTGACGGTTATTATCATCTGCATCTTCATGATGACAAGGGAAAATGTATTTCACGTTCCGTGAAGGCGAAAACCATTGATGAGCTGAAGGATAAGGTTTACCTGTATCACAGGGACATGCTCCATTCCGGCACTACCTTTGCCGATATGTTCCAGCTTGCCCAGCAGGATGTGTTCCGGTATGTGAAGCAAGACAGCGATGCGTATCACAGCAAGCTCAACAGCTTTAACCGCAGGCAACAGCTGTTTGACCGCTTTATCACAGGAACGTCTTGGGAAAAGAAG
>Ga0129311_1002114_pt1 | contig 12561 bp, 6 predicted proteins | sample Go1ome_FD_94435 | JGI IMG/M metagenome (GOLD analysis project Ga0129311, IMG submission 94435) | Western lowland gorrila individual fecal microbial communities from Wisconsin, USA - Go1022B metagenome | ecosystem: Host-associated > Mammals > Digestive system > Large intestine > Fecal | place... | reverse complement strand
CTTACGATGGTGCGTCCCGCGTCAACCACCGCACCCCGAAACGGGCCGATGGGGAATCGGCCCCTACGGCCGGGTTCCGTGGTCTCTCGTAGGGGCGGATACCATCCGCCCGCCGTCAACCTGGCGGGCATCGTGCGGGCGGATACTATCCGCCCCTACACACGATTCCCCGGTTCTCTCGTAGGGGCGGCCTGCGGCCGCCCGCTCGGAGGTGCGGTGGTGTTCGGCGGGCGGCCACAGGCCGCCCCTACGGTTTCTTACGATGGTGCATCCCGCGACGACCGACGCACTGTCGAATCAAAAAATCCCGCCAAACATGGCAGTACACAACGTCCCGCCGGCGGGGCGCTGTGTATTGCCATGCTGCCCTGCTCCGCCGGACCGCACCGCCGGCGGGGTCAGGGGACAGCATGGATGAATTCCAGGGTACCGCGCACCTCCCACTGGGTGGGGTCTGCGGTGTAGAGCACGGTGAAGGCCCCCTCCTCATAGAGAAAGACCTGGACCCCGTAGCCGTTTTCGCCGGTTTGCAGCAGCCAGAACTCCCCGGGAGCCCGGCTGTTCTGCAACACCGTCTGATACACGGCCTCCGTGACCCCTCCCTGCCGGGAGGGGTCCGCGAAGTCCGCGCCGACGCCGTAGCACTCGGTCGAGGCGGCCTGCAAAGCCAATCGCACCGTCTTTGCATTCCCCAGGGCCGTGTGGGCATCCGCCCGATACAGCAGCCCCAGCGTTCCCGCCGCCAACACCACAACCGTCAGCAGAATGATGCACAGCACCGTCAACCAGTAGCTCACCGCACCGTACTTAAAGGGTGGGCGCGGGGAGGACTGGGGAGCGGTGGGGGTGGACATTAGTGCGTCTCGTACTTGCCGCTACCAGTGGCACTGTCCCAAGTATAAGTACAAGTCTTATCGCCAACAGTACACGTCACGGAAGTAACTCGATCATCAGTAATCGTAATGTCCCCCACTTCACTAGCAGTAACTTCGGCCAGAGAAACCACTTCACTCTTCTTGGGACTCGTACTCTCCGACAGGTTAGCCGCAGTGCTAAAGTCAGTCAGCTTTCCTTCACCGTAAGCAGTACTTACCATCGTCTGGGCAGCCATAACCACCTGGCGGGTTTCAGCAACAACCTTCTTCTCGTTGGCCTTGTCAATGTAGCCAGTCAGGGCGGGAATCAGCAGAGCGGCCAGAATAGCCAGGATAACCAGAACAACAATCAGCTCGACCAGAGTAAAGCCGGCCTTGCCGTGGAGCTGGCTCTTGCGGGCTTTCAGCTTGTTCAGCATTAAAATCGTCTCCTCTTTCAATATGGCTTATCTTAGAAAAAACAATTAGTTCTTCTTGGTGGTGTAGGCATTATTCTCAAAGGTACAAGTATAAGTACCATTGTTATAGACAGCCTTAGAAACCTTGGAACCAGTCCACGTTAAGGTCAGCTTATTGCCTGCATCGACCTCAGAAAGAGCCTTCAGCTCCGCATTGGTAATAGTCGCGTCCGTTGCAATGGCAGTACCATCATCGTCGTAGGTATAACCCGTCTTAACATTAGCGCCATACGCCTCACTAGTCAGGGTCTGCGCGGCCATAACCAGCTGGCGGGTCTCCGCAACGATCTTCTTCTCATTCGCCTTATCAATGTACCCAGTCAGCGCGGGGATGAGCAGGGCGGCCAGGATGGCCAGGATGACCAGGACGACGATCAGCTCTACCAGAGTAAAGCCGCCCTTGCCCTGGAGCTGGTTCTTGCGGGCTTTCAGCTTGTTCAGCATAGTAATTTCTCCTTTTTCGTTCATTTCTCCGTCTCTGCAAAGGGACGGCGCGGGGGATTTTATAAAAACACAGCGGTGCGGGCTGCGCTTTTAACAGTGTGAAGGTAGGAGTTAGGAGGTAGGAGTTTTCTAACCCTTTGGCCGGTGCCTCTTGTCGGGGGTCACCCTCATCCGCCCCCTGCGGGGGCACCTTCCCCCTGACAGGGGGAAGGCTAAGGCAAAGCCTTCCACCCGCAGGGGGGAAGGTGGCACGCGAAGCGTGACGGATGAGGGGGTCCGAAGGGCCTAGAGCCTTTACGATAGACAGAAAAGGCCCTTTCGTAGGGGACGCTGTCCTCAGCGTCCCGCGATACCCGGCGCACCATCGAAACGGGCCGATGGGGGGGGAATCATGGGGACGGTTCCTGTGATTTGTCTCTCTCCCATTTGGGTCCATTCTGTGATTTCAATCCGCAGGCCAGCCAAAGTGGTCCGTGGCAAAATCACAGGAACCGTCCCCGTGATTCTGGGGCTGCGGTGGATTTACGTCCCCTCACGTCCCCTCCACCGCTGTGACATCGGTTTTCACCGGCGGGGTCTGCCGCAGGTCCACGACGAGCTGGTCAGAGAAGACCCGGTCGGTCCTTGCGGCGTCGCGGTAGAGGGACACGGTGACGGTGACGGTTTTGGCGCTGCCCGCCGCCGGTTCCAGGGAAAAATCCAATCCGGCGTAGAGGCCCACATAGAACCCCCTGCCATACAGGGCGGTCATGGCCCGGGCCACATACTGGTCCCGGCCGGTCTGATAGGTATACTGCTGGTTGGAATCGTTTTTATAGTAGCGCACGGCCAGATAGCCGGGGTCGATTTTTGCCGCCGTGCTGGTCTCCACCGTGCCGCCGTCCTCCGAGGACACGCGGCGAAGGGTGGTTTCCGGACAGCCGTCGGCGTTGAGAACGGCGACGTAGCCGCTGGGGTCCACAAATTCGATGGCCGTGCCGGAGGCCGCGCCCGTCTCCCCCGCCAGGTCCTGGCCGGAGTCGTAGCACTTCACATATCCCCGGGCGTCCTCCAGCTGGGACCGGACGGTCTCCAGCAGGTCGTCGGCCACGATCTGGGCGTCGTTCAGGGTCTCCAACCGCTGGAAGCTCCGGGCGGCGGGACTCAGGGTGGCGGCGAACAGGGTGAGGGCCAGGCCCAGCAGGGCCATGCTCACCAGCAGCTCCACCAGAGTTAAACCCCGGCGGCTGCGGAGGGTGCGGAGCAGGTTCATCCCCCCGTCCCCCCCTTCTCCGGGCCGTAGAGGTAGAAGGTCACTTCGTCCCCTCCGCCCCGGGCGGTGACGGTCTGTTTCCGCAGGGGGACCTGAAAGACCCGGCTGCCCGTCGTGCCGCCGTCCTCGCTGACGGCGACGAACTGGTAGGTTTTGCTGTCGCCCCCCGTGGGGGTCTGGCGCCGCAGGTCCCGCTGCAAGGCCGTGGCGCGCTGGCGGATGGTCTCCGCCTGCACCTGGGCGTTGGAGGCGAAGCGCACCGCCCCCAGCATCACCGCGAACAGCATCAGGAATAGGACCATGGAGACCAGGACCTCTACCATCGTCTCCCCCCGGCGGCTGCGGAGGATGCTGCAAAGACTTCTCATCCGCCCTCACCTCCGCTTCCTGAGCCGGACCCGGAGGGGTCCGCCCCGCCCGCGCTCTCGCTGGTGCTGGCGGTGGGGACGTAGGTTTTGTAGGTGACTTTATCTAATGCATATTCATAGGAAATCGTGACACGTTCCAGTCTGTCTGGGACGATATTTCCGGCTTCATCCGTCTTGTATATCATAGCCGGGACACACTGTGTAGTGACGGTCTGGTCCGCATACCAAGCACCGTCCACCCAATATACCGGCTTTTCTCCGCTCTCCTCGCCGTTCCACATATACAGCGGCTTGTAGCGGTCCTTGCGGTAGTATTCGGTGGAATAGGCATAAGTGCCGTCCTCCGTCTCCACCTCGGAGCAGACCTCCACGGTGTAGCGGATAAACTCGGCGCTTTCCAGCGCGGTCGTTTGGCTGGCGCTGTCATCGTATGAAAACTCCCCCTTCTGAGTGGTGGGGTCCTCCGCCTCCGACGGCACCTCCTTCCGCAGACGGATGCGGGGCTTGCCGTAGTTGGCATCGCCGTCGCCCTCCAGGGTGTAGTAGTAGGAGGTCCCGCTGGGGTTGTCCGCGTTGTAGGCCGCGTAGACGTCCCGGTCCAGGAATTGGTTTACGAAGTCGTAGAGCGTCCCGCCGGTCTCCGGGGACTGCTTCTCGTCGGACGCGCCCAGCTTGTGGCCGTCCTTGTCGGTGTTGTAGCGGGTCAGCTCATAGTTCAGGGTGCTGTCAAAGGTCTTGGCCAGCTGATAGACCCGCTCCTGCCCCGTCTTCCGGTTGGCCCGGGCCAGCACCAGAGAGGAGGAGTACAGCAGGCTCATAGCCAGCCCCAGCAGGACGGCGGCGGCACACAGCGCCGCGATCAGCGCCAGTCCGCCCCTGCGGTTGTCCCGCAGCGCCGCCCAGCCCCGTTTGATTCGCATTTGCAAGGCCGCCGCCCCCCCTTCTGTGAAGTGATGAGTGTTGAGGTAGGAGTTAGGAGTCTGGGAATCCATAGACCTCTGCCTCGTTCGAGAGCCACCCTCATCCGCCCCCTTCGGGGGCACCTTCCCCCTGGAATGGGGAAGGCTTTGTCCTAGCCTTCCACCCACAGGGGCCGATTCCCCCTATCAGGGGGAAATGTCGCGCAGCGACAAAAGGGGTAGGGAGAAGGTGGCACGGCGAAGCCGTGACGGATGAGGGGGGGCGAAGGGCTATGCGCCCTTACGTCAAACCCCGAAAACTCCGTTCGTCTATGTAGGGGCGGCTATCAGCCGCCCGCCGTTGGTCGGGTGGGCATCGTGCGGGCGGATACTATCCGCCCCTACGGATTCTACCGCAGGTGCTCCCCGTAGGGGCCGCTGTCCCCAGCGGCCCGATCCGTGGGTTTCTCAGAACTCCAGCTCCCGCTTCTCCGACACCACATAGGCGTCGCTTGGGCTGCTGGTTAGATTATCCCATACATTCGCGCAGATGTCCAGGCTTTCGACCTGTTTTTGCTGCTCGGGCAGAGTAATACTTTGCACGTCCTTCCCCGTCATGGCGGAGATGTTGGGCAGGTAGAGGGTGAACGTCATGCGCCCGTCCTCATCTTCCTCCCCGCGAAGGGTGGTCTCGGGGACGTAGCTGTACGTCTGGCCGGTGCCGTTTGCGTCCACATAGGTGCCGTCCACCGTTTCGCCGGACAGGACGGTATAGAGGCCGTTTTCGTCCGGCGTGAGGTCGGTCCAGCCGTCGCCTTCCTTTTTCCGGACCACCACCGCGCCGTTCTCCATGCCAATACGGAGGGCGGCGGCGCCGTTGTTGAGCGACAGCTCATAGACCTCTGCAGGCTCGGTCACGGTCCAGGTGACCGTGGTGCGCTGGGCGGTCCAGGCGGCGGTACTGGCGGGCAGGTCCGGGTTGGGCCGCACAGAGACCTTGGTCTCCACCGGCTGGGAGCCGGTGATGGGCCCCGGCGTATCCAGCCGCATGGCGGGCAGACGGCAGATGTCACTGGTCACCCAGGGGGAACTGACCTGCCCCGCAGAGGAGGAGATCCGGGCCTGGAACTGAATGTACTTGCCCGCATAGCGGACGCTCAGGTCGTTCAGCCACAGGACATAGCTTCCGTCGCTGTCGGCGCTCATGGCCAGCACGCCGGAGGCGGGGTAGTCCGCCACAGGCGGCCCGCTGCCGTCGGCGCTGTCGTAGACCTTGGCCCGGAGCAGATAGGTGCTGCCGCCGGGCGGGATACTGGCCGCGTTCTGGGGGATGACCGTCACACTCAGTCCGCCGCCGCGGAAATCGCCGGCGGAGACGGGGTTTGCCCAATCGTAGGTCCAGTTGGTGGACCAGGTCACCGTGGGCACGCCGATCCGTTCCGGCACCACCAGGGTGAAGCTGACGCCGTTGGCGCTGTCCTTGTGGTTGGCATCCGCCAGGGCCACCAGGTAGATGAGGACCTCCTTGCCTCTGTACGGCTCCAGGTCGCAGACGCGGCTGTATGCGGCGCTGCCGTCGGCGGGCACGGTGGCCAGCACCTGGTCCACGGGGTTCCCGTCGTCGTCGGTGTACTGAAGGTGGATGGCGTAGCCCGTGCAGCCCGTCTCATTGCTGATGGCGGGCCAGGAGACCTGATAGTTCAGCTCGTTGGTGTCCACATTTTCCACCGTGGGCTGGCCGGGCCGCTCCAGGCGGCTCTGCACGGGGTACGTCCGGGCGGCGGACAGGCCGATCTTCTTGGCGGTCACGTCGCCCACCCGGGTCACCGTCAGGGTGACGTTGGTATAGCTCCAGTCGTCGGCGTTGACGGTGAGGATGCGCGCGCCGGAGCTCTCGTCGTAGTCCGTGGGGATGGTCACCTGGCCGCCGGCGGTCTCGCCGATGAGCTTCACCCGGTAGCGGGCATTTGCGGCGGCATTGGGGGCGTTGGTCCCCTGGTCCCATCGGAAGGTGTAGAACAGGGAGCCGTTTTTCATCTCCGAGGTGATGTCCCCCAGCACCGGCTGCGCCAGCTTGGTCAGACCCAGGGGGTCGGTCTCCTCAATACAGCCCAGGTCGTGGTCGTAGTGGTAGAACGCGTCCCAATTCCGGACCTGGCGCTCCCACAGGACCACGCTGTGGAATACTTCGTCCTGATAGCTGCCGTCCTCGGCGTAGGTCCGCATGGTCACTTTGCTAAGCGGGGAGCTCTCGTCGCCGATGGTCTCACCGTAGGTATACACCGGCCCCAGACCGGGGGAGGCGTACCAGGCCCGGACCCGCAGGTTCGTCGCGTCGAAGATCTGCACCGGCAGGTGGTCGAAGTCCGCCGTCACCGTGGTGCCCGAGGCGATCATCACGTCCTGGTGGGCCAGGACCACCTCGGTCCCTTCAATGGTGCCCAGCAGCTCCGCCCGGTAGATGGGCGAGATATTGGCCTGTTTGTTCTTGGCGGTGAGCTGGGCGGTAATGACCAGGTCGTCCAGGTTGTCGCCGGAAATCGCGGCGCTCAGTCCGGACAGGGTCACGTCCGGGCGGAAGTTGTCGCCGCCGTCTTTTTTGCCTGGGGTGTAGGCCTGCACGTTCACCGTCACCGGCGTGGGCGTCTCGCCCGTGGCCGCCTGCTCGGGGGCGGAGGCCACCAGCTTGATCTCGTGGACGCCCAGCTCGGTCAGGTCGAAGTAGGTCGTGCCGTTCTGGAAGGTGTAGGTATTTCCGCCCGCCGTCATGGTCACCTTCCAGCCGCTGAAGGAGCCGTAGCTGGCGGCGTTGGTCAGCTCGTAGCGGTAAAGGTAGGTGTTGTGCCTGCCGTTGGAGTTCCGCAGCTGAATTCGCAGCTCGGGGGTGGGCAGATAGCGGTTGTTCGTCAGGGTACATTCTTGCCACTCAGAAGCCTTCGTGTTCTCGTCGATACTCACCGCCCGGACCTGCAAGGTCACGTTCTTGCCGGAGATCACCTGCTCCCTCAGAGCGTCTGGGATCTGGAAGGAGCCGGTGGTGGTCCCGCTGCCGTAGCTTGTGCCGTTCCACTTGCCCTGGTCCTTCTGGTTGGGGAAAAAGCGCAGACCGGTCATAACCGGCTGACCGTCGATCATCAGCTGCCCCTCGTAATACAGGGGCCGGCTGTTCTGGGTGATGTTCACCTGAATACTGCCGCCGTCCTCCAGCGCAGCGGTGACGTTTTTCGCCTCCGGCGCGGCCAGCTGGCCGCCGGTGCCGGTGGTGCGCTCTAACAGCTGGTAGCCGGAGCGGACGCAAGGGTCAAATTCCGACTTTTTCTTTACGATCTGGCTGACAAAAGTGCTGTCATTTCTGCCCATTTCGTTATCATAGGTACTCGGAATGTCAAACAGCTTTTGGGCCGCAATGATTCTCGCACCATTCAGATTCGCATGGACCGCGCCACCCTCGTCCAGATACGAATTCGACGTTGTCGCACCCCAGTACATCTCTGGATAGATATTCTTCTGATTATTCACATCGCCAGCAATGTTATCCCCAGGTGCAATGCACAGCGCCATCCAGTGACCGTTTGCGTCCTGGCCGTAATGTACCTGCCGTGTGCCTGCCCGTACAATTTCTTTCCAGGGGTTATTGGTATTTCGATCGACGGAAATTTCTCCCTGGATATTATTGGGGTTCACACCTACCTGGCCCAGACTATATCTGGCATCAAAGTAGTAGTTATTGCCCACATTGGCAAAGACCGGACTCTGGGAGTTACCCCCGCTGGTCATAGAGACCATAGAGCGGCCATCGCTGATCATAACCGAGTAGCAGTTCTGAAGATAGGTATTCTGCATACCCGTCGTACCATAGCGGTCGCCAAAAATGCCGGCCACAAAGTTTTTACCGGAGAGACCGGTGGTATAGTTCCGACAGCGGTCGATGTTCAGCACCACATTCTGGGTGGACGTGGTGATCGGTCCCGCCGCAGTGGCGTTGTCGCAGGAGAAGAAGCCCACGATACCAGAGGCCATAGACGCGGAGTTGATCTGTACGCCCACACCGTTGACGCAGTCCACCACATTGATATTGAACTTCTGACCGTTGGCCATCTGCGTCACACGATACGTCGTGACGTTGCCCAGGATACCGGCGGAATCGTTGGCGCCGTTGTCACCGCTCGTTTCCCTTGTCCCGTTTTTCATGTAGATATTGCCGTAATTCTGGCAGCCGACAATGTTGAAGCTCTGCCCGGAGGTGCCGTGATACAGTTGGGCCACAATACCGCCGGACGCGCCGATCCAGCCCGCACCATAGGTCGTTTGCAGGTTGCCGTAGTTATAGCAGTCCTGAATGGTTCCGCCGTTGGCGGTCCACTGGCCCAGAATGCCACCGGAGTAGTGGGAGTTATAGCAATACACGGTGCCATAATTCACACAGCCCTGAATAGTCCAGCTGCCGGTGGTGCTGTTGTTTTGGTTCCCGATGATACCGCCAGCAAAGCGGTCGGTCTGTGCGCTGGACAGATACCGGCCCACAAAAGCCCGGTTGACCAGGAAGGTCAGGTCCTTCTCGCTCTCGTTCATGCCGACGATGCCGCCGGTGCCCACGCCAATGCTACCCGACTTATTCTCCAGGAACCAGTTGCCGCTGACGCAGTGGTCCAGCTGGCCGGTGGGGGCGTTGTAGCCCGCAATGCCGCCCAGATTGCCGTTACCAGTGACTTTGACCTTCATAGTGCGGCCTGAGGTTACATCAGTCCAATCGCTGTATCTGGCGTTTTCCAGGTCATTGATGGAATCAAATCTCAGATAAGTACTGTCCGCGTTCAGATCTTTTGCTTTCGCATTGGCCAACAGTTTACTGATCTGGCCGACCTGGTTCTCGCCGCTGCCCATCAGGTCCTTTGTTCCGGCGTCGCCGGAACCGGTGATCGAACCCTTGTTGTAGCCGGTGACGCCGCCCACCATACCGTAGTCCACGGTGATGACGCTGGCGCGGTCGCCCGACTTCTGGTTGTCCACAGTACAGCCGATGATCTTACCCGTGGTCTCGTTCTTACCCGCGATGCCGCCGATATGGGAGGAACGGGCCTCCTTCTGTGCGGCGGTGCTGGTGGAGGTGGCGGTGTAGATGCCGGTGGCGGTGATGGTCAACTGGGAGACCGTACAGCCGTCCAGCACGCCCTCGTTCAGTCCGGCCACGCCGCCGTAGCAGTTTCCGGCGGCACTGCGGCCCTCTCTGATGGTACCGGTGTAGCTGCTGCTCTTATCCTCGGCGTCCTCGCAGTTTTCGCCCACGACGCCGCCCTGGTATTGGTACTTGGTGAAGTTTTCAAAGCTCGCCTTGACGGTCACTGCGTCCACCGTGCCGTTGGTGACCTCGGTGGAATTTTTAGTGTTATTCCGGCCCACGGCCCCGCCTACGGTAAGGCTGCTGGGGGTGACCGGGCTGTAATCCGGCAGTGTCTTCACCGTCGTTTCCCGCACGGTGCCGTAGTTGTCGCCCACCACGGCCCCCAGGATGGAGGCGGTGCCGGTGAACCGCACCCCAATGCCCAGGGTGCTCTTTTCAATGGTGCCGCCGCTGTGGTTCACGGCGCAGATGGCCCCGGAGGCGTCTGCCCCCCGGCTGCCGATGGTGACGGTGCCGGTGCCCTGCGCCGCCACGGAACAGTCGGTGATGGTCCCGTAGTTCTCGCTGACGATGCCGCCGGCATAGCCCTGGTTATTGGTGACGTCGCCCTGGTTCACGCAGTCCTGCACCGTGTTGCCGCGGCGGTTCACGCCCACAATGCCCCCGGCGGAGCCCGCCTGGGCCGTAACCCGGTCGCCCTGATTCTTGGCCCGGGACAGGATTTTCTCGCCGTCCTGCTCGCCGATCACGCCGCCCACGCTGCCGTTGGAGGCCCGGACCTCCTTAGCCTGGTTGGTGAGATAGGCATCGCTGGGCACCATGATAGTCCCCCGGTTCAGGCCGATGACGCCGCCCACGGCGTCCACGCCGGTGACGGTGAGGTTCCCGTCGGTGACGGCCACGTCCCCGCTGCCGGAGACGGTGACGCTGCCCACAGAGGTGTTCCGGCCAATGACGCCTCCCACGGCGGAGCCGCCGCTCTGGCCGGTGACCCGGCGTTCCTGATTGCCTGCCGGGCCGGACAGGGCCAGCGCGCCCTGGTTTTCGCCTACCACGCCGCCCACGGCGGTGCGACCGGTGACATTGGCGTTGCTGGTGTTATTCTCGATGGTGCCCCCCTGGAGGTTGCAGCCCGCAATGCCGCCCACGATGTTCTGGCCGGTGACGGTGCGGCCCGCCTGGGTGGTGCAGTGAGACACGGTTCCAGGGGTATAGGTATACACTTCGGTCCCGCTGCCCACGGTAACGGTTGCCTCGTTGTTCGGGCCCACGTTCAAGCCTGCGATACCGCCCATATAGTCCTGGGTGGCTCCACCCAGGTTGTTGGACAGGGTGCAGTTGACGATATAGCCCTCGTTCAGGCCGACGACACCGCCCAGCACGGACAGGCCGTTCATGGCGCCGGTGTTGCTGCACCCGTCCACCACATGGTTCTTGCCGGTCATGCCGATCACGCCGCCCACAATGCGGGCGCGGAGCTCTTTTTCGCCCAGCTCGGTCAGTTCTTTTTGTAAGGCCTCAGCCGCGCCGGTGTAGCCTTCTGCCTTCAGCAGGGTCACCACGTCCACGCCCTGGGACAAATCGCTGCTTTCAAACACGGTGGGCATGGCGAAGCTGCCGGTGTTGACGCAGTTTTTCAGCACCAGCTTGCTGCTGTCTTCGCAGCCGCCCACCACGCCGCCCACATAGGCGTAGCCCCGGAGGCCCATGTTGTTGATGGCCGCCGTGTCGGTCTTCTGGGTGATGGTCAATTCATAGGTGTTCCAGGTGGGCAGCACCGCCATGGGAACATTTCCGTTTTTCGTATCAACGGCAGGAAGCAGCTGATTCTTGTGCTCGGCCAGATAGTCCTCCATGGAAGACTTGCCGCCCAACTGTCCGGCAACATAGGTCCGGTGATAGCCGATGAGGCCGCCGGTGAAGGCCTGGCCGGACACGGTACCCAGCTGGTTCTTCACCACCATGCTGTCCACCGTGAGGTCGCCGCTCAGCTTCACCACGTTGGCTCCGATGGCGCCGCCCACATAGTACCGGCCCCGGACGCTGCCGGGCTGGATGGTCAGCGCTTCGGTCAGCACCTGCTCCGCGGCGTTCAGGCCGATGAGTCCGCCCACGCAGTCGCCGGAGGCGGCCACCTGGCCGCCCAGCAGGGTATAGCTGACCTGGATCTTGCCGCTCTCATCGTTAAAGCCGACTAAGCCGCCCACATAGTCCCGGCCCACCACAATGCTGGACACACTGCGGGTGGTGATGTTGTTTCCCTCGTCGTTGAAGATGATATCGCCGCTGTTGAAGCCCACCAGGCCCCCGGCGCAGCTGCCCACGGCCTTCCAGCTCAGCACCTTCTGATAAATGCTGTTGTCCGTGTCCGACACATAGCTGGCGCAGTTTTTCACCGTGGGGACGCCGCTGCCGCTCCGCATATTGGTGCCGCAGATGCCGCCGATGTACTTGCCGTAGCCCGCCACCACGCCGGTGTTGACGCAGTTTTCAATGCTGGAATTGCCGGTATTTTCGCCCACAATGCCGCCCACATAGTCGTTGCCGATGACATAGCTGGCGTTGGCGGTGACGGAGACGGCCTGGTGCTGGATGGACTCCTGGGTGGAGCCCGCCAGACCCCCGGCGATGCCGCCCACATAGCGGCCGCCCAGGATATAGCCGTCCGCCTGGGTGGCGCAGTCGCGGATGTAGCTGTTATTGCTATAGCCCACAATGCCGCCCACATAGCTGCCCTGGAGCAGATCGGTCTGGTCGGCGGAGTAGGCAAAGCCGGTGGACCGGCCGGAGCGGCTGGTGCAGCGGTCCAGAATGGCCCCGTCCGTGTACCCGGCAATACCGCCCACATAGTCCGAATCGCTGTCCGCCCCCAGGACCAGGCCCTGGTTGGCGCAGTTCGTCAGACTCACCGTGCTCGGGGCAGCGCCGGTGCTGTTGGCGTTGTCCATCACATAGCCCGCAACGCCGCCCACGCGGAAATCGCCGGTGACGTTGGCCAGATTCTCGCTGTCCGCCAGCTGACGTTCCGGGGTCAGGGAGAGATAGCCCACAATGCCGCCAATACCCGCCGCGCCGGCTGTGGTCGTGCCGGACTTCACCGTGCCGTTCACCGTGCCCGCCATGGACAGGCCGGAGAGGACGCG
>Ga0129311_1002111_pt1 | contig 12580 bp, 10 predicted proteins | sample Go1ome_FD_94435 | JGI IMG/M metagenome (GOLD analysis project Ga0129311, IMG submission 94435) | Western lowland gorrila individual fecal microbial communities from Wisconsin, USA - Go1022B metagenome | ecosystem: Host-associated > Mammals > Digestive system > Large intestine > Fecal | place... | reverse complement strand
AATTCGTCGCTTTCCGCGGGCTGGAACACGCCTGAACTTTTCAGCGCGGGCTTGCTGTATTTCATCACCGGCTCTCCGACGCCGTCCCCGTCTTTGTCAACGCCTATTACGGGCCATCCGTCTTTCCAGCACATCGGCTGCAGATGCACGACCCTGCCGTAGGCGTCCTTGTCCTGAAAATGCAGGAACCAGTCTTCCCCGCACGGAGTATCGACCCACGCGCCCTGGTGAGGTCCGTTGACCGGACTCCCGCCCTGGGCCATCACCACCTTTTCCTCGTAGGGGCCGAGCGGAGAGCGGGAACGCAGGGCCGTCTGCCAGCCTGTCGGAACGCCGCCCGCAGGGGAGAAGATGTAGTAGTAACCGTCTCTTTTATAGAACTTTGTGCCTTCGATCGTAGGCTGCGTTTCGTGCCCGTCATATACTATGCGGCTCGGCTCGAGCAGGCGGGTTCCGTCCGGAGACATCGGGGCTACGAACAGTACGCTCTTGTTCCCGGCCCGGCTCCCGGCGCATCCGTGCGAAAGCCATGCGCTGCCGTCTTCGTCCCACAACGGACAGGGGTCGATGAAGCCTTTTGCCTTCACTACCCACACCGGCTCGGACCAGCGCCCGCGGGGATCTGCGGTCTTGACCATGAAAATTCCGCGGTCAGGGTCGCCGCAGTAGATATAGAATTCGCCGTCGTGGTAGCGGATAGACGGTGCGAAGACCGCGCGGCCGTGCTGGACTGTAGTTCGGAAGTCATTTTCTCCCGGTACCGGGTCGGAGGGCTCGTTGCCCAGAGTCTGCCATGGAGCATCGTCGCTCCAGTTCGCACCGGGGTAGACTGTCAGGGCGGCCCCGATGATTTCCCAGTTCACGAGGTCCGTGGAGTGGAGTATCTGCAGCCCCGGGAAGCAGTTGAACGAGGATGAGGTCAGGTAGAAGTCATCGCCGACTCGGCAGACGTCAGGGTCCGAATAGTCTGCATTCAGGACGGGATTAACGTAATGGGGCCCGCGGTCGGGGTTCCAGCTCTGCGAAGGCTGCTGGGCTGTTGCGTACGCGGCCGGGAGCAGGATCGCTGCGGCCAGGAGTATAAGTTTCCGGTGCATGGTTCTGTGGTTTGCTTGTCGCAAATTTACACAAAAGCTCCGATAAAAGATAAGGGCGGCCCTTAAGAGCCGCCCGGTGACAGGTCTTCTGATGGAAAACAGAGTTAGAAGATATATGTCAGACCTGCCTTGATGTTATTGCTGTGCAGAGTCATGTCATCGACTTTGGTGCGGTTCACAAGACCGTAGTCGTAGCCGACCTGGATTCTCCAGTGGCTGAACAGATCGATGCCGACGCCTCCGCCGATTTTGATGTCGCAGCGCTTGTAGTCGCTGTCATCGCCCCAGAGCTCGACCGGATCGCTGTCCTTCGTCGCAGAAGAGCTGCCGAGAGAAGCCTCTACCTTGGACTTGTATGAAGCATAGAGTCCGAAACTTGCGGTAGGCCCTGCGAATACGAATACACGTGCGTCAGGGGTGATCTGGTAGCCGTAATTGACCATCAGGGGAATGTTCAGGTAGTTCTCATAGAAGTAGTTCTCGGCCTTGACGCTTGCGCTGCCTGTGCCGACGCTGCTTTCCTCATAGCGGGTAAGGAAGTTGTATTCGATTGCAGGGTTGAATTCGAATCCGTTCCCGAGCGGGAGGCAGTACCCGACGCTCAGATTGAAGCCGTCATACCAGCTGTTGTCCCCCTTGGAGGGGTTCATGCTTGTTCCGGAGTAGCCTGCGCCTACGTTTACCTGTGCGAATGCGCTTGTTGCAGCAAGAATGACTGCTGCGATGGAAATGATTGTCTTTTTCATTGTTTGTTTGATTTAAGGTGTTCAACTTTTGTTGTTATCATTGATATTGCGAAATATACCGCAGTCTGTATCAGTAGTATCTTCAGCAGGGGAGCGATGCTGTCCAGCGAAGCTCCGGCTCCCGCGAGATTGATGTACGCACGTGTTCCGAAAGTCGAGGGGAAGAGATAGGAGACCATATCCCAGAACTTGGGGAAGCACGCCTGGGGCCAGGAAAACCCGGTAAGGAAAAGTTCCGGCAGTGTCAGGAAGAGAAGAGCCACAATGGGGGTCTCCCTGTGCCTGAACACGCTGCTGCAGGCCATCGAGAAGAATACGCAGGCGGTGACGTAGATACTGAGGAATATCAGCGAGGTGCCGAAGTCAGTGACCATGGGGATGTCGAAAAGCAGCGGGACCAGATATATGATGTACATTCCTATCATCATATAGATCAGCCAGTAAACCGCCCCGCGCCCGAGCACGACCCTTCCGGAGGCTCCTTTGATCAGCCCTTTCTTCTCCTCTCTGCGCGTTCCGGCGAGCATTCCCATTCCGTAGAACATGGTCTGCTGTATCACCACCATAAGCGCGGCTGTGATGAAGAAGAAATTGAAGGCGTTGCTCCTGTTGTACGGGTTGTTCTCCTCTATGGTCATGGGCTTCACGACCGGTGAAACCTGTGACATCTCGTCCAGCATCACGAGGTTCGCCGCGGTCATAAGGTTCTTGTAGTAGAAGAAACTGCCCATATCGCAGTATACGCCGATCGTGGACTGCTGCCCGAGCGCGAGCTTCTCCGCGAAATCTGCTGGGAAGTAGATGATGCCGTGGCACTTGCGCTCCTGCATCAGCTTTTTGGCCTCCTCCATTGTGGCGCAGCGGCCGCTGATCCGGACCTCCCGCGTGGCATCCACCTCGCGTACGAAGCGTCTGCTCTCCGCACAGCGGGCATCGTCAACTACGGCGACCGGCACGTTCTCGAGGTTGCCGTTCTTGTATATCAGATTGTACAGCAGGGGATAGCCCAGACCTGCAAGGAAGAAGATGACGATGACGCCGCTGTCCTTGAAGATGGCCTTGAATTCCTGACGGAACAGGCGTTTGAAATCATACCAGAATGTCTTTATGTATCCCATAGCCTAATCTTTCTCGTAGTTGTTGTAGAGGAAGGCGTTTTTCAGCCTCGGAAGCAGGGGCAGTGGCGAGAGGAGGAATATAAGATAGTGAAGAACCTCTTTCCACCACCCTCCGAATCCGGATGCGAAAATCGTCTCCTGGATGTAGAAGTTGTAGTAGGGCCTGAGCGGGAACATCTCCGCCATACCCCGGAAGAAGCCCGGCATCTGCTCCAGCGGAACGGTGAAGCCCGAAAGGGAGAATGCGAGTATGCCGAGGAACGCGCTGATGCACACCGCAAGGCGGCATACCGGAAGCAGGGCGACAATGCAGACCGCAAAGGCCTCGCTGGCGAGTACCATCAGCACTATGTTCAGCATCATTGCCCATACGGAGCCTGCGAGCGGGAAGTTCATCGGGCCGTAGAGCACGAGGACAAGGGCGCAGCCGAGTGCGGAGAACATCACGGTATAGGGCAGCAGTTTCGCCAGGAGCGCGGATGCCAGCGAACCGGAGGACATTTCCAGCAGCTGACGGGAACTTCCGTACTTGATCTCGGTGCCGAGAGCGTAGGCGACGATGATAATCACCAACAGTTCAAGCAGTCCCGGCAGGAGTATGTTCGAGAGGTAGGCGTTGTAGTCGGTCGAAGGGTTGCCGATCTGGTGGATGTCCAGCACGATGGGCTGGATCTTCGCCATTATGGCCCCTTCCGGCATTCCCATAGCCCGCATAGTCTCTCTCTGGACTGCACCTACGCTCAGGTTGAACATAGTCAGGAGGTTTTTGTAGCTCATCATTCCTCCGACATAGTACATTGTGTTCAGATAGAATGAAGCGGCCGGTTTCCTGCCTGCAAGCACGTCTGAGTACATGTTTTCCGGCAGTACGCAGATTGCCGTGACTTTTCCCTCCTGCATAGCCCCGCGTGCGCTTTCGTAGTCCTCGAAAAGCACCGTCCTGCCGAGTTCGGTGGCGTCAAGCTGACGTATGAAGTTCCGGGTCAGGGAGGAGTTGTCCTTGTCCACCACCGCTATCGGCAGCTCGCTGACAGTCCCTTTCCCGAAGAAGCTAAGGAAGAACAGCCCGCAGAAGAGCATCGCTGCGAGTGGAGCAAGCACATAGACGGGCCGCTGCTTCCAGAGTTTCAATTCTCTTTTGATAATATCTCTCATCTTGATTATCTGACTATGACCGTCATTCCGGGCAGCAGCCCTTCCGTCTCCGAAGTGGGTACGGCCCTGACTTCGAAGGTCTTGGCGTCATAAGCGCCGCTTTCCCTTGTGGCACGCCAGGTCGCGTAGGATTCTCTTACCGCCATGTAGCTGATTTCCGCCTTTACTGTCTTTGAGTCGAGAGCGGGAACTTCGAGCGTGAGAGCATCGCCCCTTTTCATCCCGTGGAGGCAGTCCTCGCGCACATTGAACGTGAACCATACGTCGGCCGTGTCGGTGATGCTCATAATCGGCGCGCCCTGTCCGACGAGTTCGCCCGGCTTGGGGTAGATTGCGGAGACAACGCCGTCGCAGGGAGCGGTCAGGTAGAGTTCGGCGAGGTAGCCGCGGACTTCCATCAGGGCGCCTTCCGCCTGGTTCACAACGGCAGCGGCTGCAGCCTTGTCCTCGGCGCGCGCTCCAGCGAGGGCCATATCGTACTGGCTCTTGGCAGCTTTCGCCTGCGTTACGGACGCATCGTACTTGGCTTTCACCTCGTCGTATTTCTGGGCGCTGACAACTTTCTGCTCGTATAGTCTCTTGATACGCTCGTAGGACTTCTGCATCACTTCCTGCTGAACGAGCGCGGTCTGCCACATCTGGTAGGCGCCGTCGATGAGTTCCTTCTGTGCGCCGTTCTGCGCCTTTGTGCTCTGGGCCACGGCCGCCGCCTTCAGGGCGCTGACCTGAGCGAGTTTCGCCCTTACCTCGGGGGAGTCGATGAAGACGACGGTGTCCCCTTTATGGACGTAGTCTCCTTCCTTGACGTATAGTTCTTCGATTCTGCCGGGCACCTTGCCGGAAACGCGGTATTCACTGGCTTCCGCCTCGCCCGTAACCGTGACGGGTTTGGGTTTCGATACGAAATATCCTGCTGTGCCGATTGCGGCGATAATCACTACAAGGCCAATTATACCAGCGGCCAGACTGCTTCTTTTCTTTTCCATTTTATAATGTATTCTATAATTTCACTTTGTTTACCTGAAAACCTTGCTGTTCGTTGCCGGTTTCCTGCTTCAGTCAATATCCCCCTGTGCCATCCTCAGGTTCGCCGACGCCATCTGCAGGGCGATTCCCGACTCGATGTACTCGGAATGGGCTTTCAGCCAGGCCGTCTGGGCTGCAAGTGCAGTGTTCGAATCCACTACGCCCTCTTCGAAGCCGATGGTGGCGGTTCTCAGGTTCTCCTCCGCGTTCGCAAGGTTGGACTCGGCCATCAGCAGGTTCTCCAGCGCCTCGCTCTGCTCGTTGCTGTATTTGGTGACTTCGAGGCAGATCATCTCTTTCGCGTCCTCAAGCCTGCTTCTGTACAGTCCTGCTTCCATTTTCGCTTTCTTGGTCTTGTACGCGGCCTCGTAGCCGTGGAAAATCGGAATGCTGACCATGACTCCTGCCGAGAAGCGGCCGCCGAAATCGTTCTTGAAACCGTTGTTAAGGTTGGGGTTCGTAATCAGGTAGTTTGCCGTTGCCGCAACTGTCGGGAGCATATCGGCACGCGCCAGCTTGACCTTGTTGTCATAAATCTGCGCCGCGACGTCCAGACTCTTGATTTCAGGGCGGGCAGCCCATACGTCATCCATAGTCTTTGAGCTCAGCACTTTCGGCATAGGTACGGCTTCACCGCCTTCGTCCGCGAGGACCACCTCGCTGTCGAGAGGAAGCCCTATCTCCTTACATAGCAACATCTTGGCGAGTCTGAGCCCGTTGGTGGCCTTCAGCAGCATTCCGTCGGCCTCGTTAGCCTTGACCTTGATATTCAACCGGTCGGATTCGGTAGCGACGCCCTCGGCGACCATTGCGTCCACATCGCCGAGCATCTTTTTCAGCAGTCCGGAATAGCTCTCGGCAAGTTCCTTTTTCGCCGCAATGGCTACTATCTGCCAGTAGGACTGGTCTATGCCGACGATGATCTGCCGGTATTTGGTGTCGTACTTGTCGTAGGCGAGTTCTTCGGCCAGGGCGGCGATCCTGTTGGCTGCTATGACCTTGCCTCCGAGGAAGAGCGGCTGGGTGACGCTGACGGCTCCTACATAGACATTCTGGATGTTCAGGTGCAGGGCGTCGTCGAGCTGCGAGCCTATCTGGTTGATGGCTCCCGAGACATCGGTCTGGGAGAGCGCTCCGAGCACCGTCTGCCACATCGGACTTTTCATAAACTCCTGGGCCGCCGCCGGGTTGGACATAATGGCCTGAGTAAGTTCGCCCACTTTGCCATTCAGCTGACCCTGGACGAGCGTCCCGGCATTCTGCAGGAGATTTGAGGTCTCGTCGCCTATAAGGTTGAGGTCGTAGTTGTTGTAAAGGTAGGCCGCGTTGGCGCTGACTTTCGGGAAATAGTTGGCCCGGGCGATGCCCCTGTCGCAGGCCGCCATCTGAATTTCGATGGAACTTTGCTGCAGCTCTCTGTTGCTGTCCACCGCCATCTGCCTGCATTCCTCCAAAGTGAGTCTCTGCTGGGCGTTCAGAATGCAGGGGAGCAGCGCCGCTGCTGTAATCAATAATCTTTTATTCATTGTCGTTCATTTTGTTTGACGGTCTTGTTATTTATCAAATTCCAGTCCTTGCGTGGCATTGTAGATATTCTGATGGCTTCTTTGGCTATCCGAAATTCTTATTTCGGGAAATTCGGATAATTAAACGGGAATTATTGCCTATATTTGTGACGTTTGAAAACAGCGGACATTATGGCAGAACCATACTACGAAATAGGCATAAGACAGCTCGCGGAAATGACAGGGCTGTCACAGATGACAAAAATGTCAGAGGAATTCATCATCACGAAGATCTGCGGCAAGGACGCGTTTTCCCTGCTGCAGTATCCGGTGAGGTTGAACGCATACGCTGCGGTCTACTGCACGCGGGGATATTTCGACATCGACATCAATGTGACTACGCACAGGGTCTACGAGAATACTCTGCTTATCTATATCCCCGGCAGCACGGTGCAGATAAAGGAAAGCGAAATGGGCAAGCTGCTTGAGTGCGAAGCTGTCATCGTCGTCTGTACCAGGGATTTCATCAAGGGCGGCAGCATCAATTTCAACGGGCTTTTCGACCAGGGCGTCAAGCTGCTCAATCATCCGTGCATTTCTGTCAGCGAAGAGGGGAAAAGTCTGCTCTCGGACTATTACACTCTTGTTTCAGACCTGTACAAAGCGAATCTGTCGGGGACGGAGGAGGCGATAGGGGCTATAGGCACTTCCCTGATGTATCTGATAGGAAATATCTGGAACGGGGAATTGTCCAGGCAGCAGGTTTCGAAACCTGTCCAGACACGCACCCAGGCTCGCTACGAGGAGTTCCTCTCGCTTGTGTCGGATAATTTTATGACACAGAAGAGCGTTGCATTCTATGCAGAGAAGATGTATATGACTCCGAAGTATCTTACGACCTTAGTGAAAAATGTCAGCGGCAGGACGGCCACGGACTGGATAGACACCTTCCTGCTTCTCGAAGCGAAGAATCTGCTGCGCTATTCAGATCTGACAGTCAAGCAGATAGGCTACCGGCTCAATTTCCAGTCCATTCCGTCATTCCACAAATTTTTCAAGAAACAGACGGGACTGACTCCGAATGAGTATAGGGAGGTGAAGGAATAATTTGCCAAAGATTTACTATCTTTGAGGGTTAACCGTTTAGAATCCACATACAAGCCTGAACTGAGACCTATGAAAGACAAACTTGCCAACCTTAACAATATCGTATCCCTGATTCTCGGAATTGTAACAATAGTCGAGTGGATTCTCAAATTCACTTTAGTGCATATTCTGATCAGTCTCGGGGCGATATTGCTCGTATGGATGTGCATAATCGCAGTAATCTGGGCGAGAATTCCGTGGAACAGGAACTTCCGGCCCGCCGCCATGGTTTTCAAGAAAGGCAATGTGAAGCGTTTCTTTTCGGTAATCCTTCATCGTCCTTTATACGAGAGCGAATATATCTGCCCGAAATACGACAGCCAGTATATGGATAAAGACGAAATAGAAGCCGGCTATTCCGACCGGATTACGGTTATCATCGAGGATGATCCCGTGGGATTTATATGCAATACCGGGTGCATGTACCCTGCTCTGGCAGTAAATGAGGATTTTACCCACGTAGAGGTGATGTCGGCTATGAAATCCGTCGAAGAGGAGATTCTGGAGAAAAAATTGCTTTTTATCGCTACTCCGAGCAGGCGCCTGGACGAAAAGGAATCCTGCAACCTGAATGACAAAATAGGACAGGCGGTTAAGAAGTTCTTCGCTCCGAAGGGGATAGAAGTTAGAATTGTAAGCAAGATTGATTCCTGCCTGCGTTCGAATTACGAGCCTGAATACGAGGGGCTGGTGCACGGCTACGGCAGTTTCTCCCTTGAGGTGCTGATTCCATCGTACATCGAACAGGGGAGAGTTACGGTCTATGGCGGACAGTATCTCAGCGTCGACGGCCGGATGAAGCCTGTCCACGAATCGGAATTTGCCTCATTCAAGGGGCTGGAGTTCAGGAATTCCAATCTTGCGCTGTGGGCGGAGAAAAAGAGCCGGCACCTGGGCGGCAGGAAGAATGTCGGAGTGATTGATATCGACCAGCTCCGGAGCGCCAATGAGGAGGAGATAGCAGGGCGTATCCTGAACAGACCGTCCAACGTGAAGATGATTGTGTTCGACAGTCAGGACGTCTATGACCTGTCCAAGATAATGAAGGTGTTGTCGATGGTCGAGGCTTCGGAAAAGTCCGTGTTCTATAAATTCGGCCCGAGCATGATAAACAAGCTGGTCGAAGTGTATTCGGAGCGGCAGGCCACTGCTGGCGCATGTGAGCTTGCCGGAATCAAGGAGAGCGATACAGGAGTTTTTATAGCGGGTTCGTTGACTACAACTACGAAACTGCAGATTGCGAATCTGCGGGATGAGTCTTGTACATCGATAGTCCTGATTTCGGAAGAGGATATCGAGGCGAAGAATAATATCGGTAGGATAATCGAAAAGAAAACCAAAAAGGTCATCGAACAGAACGGGCGCGGAGACAATGTCATTCTGACGACGGAATTCTGGAAACGCAGCGACAGCGAGTATCCGACTTCCGGGAAAAGGGACAGCGTGCTGATGATTTTTGCGGAAATCGCAAGGAAGATCAAGGATATGCCGAACCGCTGGTTCCTGTTCAAGGGCAGCGACACCGCACTCTACACCATTACAAACGGCTTCGGCGTCAGGACTTTCTACTATTGCGGGCAACTCATCCCCGGTGTCATCCACTGCCGCTGCCATCTCGGGCAGGGGACTATGAAATCCTTTTTCATTGTCGGCGGCAACGTCGGTGACGAAGACCTGCTGGTCAGGTTTTTGGGGAGGATGAAACTGTCTCAGTAAGACATAGCAATGACTCCTAAATATATACCCGCAAGGGTATATATTTACATTCGTAGTGAGGAATTATACCCTATTTGGTATAATCTTGTAAAAAGATGCTATCTTTGTACCCGATAAGGTATGAATTTATTATGTATGAATGAACTTTCATCCACAGTGAAAACTCTGCGAAAGCAGTATGGTTTGACTCAGGAAGGACTATCCCTGAAGTCGGGTGTGGGGTTGCGTTTCGTCCGAGACCTTGAACAGGGCAAAGAAACCTTACGCCTGGATAAGGTGAATCAACTGCTTGAATTTTTTAATTATAAGATGGTTGCAACATCTATAAACACCTCCCGCGAGGCTCAGAACAGTCGGCTGTAATTTTCCGTGTAATTTATGAGACGTGCTGAAATATACTTTAAAGACCGCTTGGCCGGAATCTTGACGGAAAACGATGAAGGATATGAGTTCCGTTATTTGCCGGAATATCTGTCGTCCGAAAAGGCAGCGGCAGTTAGTTTGACTCTGCCATTGCAAGAGTCTGCTTTTTCGAGTCCAGTGTTGTTCCCGTTTTTCGACGGTTTGATTCCCGAAGGATGGTTGCTGGATGTGGCATTGAGAAATACGGATATCAGTGTGCTTGACCGGATGTCTCTGCTGCTGGTTTGCTGCAAAGATTGCATCGGAGCTGTGAGCGTTATCCCCATGGAAGAAAAGGAGGGGGATTATGTGTAACTGCCTTTATTGTTATCGTCCGCTGCTGAAAGGAGAAAGGGATATGCACGCTGCCTGCGTGAAGAAATTCTTCGGAACAAAGAGTCTGCCAGTCCTGGATTACACCACAACTCAACTCGACCAGCTTGCACTGCAGATTATAAAAGATCAGACTTCACTGACCGGTGTTCAGCCGAAGCTGTCCTTGCATCTGGCAGAGCACGAGGGAAGCAGGCGTCTGACTATCGTAGGATTATGGGGTGGATTCATCTGCAAGCCCCAAACTCCGGATTATGAGTTGTTGCCTGAAGTTGAGGATTTGACTATGCATCTTGCTGAAGCTGCGCGTATAGATGTAGTCCCGCATACCTTGATGAGGATGGCGGACGGGTCGCTTTGCTACCTGACACGCAGGGTGGACCGGACTCCAGCTGGGGAAAAACTCGCAATGGAAGATATGTGCCAGATGACGGAAAGACTTACGGAGCATAAATACAGAAGTAGCTATGAGCGTGTAGGTAAAGCGGTTATAGAATATTCATCCCTGCCGAAAATGGATGTGACTAATTTCTTTGAAATTGTGCTTTTCTCTTGGTTGACAGGGAATAATGACATGCATCTGAAGAACTTCTCGCTGTATGAAACGGAGAACGGGATAAGATTGGCCCCTGCATACGACCTGCTGAATGCAGCAATCGTCAATCCTAAAGATGACGAGGAACTGGCGTTGACGCTGAACGGGAGGAAGAAGAAACTGCAGAAAGTGGATTTTCTCAAGGCCGCCTGTACTTTAGGCATAGAGAGCGTAGTTGTTGAAAGACTGATAAAAAAGTATATCAAACTGATGCCGGCATTTGAGACTGTCATTCAAAACTCTTTCTTAAGTGCCGACCTGAAAGTGAAGTATTGCAATCTGCTGCGGGAGAGGCTCGCTCGGTTGGTATAATGTGGATTGCCGGTCGGTTTTACACGAAGTTCGGAATGCTGCCGTAAGTTATACTTTTGGCATTGCCATTATCATTTTATGATAATCACTTTATGGTAATGTGAATAAATATTTCTACCTTTGGCGGAAGAAGGGAATATATTATGAAAAATCCGTTTGTAACAAATGGTTATGCAGGAGAAGAATACTTCTGCGACAGAGTAAGGGAAACTGCTGCTCTCAAATCGCTGCTGGTCAATGAAAATAATGTGGCGTTAGTATCTCCGCGCCGCCTGGGGAAGACCGAATTGATATATCATTTGTTTAATGACGACGGACTCAAAAAGGATTACTACTGCTTTATCGTTGACATATATGCAACCAAGAATCTGAACGAGTTTGTGAACCTTTTAGGCAAGGCAGTTGTTGAAGAACTTAAACCCAAAGGGAAACGTGTCTGGAGCAAGTTCATCAATATGGTCTCATCTCTGAGGTCTGAAATATCGTTTGATATCAATGGATTTCCGGTATGGAGCATAACGCCGGGAGCCATCAATAATCCGGCAGCGTCCCTGGATGAAATTTTCAGTTATTTCAATAATGCGGACAAGCCCTGTATCGTTGCTATCGATGAGTTCCAGCAGATAACCCGTTACGGCGATCCGACCATCGAGGCTGTGCTCAGGACTTACATTCAAAGATGCACGAACGCTCATTTTATTTTTTCCGGGTCTCACAGGCACTTGATGAACGGGATATTCACTTCACCATCTCGTCCGTTTTATCAGGCGGTGACAGTTATCAATCTACAGCCTTTGGATTTGGAGGTATATACTGATTTCTGTCAATCCAAATTTGAACAATACGGCAAACATCTTGATAGCGGAGTAGTATCTGCCATATACGAAAGGTTCGAGGCAATAACGAGTTATATGCATCGGATTATGAATGTACTTTTTTCAAGAACGGAGAAAGGGGGTATTTGTACAGTTTCAGCTGTAGAAGATGCCGTGGATTATATTATTCGCCTGTCATCTGATTCGTACGAGTCGCTGTATTACCAGATGCCTGACAAACAGTCCAAGGTTTTCGTGGCGATAGCCAGAGAGGGCAAAGCAACGGAAGTCACCGGAAGCAAATTTGTTAAAAAGTACAATTTGACCTCACCCAGCAGCGTTTCCTCCGCCTTGAAAGGGCTGCTGGAGAAAGATTTCATCACCTTCGACAAAAACGAGTATTCCGTTTATGACCAATTCTTTGTCCAGTGGCTCAGGTTTAAGGGGATTATTTGATTTGAAAAGTTTTTTCAGGGTTTAATTATTTTCAATCATACGTGTCCACTAAAAGTTGTGGACGGTTTTAATAAAAGTTTAACAATCAAATAATGTTGGTTCACTATAACCATCAAGTTCATTGACAATATTGTAGTTAGGTTTTCCAAACAAGTCTT
>Ga0129311_1002110_pt1 | contig 12586 bp, 7 predicted proteins | sample Go1ome_FD_94435 | JGI IMG/M metagenome (GOLD analysis project Ga0129311, IMG submission 94435) | Western lowland gorrila individual fecal microbial communities from Wisconsin, USA - Go1022B metagenome | ecosystem: Host-associated > Mammals > Digestive system > Large intestine > Fecal | place... | reverse complement strand
GGAATCGAAAAATATTGAGTACAAGGTATCCTTACCTGATAAAAGTGAAAAGTACATGAAGACAATCGTAGCTTTTGCCAATACACAAGGTGGCAAGCTGATTGTTGGAGTAGATGATAAAACACACCAGATTGTTGGTGTGGAAAATGATGTGTTGTTTCAGCTGATGGATGGAATTGCCAATGTAGTTTCTGATTCCTGTGTGCCACAGATCATTCCTGATATTGAGCCGCAGACGGTAAATGGGAAAACAGTTATTGTTGTATCAGTAGAAGCAGGAAAGAATAGACCATATTATCTAAAATCAAAGGGAAAAGATAATGGCACTTATATCCGTGTAGCAGGTACATCAAGACAGGCATTTCCGGAGAAGATAAAAGAACTGGAAATGGAAGGATCCAGAATCTCATGGGATGAGCTTACTTGTGTGGGTTATCCTGTTTCAGAGGAAGCAACAGAGAAACTTTGTCAGGATATCGAAAAGTTTCGGAAGAAAGCAGGAATGTCAGAACATTCTGTAAAGAAAGAGCAGCTGATAAACTGGAAAATCTTGAAGCAGAGCGAGGGACAGCTTCTGGCAACGAATGCCTATGCGTTGCTGACATCAGATTATTTTCCATTCTCCAAAACACAATGTGCGGTATTCAAGGGAACAGATCGTGCAGTGTTTCTGGATAAGAGAGAATTTACAGGACCAATCTATACACAAATAGAAGAAGCTGTAGATTTTGTATTGAGAAATATTCGACTTGGAGCAACAATTGACGGATTGGTGCGAAAAGAGAAATATGAGCTACCACCGGAAGCAATCAGGGAAATGATCATTAACGCCCATTGTCACCGTAACCTGTTGGATGAATCCTGTATTCAGGTCGCAGTTTATGATGACAGACTGGAAGTGACTTCTCCAGGCGGATTATATAACGGATTGACTTATGAGGAAGTCATGAATGGTCATTCTAAGATCCGGAATAAAGGAATTGCCAATATATTCAGTCAGATGGGACTCGTAGAAGCATGGGGAAGCGGAATTAAAAGAATCCTTAATGCAGCAGAGGAGTATGGACTTCCGAAGCCGAAATTTCAGGAATTCGATAATATGTTTCGGGTAGAGCTGTTCCGAGTCAATCCAATAACTGACCAAGCTAACCAAGCTACTAACCAAGCTAACCAAGATTTAGAGAGATTAGACCAAGTGGAAGATGAAAATGTACTGAGTGAGAAAGAAATAGAAATTCTGAATCTTGTACGTATGCAACCTTCAATCACGCAGAAAGAAATGGCTAATGCGTTAGATTGGAATCTTGCTAGTGTGAAGTATTATATAACCAAATTGAAGGAAAAGAATTATCTGAAGAGGCAGGGAAGTAGCCAAAAAGGGAAATGGGTGATATTAGCAAAACGAGATTGACACTTGTATCAATTCGTGCCAAACTATGAAATGTAAGGAGGAGAAAAAGACGCCTAGAAAACCATCATTAGACGGCAAAGATTCTAGTCTGAGAATCAGGATGTCACCAGAGCAAAAAGAAAAGCTAGTATCTTATGCAGAGAGACATTATCAGACTATGGGTAATGTAATATTCCAGGCGTTGGACATTCTTTACGCAAGAGAAGAACAACAAAATAATAAAGAGTAAAATGGAGTTATTTTTTTCTGAAATCCCTTATAAACAGGGCATTTTAGAGCAGATAAAGTTCTATTTGATAACAAAATGATAACACGAGAGATTTTGGCATTATTTATTCGGAATCTTGTGGTTATCAGGTAATATGTGTGAAACCAACAAAAAGGTCTTACTGAATTGAGTGAAATCAATTTGGTAAGGCCTTTTTCGTTGGTTTTTTATTTGTCGTTTTTTGGATGTAAACGGTAGAACCTAAGTACCTTGAAAAATATTCATATGGTTTCAGCTGGTTTGCCTTCGAAACACACGCAGATACCGATCCTGGTTCAAGGCATAGGCAAATGCTTCCTTTATTTTGACGCTTTTGGATACCCTGTCTGAATTCTGTTTCAGGTACGCAAAGAAAGCATTCACCAGTGGTTTTACCACCAGCTGACGCCGGGCAGTCCGGTCGTCTGATGAAAGACCGGAAAGCTTTCCTTCCTCCCGGTAGATCGCACGAATCTGATTCATGATGAGGTACAAAACAGACTGTTTTCTCAGATCTTTCGGTATGACTTCCAGTGCCTCATGGAACTTGCGCCTGCAATGTCTGATGGAAAGTCTTACAGGTGCCATCATGGTGATTATAACGAGCAGGTCCCTTTGGTGTTTGCGGACACTTTGACTGGGTATCTTCAAGAATGCATAGATAATGGCAATAAACCGGCTACGATCTGCAAAAAAGAAAGAACCTGTATTGTTTTTCTTGTGTGCAGTAGAGCCCTATAGTATAATAAAACTAGTTTTTTTGCATAAGATTAAAAGTTTAAATAGGATGATCGGCAAACCAGATGAAAGTCTGGGACGCAAAGCTACAGGGCCTGTAAAATGGCAGCCAGTTGCATGAAATGAGTTGCACTGTCTGTGGGACAGTGTTTTTTTATGTAATAGGAAATTACTTCATAATGTTCCTATTACATAAAAACGCTCCGCGAAAATGCACCAGATACATGATGAAGATGTCTGCTGAAGCAGACTGCATCCGGTGCGCAAAGCGTAACAAGCCCCTCAAAGATTGAGGAATTCAGGGAGTTTGAAGCGGACTTGTCCGCTTTGTTATGATGTTATTTCATAGACGCAACTATAACGATTTTATGGCAGAGGATCAGATACGAAAAAACGGAAAGGATAGTTAGGGATAGACAGAAAATGAAAGGGAAAAGAGTGATTGCAGGCATTCTGCTTGCGGGAATTTTAGCAGTCACCCTGGCAGGGTGTAAAAATACAGACAACACGAAAGAGGAAACAGAAAAGCCTGTGATTACCCTCGGCAGCGACAACTATCCACCATACAATTATCTGAATGAGGATGGTGTACCGACAGGTATAGATGTAGAGCTGGCTACGGAAGCTTTCAAAAGAATGGGCTATCAGGTGGAAGTTGTCCAGATCAACTGGGAGAAGAAGAAAGAACTGGTGGAGAGCGGAGAGATTGACTGTATCATGGGCTGCTTTTCTATGGAAGGGCGTCTTGATGATTACCGCTGGGCAGGGCCGTACATAGCAAGCCGTCAGGTGGTCGCTGTAAATGAGAACAGTGAGATCTATAAACTGAGTGACCTGGAAGGAAAGAATCTGGCTGTCCAGTCCACAACCAAACCGGAAGACATCTTTCTGAACCGGACGGATGAGAGGATTCCAAAGCTGGGCAATCTGATCAGCCTGGGACACAGGGAGCTGATTTATACCTTTCTTGGAAAAGGCTATGTAGATGCAGCTGCCGCACATGAGGAATCAGTTGTCCAGTACATGAAGGATTATGACACAAGCTTCCGTATCCTGGAAGAGCCTTTGATGATCACCGGAATAGGTGTCGCTTTTGCAAAAGATGATGACAGAGGAATCTGTGAACAGATGAGCCAGACACTGGAAGAAATGCGTCAGGATGGCACATCCCTGAAAATCATTGAAAAATATCTGGATGATCCCCAGAAGTATCTGGAGGTGGATGACCTTGGGTATTAAGAGAAAGAAAAAAGAAAAACGACTCCAGCTGTTCGGTGCTCTAATTGGAATCTGTGTGGCTGTAGTCTCGCTGTTTTATTTCTTTCACGCAGAAAAAGCAGAAGCCGAGAAAAGAATGGTAGAGATTGTAAACTATGTCAAAGTGCAGTGTTCCACCTACACCCATTATAATGAATCTACGGAATCCAAAAGTCTCCTCCGTGCCATTGAAAGTGCAAGACAGATGAGTACAAATATTAAAACGGAAAAAGAAAACGGCGGTCATCTGAGCCGGAAGTTCCTGAAAGAAAACCTGCAGACTCTCTGGGTGGATGGTATCATTGTACTGGATACAGAGGGAAAGACGGACTGCGAATACAGCACCGATGAATCTCTGGCCAACGAGATTACGGCGTATCTGCAAAAAGAAATTATCATGGATTTTGTCGGATATGAAGAAAGATCTTATTCAGAACGATTTGCCAGGGAAGACGGATCCTATATTGATATTGCAGCCTGTGCCAGAAAAGATGCACCGGGTATTGTGGCAATCTACTATTACACACCTCCTGAATTTGCCAGAAACTATACACTGACGATACAAGGGCTTTTAAATGGTTATAGTATTCAGAAAGATGGAACGATTATTGTTGCAGACGAGGGGATTGTTGTTGCCAGCAATGATGAGAGCCTGCTGGGGCAGAATACGACTGACAACGAAGTTGTTCAGGCAATGAAAAAGCATACAGACAGTCAGCACATTCACCATTTGAAGAATGAAGGAATCGGATGTTATGGAATCATGCTGAAGCAGAGGGATTATTATATCTATGCGTATCTTCCGGATACGGAAGTGTTCCATAACCTTCCATTAAGTGTGATAAGCGTTATTTTTCTTTATTTTCTGATGTTTAGTATATTCTGGTTCTGGACATACAGAACCAATCTGACACACCGGAAACTGGAACGGGAAAAAGATGAAAAATATAAAGAAGAACTTCTGATAGCTGCAAAAAAGGCAGAGGCTGCCAATCGGGCGAAGACGGAATTTCTCCAGCGGATGAGTCATGATCTCCGGACTCCGATCAATGGAATCTGCGGCATGGTCAATATGGCAGACCATTATGCAGATGATATAGAGAAGCAGAAGGAATACAGGACAAAGGTGAAAGAGGCATCCAATCTGTTGCTGGAACTGGTAAATGATATTTTGGATATGAGTAAGCTGGAGTCAGGTGAAATTGTTCTGGAAGAGGTTCCATTTAATCTGATCAGTATTTCAGAAGAAGTACTTGTTGTGATCGAGCAGATGGCTGCAGAACAGAATATCCGAATCATGTGGGAGAAAAAAGAAATCATACATCGGAATTTTATTGGAAGCCCGGGGTATGTGAAACGTGTGATGATGAATATCCTGTCCAATGCGGTGAAATATAACAGAGAAAACGGACATGTTTATATCAGTTGCATGGAAATCCCATCCGAACAGCCGGAAATGACGATGATGGAATTTGTCTGCCGGGATACCGGAGTTGGAATGGCAGATGAGTTCCAGAAACATATTTTTGAACCATTTGCACAGGAACATGTAGGAAGCCGCACAAAATTTGCCGGAACAGGTCTGGGAATGCCGATTACCAAAAAACTGGTTGAAAAAATGGGTGGAACCATTACTTTTGAAAGTAAAAAAGGCATAGGGACGACATTTGTGATCCGGATCCCGTTTAAAATAGACATGGATTCGGACAAAGGAAAAGAACAGACGGATGTATCAGATGAAAAATCTATAAAAGGACTGCATATTCTTCTGACAGAAGACAATGAACTGAACATGGAAATCGCAGAATTTATGCTTCAGAATGAAGGTGCTGACGTGGAAAAAGCATGGAATGGACAGGAAGCTGTTGAACTATTCAAAAAAAGTGAACCTGGTGAATTTGATGTCATTCTTATGGACATTATGATGCCAGTCATGAATGGTTATGAAGCTGCAAAGATGATCAGGTCTCTGGAAAGAGAGGATGCAAAGAAGGTACCGATCATTGCAATGACAGCAAATGCGTTCACGGAGGACAGAATAAGAGCAAAAGAAGCAGAGATGGATGAACATGTTGCTAAGCCTGTTGATGTGGAATTACTGATAAAAGTAATTCGTAAATTGGTGAAATATAATTGACAGGGCAGTGTCAAATAAGCAATGAAAAAAGTAACAGAAGTATATGAGACGACGCTTGAAGAAATATAAAATATGGATAAAAGACAAACAATACTTATTGTAGATGATGCGGAATTTAACAGGGATATATTAAAGGAGATTCTCGGAGAAAATTATAATTATCTGGAGGCAGAGAATGGAAATCAGGCAATCCAGATGATAGGAGATAATCTGGAAATTGATCTGATGCTTTTGGATATTAATATGCCACAGATGAATGGTTTTGAAGTTCTGGCAATAATGAAAAGAAGTCAGTGTCTGGAAGAAACTCCTGTAATCATGATTTCTTCTGAAGAATCTGTTGATACGATGCGCAAAGCATATGAGATGGGAATCACAGATTATATCACACGACCATTTGATTCTGTGATTGTAAAGAAAAGAGTTCAGAATACATTGGGACTTTATGCGAATCAAAAGCATCTGATTAATGTTGTTTATAATCAGGTTTACGAAAAAGAAGAAAATAATAACATCATGATCCGGATTCTGAGTAATGTATTGGGATCCCGCAACAGTGAGAGCAGAGATCACATCCTGCATATTAAAACAGTAACAGAACTGATGCTGAGACAACTGGTAAAAATAACAGATGCATATCCAATGACCGAGGTAGATATTGCTTTGATCACAACAGCATCTTCTCTTCATGATATCGGTAAGATTTATATTCCGGAAGAAATATTGAATAAACCAGGCAGACTTACCGATGAAGAATTCAAGATCATGAAAACGCATAGTGAGCTTGGTGCAGAGATAATCCAGAATATGAATTTCCCAAAAGACAATCCATTGGTACATACCTCATGGGAAATCTGCAGATGGCATCATGAAAGATGGGACGGAAAGGGATATCCGGATGGCCTGAAAGGTGAAAAAATACCAATTTCCGCACAGGTAGTGTCGATTGCTGATGTTTATGACGCACTTACAAGTGAAAGATGTTACAAGAAAGCATTTGATCATGACACAGCGATTCAAATGATCCTGGATGGGCAATGCGGACAATTTAATCCCATTCTCCTTAAGTGTCTGAAAGAACTGAGTTTTCAGCTTTCAAAAATGCTTGATAAAGAGATGGAGGACAATGAATATTACCATGAAATACAGAGACTTTCGAATGAAATACTCAGTGACAGATCTTTACCGAACCAAAATTATTCGCAGAGTGTTGTCAAGGTTATGCAGGAAAAGATCGATTTCTTCAAATCGAATAGTGGCATGAATTCGATTGATTACAATGCAATTTCAGGTCAGCTAACTATATTAAACGGAAAACAGCAGATAATATGTCAGAGAAATAATCCGAAAATTGATCTGTTCAAAAAATTCGGAGTAAATGAAGAAGATGCTCAATATGTTCGTGTTTTGTTACATCAGACATCTGTGCAAAATAAAGAAATCTCTGTGCAGATAAAGGCAGTGGTGGAAAATGACGGTCGGATGTATAAGCTGAAACTGCATACGTTGTGGTCGCCTTTAAAGAAGGATAGATACATCGGAATCATTGGATATGTTGACAGTGTAAAATAGAAAAATGCAAAGGAAAATCAGAGGATGACTCGTGATGAAAAAGAAAAATGGAGCAGAGGCAGTGGAAAAAGTTAAGAATTCGAAGCCAGGTAATTATAATCTGGTGCTGATGGATGTTGAGAAATTGATCGATGTTTTACACGACAATCTGCTTGATTAGGCAGCAGCAACAGGACTTATTGGAGGAATGGTTTGACGCCATTCCTCTTTTTTTCGTACGAAAAATGCAATAGTAAAATGTAAAAAGACCTTATTTTTCAAGGGAAATTTATACCCCACCTGATGTTATATAAATATAGATATAAAAGAGAAAACAGGGGATTATGGCATATATTTCTAATATATGTGCTATACTGGATTTAATCTAAGAAGAAGGAGAAGTTCTATGCAGGTATCAGACAAACTAATCAGGCCACTGACAGAAGCAAAATATTTGAATGCTGACAATGTAAGCAGATACCGTTGTATCATGCGTATCTTTTTTGAGCATTATGAAAAACTGAAATACTGGTTGTATCAGGAAGAAGTCTATGAAGAGATGATACAGGATCCATTTTTTGCTGATTATAGAATGGAACAGTGCCAGCAGGATCTCATGATGCTGACAGAGTGGAAGAATCTGAATACGATCCAGGATACCAAAAAGGTCGCATCGATTGAAGAATTCAAGAATAAAAAATACCGGTATCAGATGACGGAGTACAGTGTGGAGATAGAACGTCTGGTCATCCGGTTAGAGAATTTGTTTATAGAAGGTGCATCATTAGAGCCGACCCTTTTGGAACGTATCCGGAGAAGTGTGGAGCGGTTCCTGGAGATGGTGGAAAGAGATAAGAGTGAAGTATACACATGGTGGACGGATCTGAATAATGATTTTGTGCGCTTGAATCAGAATTATCAGGATTATATCAGGGATCTGAATAGCGTCCGGGCGGAAGAGATGATGCGTACGAAGGAATTTCTGGTGTTCAAGGATCGGTTGATCGAGTATCTGCGAAGCTTTATTAAAGGGCTGCAGAGAAATGTCGGAGTGATCGAGGAAAATCTGCGTTTACAGAACGAAGAGCTGAAAAAACAGGTATTTGAAAAAGTGATAGATTATGAATTGTCGATTCCGCGTATGGAGATAGAAGTCTCAAAAGAAATGATAGAACAGAAAGTCCAGGGGCGTTATCAGAGCATCTATGACTGGTTTGTGGGAAATGAAGGGCAGGAGAACGAAGCGGGAAAACTTTTTGATGCCACCAATGATATCATCCGCAGGATTACAAGATATGCGGCACAGCTGAGCGAGAAGAATGCACTGGGGGCGAATAGAAAAGAAGAATACCGGAAGGTGGCAGAATTATTTTTGCGATGTCAGAATGTGGAAGAAGCACATAAGATGTCAGCAATGGTATTCGGTATGGAATGCCCACAGCATCTTGCAGGAGAATTGATCCGTGAGACGGACAGCATGAATATCGGAGTCTACGAAGAGCAGCCAATGGAAATTACTCTGAAACCGAGAGTGCGTACATACCGTGAAAAATCCCGGAGAAGTGCCATTCGCGAATCGGCAGAGCAAAAGCAGGAAACAAGACGTAAGTTACTTGATAAACAGAAAAAGGAGACGGAAAAACTGCGGGCGTTGGAAGTAGATGGAAAGATATATTTTGATAAACTGCCTGTATTGGAACCAAGAATCCGCGAGATTCTCCTGAAATGGTTGTCAGATGCCATGGAATCCGCAGATTTTTCGGCAAGGACAGATGATGGAAGAAGATATATATTAGACAGAAGTCAGGCAGGAGAAAATTGTGTGGTACATTGTGAAGATGGAAACTTTACAATGCCGAAGCTGTCAATTGTATTTCAGGAGGAAGAATGATGAAGGAGTTGGAAGTTCTTTTAAGTAAAAGATGGATATTAAAATCCAGAGACAAAGAAATCAAGGGGAAATGAAATATGACCACAAATCATCTGATTTTAGACTTTTCACATGTCTATTGTGATGAGAAGATTCCAAAGAATGATAAAGTGCATTGGCTGGATTGTTCTGATATTACGGAATGTGATTTATATTGTTCCAAGCGTGCAGAAGAAGAAATCAGAGCGAGAATTGCGCCTTATGGCATTCGCGGAATTCATTTTCTGGATTCTGGAAATTATCACTATGTAACAGGCATCATGACATCGTTGATTAAACAGGAATTCTCTTTGATTCTGTTTGACCATCATACAGATATGCAAAAACCGATGATTGAGCAAATGACAAGCTGTGGTGACTGGGCAGGAAAAGTATTAAAAACAAATCCATGGTTACAGCAGTTGATATTGATTGGACCGCAGGAAAGCGATATTTTGCAGATATATCGTGAAAACGAAGGTCTGTTGTCTGGTGCAGAATTGCAGGAAAAGCTGATTACTTTTTCTGAAGAGGAGATTCAAAGTGTAGAAGATGAAAATAAAATTTCGAGGATAAAAAGGAATCTTCCTGTTTATATTTCTATTGACAAAGATATTTTGGATGAAGAATATTCAGAGACAAATTGGAGTCAGGGAAAAATGCCATTGTCTGTGCTGGAACGGCTGCTGATGCCATTTTTAACAAGCGGAAATATTCTGGGCATTGATATTTGCGGGGAATGTCAACAGGGAATGCCATTGCCGCAGTACCTGGAAGCAGAGGAAATTAATGGAGAAACAAATAAAGAATTGTTTGATTTTCTGATGCATTACTGTAGAAATTTTTGATGACTGTCATCGGCGACATACAGGCATTGCGATTCAGAATTTTCCGGAAGAAGCCATTATTTCCATGCCGCTCAGAGCAGAAGGAGAGGGGAAGGGGATTTCTCTGGGCGCTCTTGACATACCAGCTTATTTTTGTTATTTAATAAACAACGGCTTAACATAGAAATCTGCTGTTAAGCCGCATCAATTAACATAGAAGATCTGAATTTACAGAAGAAAATTCACACTGTCAACAGGAGGGAGTACGCACAGTGTCAGAGAAAAAGAAGTTTACAGTATATGTCGGAAGTGTGGCACTATGTGTAGGTGCGGCAGTTCTGCTTCATTATGTGTCCTTTACCAATCCTTATCTGCAATCTATTTGTCACCTTTTAAGGCCTTTTATTTATATAGGACTTTATCTGGTATGGGCGATTTCTTTTCAAAAGAGAATTATTCAAAAGGAACTCCGTTGTTGTTTAATAACGATTGCAGCGATGATGGTTTTTTGGATGTTTGTTCGTATGTGTAAATTTGAAATACCGTATGGGATGCCGACAGCACTGCGCTACGCCTGGTATCTTTACTATATTCCTATGTTGTTACTCCCTACGGTCAGTCTTTATCTGGCATTTTATATACGGCAGCCGGAGAATTATAAATTACCGGAAAGACGGTGCCTGCTGTTTTTCCCGGCATTATTTCTGATTGGTATTGTATTAACGAATGATCTGCACCAGTTAGTTTTTACTTTCCCAGAGGGAAGACTGAGGGAAGCAGCTTCCTATGAAGTGGGAGTCTATGGATATGGAGCAATGTATTATGCTATAGTCGTCTGGGATCTTGGTTGTCTGCTGGTGGCACTTTTGATTATTCTATTAAGGTGCAGAAAAATTAAAAACAAGAAAATGCTTTGGATGCCTTTTGGTGCTTATGGTCTGGCGGTTGTCTATGGCATCGCCTATTATCTGAATCTGCCTTTCTGGAAAATATTTTCAAGCGATATGACAGCTGCATTATGCCTTTTGTTTGCTTTGATCATTGAAAGCTGCATCCAGTCCGGATTGATCCCTTCCAATACAGGATACGCACAATTATTTGCAGCATCTACAATTTCAGCACAGATTACAGATCAGAGTGGAAAATGCATTTATCAATCTCAGGATTCGGAATATATTGCGCCGGAAATCGTAAGACAGCTAGTTCAAAGCCCGATCATGTTAGAAAATGGGATCAGGCTGTCGGGAAAACCAATTTTGGGAGGTTATGTGTTGTGGAAGGAAAACCTGTCAGAATTACAGGAAATCGTAAGAGAGCTTGAAGACAGGAAGGAAGAATTAAAAGATGCGAATCTGATTGAGGAAGAAAATCTGAGAACGAAAAGAGAAGTAGAAAAACTTTCTGTGAAGAATCAGCTTTATGATAAAATACAGAAACAGACGGCAAGGCAGAGTACACTTTTGACGGAATTCATTGAAGCATATTCTATGGAAGAAGATGAGAACGAAAGGAAAAAAATATTAGGGAAGATAGTTGTGATTGGAGCCTATATAAAAAGGCGTAGTAATCTTATTTTTATTGCGGAGCAGACAGTAAAGTTTCCGATAAGAGAGTTGGAGCTATGTTTCAGGGAAACAATAAAAAATCTGGAATGGAATCATGTTGAGGCAGGTTTTTCCACCGCTTTAGATGAAATACGAAGTGAAGATGCTATGCAGATTTATGATTTTTTTGAAGCGGTCATAGAAGAATCTTTGGAAGATTTGTTGGCATTTATTGTAAATCTGAAACGCAGAGAGGCGCGGATCATCATGTCTATGAGTGTGGAATGCAAAACAGATCTGCAGGGAATTGCAAGACGATATGGAGCTTATGCGGAGCAGGATTATGACGGAGCATGGTTGCTTTCTCTGATTTTGGGAGGGGGTAGCGGCAAATGATAAAAACATTTGAAAACTGTTCGCCGGAGTATCAGATTACGATTGTTTGCTTTTTTATTTTTTTGACTTTGCTGTGTATGATTCTGGTTATTTATGAAAGAACAGGAAAAAGACAAAGAAAGATGTTGCTGCTGGACAGTGCATTGCTTATAGTTATTTTCCTTATAACAGCTGTCTTGTGTGTGTGGCAACGGGCGTTTTACGAAGAAGATTCCATGATATTATTTAAAATACCATATGTGATTTTAATTGTTATAGGAATTGGTGGTTTTTTATATGTGGGCTTGAAGATTTTTGGGATTTATAAGTACCGCAAGAGTTGCCTGGGGGAAAATGCAGTTCAGGAAAGTCTGGACAATTTGCCGAGCGGAATTGTTTTTTTTGATGGGAACGGAATGCCTAAACTGATGAATCGGAAAATGTATCAAATTTGCCAGAATCTGGCGGGAAGAGATATACAGAATATTACAGAACTGGAGGAAGCACTGGGACATCCTCTGAAAGAGAATGTATTTTATGATGTTGATTTGAAAGTATACTGCTTTGCGGATGGAAGTGTGTGGAAATTT
>Ga0129311_1002109_pt1 | contig 12590 bp, 6 predicted proteins | sample Go1ome_FD_94435 | JGI IMG/M metagenome (GOLD analysis project Ga0129311, IMG submission 94435) | Western lowland gorrila individual fecal microbial communities from Wisconsin, USA - Go1022B metagenome | ecosystem: Host-associated > Mammals > Digestive system > Large intestine > Fecal | place... | reverse complement strand
GTTCAACTTTTCAAGCTTTGCCATCAGAGTTTTCCTTGTTTTTTCCATCTGTTTGACCGTAAAATGTGTACCATCTTCACCGGCAGCATCCTCAATCGCAAAGGTAATGTCCTCAATCTGACGGTTGATTGTCTGTATCTGCCGTTCTCTTGACAACGGAATACGTTCAAACTGACTGTGCCCTATGATAATGGCATCGTATTCCCCCGTTGCGATCCGGGAACAGAATTTTTTACGATTTGCCGGTTCAAAATCTTTCTTGGTTGCTACAAGCACATTTGCTCCCGGATAAAGGCGAAGAAAGTCATTGCCCCATTGTTCTGTCAGATGATTAGGCACTACATACAGACATTTCTGCGCAAGTCCCAGGCGTTTACTTTCCATACCGGCTGCGATCATCTCAAACGTCTTCCCTGCTCCTACACAATGTGCAAGTAAGGTATTATCTCCATATAAGATATGTGCAATGGCATTTTTCTGATGCGGTCTGAGTGTGATTTCCGGTGTCATTCCTACAAACTGAATATGCGTTCCATCATACTCCCTTGGCCTAATGCTATTGAACAATTCATTATACGTTCTGCAGATATCCTCCCTTCGCTCCATGTCCTTGAAAATCCATTCCTTATACGCATCCTTAATCATTTCCTGTTTCTGCTGTGCAAGCATGGTCTCTTTTTTGTTCAGAACACGTTTTTCTTTTCCATCTTCCTCAACGGTATCATAAATTTTTGTGTCTTTCAGATTCAGTGCATCCTCTAACAACTTATATGCATTGACTCTTCCTGTTCCGTAGGTCGATGCGACCAGCGGATTCCCGTAATCCTGTGTCTTCCCAGAAATATTCCACTGACCATTGATTTCTACATAGGACACCTTGATCGTACTTCCAAGACGGTATCTCGGTGTATGGAAGATTTCACCCATGAACTGGTCGATGTACTCTGGTTTTATCCAGGTGGCACCAAGACGTACTTCTATTTCAGATGCATCCAGATCTTTTGGCTGTACCCGCTTTAGAGCTTCTACATTGATGGCATAATCCGGATCATTACCTGCGGATACCTCTGCCAGTGCAAGTTTTTCACGCACATTCCCAGAAAGATATTCATCTGCTGTTTCCCATATTCCATTTAAGGGATTTTTGAAAATAACTCCGGCTAGTTCTTCCACAACTTTATCTTCGGTACTATCCATGAGCTGTGCCATAAATGCAAGGTCTACCCTGGCCTTCTCACCAATACATACCGCTAATGCCTCACTGGCAGTATCAACAGATGTCACTGGCTCCGCTTTTTTAATTGTTCTTTTGGTAAAAATATCTGCTTTTCTTTTCAGTTCACCCTTATCATCCAGAATCTCTAATGATGATAACAGGCAATAACTGCTATCCTGATTGAAGGCTCTTCGGTTGGCATTACTGCTGATCAATCCGTATTGTGCGGTAAAACTGTCATAAGCTTTGTCCAGTTCCCGCTGTGCCTTTTGGATTTCTTCCATACTTCCATCATTTAACTGAAGATCAATCAATTTCTGTGTAATATCACGGATTTCAATCATGCCAAGTACACGTTCCGCTGTTACTTTCGGAAGTTCCATCAGATTCATTCTGGAATTTTCCCGATAGTATACCCTTCCGTCTACATTTGCATAGCTGAAATTTTTAATTGCCGGGTCTGCCGGAATAGATTGCGTCACTTCATCCAGTTCTGAATCTTCCAATTCACGCTCTTCAATATTTCCCTGAATATGGCTTACTGCTTCTTTCAACTGTACGGTCAGATCCATACCTAGAATTGGTTTTACTGTGACTTCCTGTTTTCCATACTGGATACTTTCTGTTGTAAATTCCCCCAGCACCATTTCCGGATGCGCTGTAAAATAAGAATTGACGGTATATCCCTCTTCTGTATTTCCAAGTTCTACCCAATCCGGTTTTTCTAAAGCAATACGGTCACGTTTCTGGAAAAAGAGAATATCTGCAACTACACCAGTATTGGCATTTCTCATAAAAGCATTATTCGGAAGACGGATTGCACCAAGCAGATCAGCTCTGTTTGCAAGGTATTCCCTGACCGCAGGATTCTGTTTATCCATGGTTCCGCTGGATGTTACTACTGCAACCACACCGCCTGGACGTACAAGGTCAATAGATTTTGCGAGAAAATAATCATGAATCATAAAATTATGACGGTCATACTTTCTATCTGTTACCTTATATGCTCCAAATGGCACATTTCCAATCACACAGTCAAAGAAACTTTCCGGGTAATCCATCGTTTCAAATCCCTGTATAGCAATCTCGTTTTTCTGATAGAGCTGTCTTGCAATTCTGCCTGAAATACTGTCAAGTTCCACTCCATACATCCTTGTATCTGCCATACTCTCTGGCAAAAGTCCCATAAAGTTACCTACACCACAAGATGGTTCCAGGAGATTTCCCTGTTTTAAGCCCATATTTTCAAGTGCCTCATACATAGCACGGATAACTGTCGGAGATGTATAAAAAGCATTCAGTGTAGAAGAACGTGCTGCATCGTACTCTTCTGTCGTCAGTGTGTCGTAAAGCTCCTGATACTCGTCTGCCCAGTCTGCATTATTTTTATCAAATGCATGGGGAATACCGCCCCATCCGACATAACGAGATAAAATCTCCTGTTCATCTGGTGTTGCAAGCCGATCTTCCTCTTCCAGTTTTTTCAGAAGATGAATGGCTTCCATATTTGCCTTAAATTTTGCTTTCGGTCCTCCTGCACCAAGATCATCATCTGTAATATGATAATTGACTCTTTCATCCTGCTGGCCTCTTACCGAAATACTCTGTCCCTCTGCCTGCGGTGCTTCCGGGATTTCTTCTGTTTCTTCTTTAAAACTTTCTAATGGCAGTTTCCTCTTTTTTCTCTCTGTATTGATCTCCTCTGGTGTCATGACAGAAGATGCAACTTCATCCAACTCTACCCTGTACCAATGTTTTCCATTTGCATCCATGCGCTCCATGACGTCATAGATCAGCTGCATTTGTTCCGGACTAAATTCTGGATTCAGCAAACTTTCAATATCCAGTTCTTTCTGTGCTGCTAAACGGATAACTTCCATCTGTTCTTCTGAAAACTCTTCCAACGAATGCCCCGTTGCATCCATCGCATCTCGGATATCTCTCCCGGCGATACTGGACAACACATGGTCTTCATATACAAAACCATCTTCCCAGAGTTCCTTTGCCTGTTCAAATCTTTCCATATCCTCTTCTGAAGGCTGTTCCTTTTCTTCCTCTGGTGAGATGATATCTTTCTGCTTCGTTTCTTCTACTTCCTGTGTCGGATTTTCTAACGGTGGTTCCTCAGAATTAGAAAGAGCAGATGGATCCAGAAAATCAAACAGAGATAACTGCTTTGTTTCCTTTACATCTGCTTCTTTTACCTGTTGTGGGAAAATTGTATACGTTCCTTCGGCATATCCGTGAAGTTCCATGAGAATCTGTGCTTTTTTCTCATAATCTTCTGACTCCAATGGCAGTTCTGCTAATGCCTGATCCATTTTCATCAGCAGTTCATCGGTTTTCTGTGCATCTTCAAAAATAACCGGCAGTTCTTTTCTTGCTTTTTCATAAAAGAAATCTGCTTCAAATGGTCGTTCAATATTTGGGGGCAGTCTGTCATAAAAACTGATTACTCTGGATGCCATCTTTTCTCTTTCATAAGAAGGCATTCTGGAATAATCCTTTGCCTGCAGGAAATTATCATGATCTATGAGATACTGTACCCTTTTTACTACTGCCGGCCATTTCATCAAAACTTCTGCATCTGATTTTCCATAATCCCCACGGACTAGTTTTAATCCCTTGGCACTATAATCTGCATGAGAACGATCTGCACCTGATAATGCATGGCTATGTCCTCCTGTGCCGTACTGCTCTCTGATAAATGCAGTCTTCTCATTATCTGAATGTTCCTGGATAAAATAAGAATAAATTGCAAGTCTTCCATCTGAATAAGCGCCACCTTTCGAAAGGAAAGCATCTATTTCATCCTGTGTAATGAAAATTTCATGTTCATCCCACTGAAATCCTTCTCGTGCCTGATACGGAATGGCTTCTTTTGCAAATTTCTGGAACTGCGCCAGCACTTTATCCGGTCGGTAGGTATGGAACCTCATCACCGAACGATCTTCTGCATAAGCTTCAGCCAGCCCTTCCAGTCTTTCATTTAGTTCCTGAAGATATTCCGGCTGTGTAATCAGTTCTTCAATACGGTCTGTTTTCTCCGGATATACATAACCAAAATCCTCATCTGCACCGAAAACAATCTCAGCAACACCCTCTGCCATGTCTCCATGCATATAGGCAAGTGCCTGTGCATGTTCTTTCACAGCATTGCCTCTTGCCGCATCCAGGACACTCTGTGGTGCATATTCTCCCTGATCTAACAACTGCTTTATTCTTCCGTGAACATCCTCCCATGACAAAAAGGCTTTATCCAAAATCTGATCATGCACGGTATGTCCAAGTGCAATCTGCATTCCAAGTTCATTAAACCAGACTGAATACTCTGTCCCATTAATCCGAAAGCCTTTTCCACCAGTCCCATATTCATTCTTCAAAAAATCTACATAGGCTTCTGGCTCCTGCTCAATCATATAATTGTAAATAATACGAAGCTGGCTCCCATTTCTATTACTTCCTGTACGAAGTACTTCATCTACTACATCAGATGGAATTGGTATTTCTCCTGCATAGAGTGCCACTGCCCTTTCCTCTATGGAACGGATCTGTTTTTCTACAGAAGGTAATTCTGGCAAAGATAAAGCAGAGGCAATTTCTTCCTCTGCTTCACTCAAATCCTGCTCTTCTTCTATTAACTGTATACCAATTCCTTCAGAACGGTTTCTTCTGCCATCAACGTCAGACTGTTCAGGTGTGCTACCCAGGCCATCTGATCTATCTCCTTGTCCGGTGCCGGATACTTCTCCTGCAGACCGTTCATCAGAATCTCCATCCTCTCTTCCGCTGCTTTCTCGATTTCTTCCAGATGTTTGTTCAGTTTCCCGGTCAGCATCATGCTCTGATACCAGTTCTTCTTGTTCTCTTTCAGGTATGTCTTTCTCAGCATCCCATACTTCCCGATTGTTGTCTGCTCCTCCTGAATGCCCAGGTTCGGAAACAGGTAATCTCCCTTGCGATGATATGTCATTTCCATCTTTATTTTCTCCTCTCTCGTCGCTTTTACGAATTAACGTACTAAAGTTATTATATTGCATCTCATTTGATTTTTCAATACTTTTTTCAATATTTCTTACCGTACGGCCAATATCTCTCAAAATCGGTTCTGCAAGTTCATGGACAGCATCCCCAAGGAAGGATAAAGCAGAAAGTCGGTTGAAATCTGTAACAGCAATAAATTCCTCTTCCCCAAGGAACGCCATCGGATCAAGGTCACAGCGCTTTGCCATCATATAAAATGTACTGTACTGAAGAAGGCTTCGAAATTCCATACGGATTGCATCTTCACCTAAATCCTCCAGATATGTATCCTCAATCTCATAGAGCAACCCATCCATAGCATCTTCCAGTATTTCTTCTGATTGCTCGATGGATATAGCGTACAATGCCCGTTCAAGGCTTACTGAATCGTCCTCAGAAAGACCATATACATCCGAAATATGCGATAATACCTCTTTCTTTGTTTCTTCCCTCAACTTCCACAGGTAAGGTGTTCTGCCACCTCGGACCGCATGAGTATCTGCAACATCAAAAACATACCGGAGCCTCTGTCTCGGACCGGTATCATCAATCAGTGCAATTCCTTTTGCCCCTCGGTTGACCCAACGTCCCATTTTTTCATTCCATAGTTCCAATTCTGTACATGCAGTTGCGCTCGGTCTCTGTGCATGAATCAGTATTGCATCACCAAACGGATATCGGTAAAGTCTTGATGCGGTATCAAGAAACCCCATCCAGTCTCTTGGTGATGCACTGATTTCGCTGGCTGTTTCTTCCGCCAGTATACGTATATCATGTATTTTTGCCATACAAGCCCTCCTTGCTTTGTGTTATGAAACAGGCAGGACATCTCTGCCCCGCCATTATTTCAATTATTTCTTTTGTTTCCCTTTTCCATATTTCTTTTTTGGAAATTCCAGACTGTAATTCGCTTTTCCATCTTTAATCTGCAGAATAAGATCAGCTTCAAACGTCTTCTGCATCTTAGCAGAATATAAATCCTTACAATGAATCCGCCCGTTCTTTAATAATTCAGCTGCCTCTTTTTTGCTGATCGACTTTCTCATGCTGTCCAGATAATGGCTTTCTTTCCAGAGTGTAAAATTGCAGTCCTTATTGGAGCAGTAGAAATTCTTTTTCGACTCAAACATCAGACTGCCACATACCGGACAGGTTCCAATACTATCTGTGCTGCGAAAACGCTGTCGTTCCTCTTCCGGAATCATGTCACAGCCATTCAACATCATTGTAAGCAGATTGCGGATTCCTTCCATGAACTGGCTGCTATTCACTTCACCTTTTTCCATTGCAAGCAACTGATTTTCCCACTCCGCTGTCATACTTGCCGATTTTAAATACTCTGGAATCACAACGACCATCTGTGTTCCGCTTTCCGTCGGGCAGATTTGTTTTCCTTTTCTCTGTGCGTAACCGGATGCCACCAGTTTTTCAATGATACTTGCCCTTGTTGCCGGTGTTCCGATTCCTTTCTTTTCAGTATCTTTATCAAATTTCTTTTTTCCGGCATTTTCCATAGCAGCCAGTAAGGTATCCTCGCTATATGGCTTAGGCGGAGATGTAAAATGCTGTTTTGCCATTGCACTCACAGCTTCCAGTCTCTCTCCCTCTTTTAATCCCTCCGGAATATCATCATCCATCTTCTTGTCCTCAGACTTTTCTTTCTTAAAGAGATTTCCAAACTTGTCCGCAATTGCTGTATAGCCGGGTTCTTTCACCGAACTTCCCTTGGCATGAAAAGTGTAATCCTCACATTCCACCTCCACAGTCGTTTCATCATAAATGCAATCACCAGCAACCGCCTGTGCCACACGCTGTCCGAGCAGGCAGAAAATATTTTTCTTTTTCGTGGATAATCCAGAGAGGTCTTTCTGTAATGCCTCTTTTGTTGGAAGAATGGCATGATGATCAGATACTTTTGCATTATTTACGGTACGCTTTACATGATTTGAGAGCATATTCTCTTCCAGAAAGAAAAAGGCTCCCGGAAGCTGTTCCACTAGTTCGCTCAATGACTCTTCCATATCCTCTGTAATATACTGACTGTCTGTTCTTGGGTATGTAATCAGCTTATCTTCATACAATTCCTGTAATTCCTGTAACGTTTCCTGCGCTGTATAACCGAAAATACGGTTTGCTTCCCTCTGAAGTGTTGTCAGGTCATACAGTTTCGGCGGTGAACTCTTTTTACGGGATTTTTCCAATTTTTTGATCACGGCTTCTTTCCCCTCACATACATGAGCCACTATATTTGCCTGTTCCTCTTCTGCAATTTTTTCAGAAACTACACAAAGACCGTCCTTTTCCAGACTTACTGTATAATATGGCTTTTTCTCGAAGTGCTCAATCTGCGTCTGACGATCTACCAGCATAGAAAGCGTTGGTGTCTGTACTCTTCCTATGACCAATCTTTTATAATATTTGGATGTAAATGCCCTGGTTGCATTCATTCCAATCAGCCAGTCTGCCTGTGCTCTGCAGACAGCAGCTTCATACAGATTTTTGTATTCTGCCCCATCTTTTAACTTAGCAAATCCATCTAAAATTGCCTTGTCTTCCATAGAACTGATCCACAAACGTTTCACCGGGAGATGACTTCCTGATAATTCATATACCCGTCTGAAAATCAGTTCACCTTCCCTTCCCGCATCACAGGCGTTTACCACATATGCAAATTCCGTATTATTCAGCAGTTCTTTCAGTGTGGCAAACTGCTCTCTTTTATCCGTTGCAACTGTCAGTTTCCATTTATCTGGAATAATCGGCAGATCATCGTAATCCCATAACCGATATTTTTCAGAATAAGCATCTGGTGCCACATACTCTGCCAAATGTCCCAAACACCAGCTGACAATGCAATCTGCTCCTTCCAAATATCCTTCTCGTCTCTGGTTTGCACCTAAGATTTTTGCAATTGACTGGGATACACTTGGTTTTTCAGAAATTACTAAATACATATCAATGTCCTCCATTTCATCAAAAGGAGCAGCCTGTCATAAGCTGCTCCCGGTCTACTACATTTTCTGATTATTCTTATTCTTCATCCGTAAGGTCGGAGTTTTCGTCTGTTCTTTCTTCATCTTCATTGATGGTCTCAAACATTTCCGTCTCCATGTTCTCACTTTCTGCGTCATCGTCTTCCTGTCTTGGCTTATACACTTTAAAATAACCATATGCTCCAATACCAAATAATGCTGCCAGGATCACTGCAACCATTGCACCTTTTTCGGTTGTCTGTGTCTCTGTTTCAGCCCTCTCCGGTTCTGTTTCTACAGATGGTGTTTCTGTTTCAGGCTTTTCATCAACAATTACGGAAGGAGTCGTCTCCGGTGTTTCTTCTGTCTCCTCGATAAAATCTTTCAGATCATTTTCGTCAATAGCGGACAGCATATACACGTTGTTGCTTGTTGTTGAATGGTCAATGACCAGGTAGTAAGTATTGTTATTTGCTGTTGTGATGGTATAAAATTCTTTGGATGAATCATCTGTAATATTGTCCAGCACTTCACCATTTCCCGATACAGAAAATCCATCACCATTTGTCTCTTTGGTGTTTTCTTCCTGTACTGTTTCAGTAGCTGCCTCCGAATTCACATCATCTGGTACAAAGGCAAATGCTGTAACACTACTACCAATCAGCATCCCAAAGCTCAATACCAACATTGCAATCTTCTTACTCCATTTCTTCATACTCATCCTGTTTTTCCTCTCTTTCTGGTGCTTTCTTTGGCACCGTAATTTCATTTACATCAGAAGAAGCAGTTTCCTTTTCTTCCACCTCTTCCTCACTAATTTCAAGTGATACATTTCCGTTCTGCATCTGGTTCAGAATGTCAAACAGATCTCTGCCTTTGAGCTTCATGCTTCGGATTGCTTTGACCATCTCCAGCTCCTCTTCCTGTTTCAAGGCAGCTTTTGTTGTCTTTAAATACTCCTGCAATTCTACTATTTTTGCTTCTGTCCGTTCGATTTCATCCAGATAACGCTTATACTTTTTATTCATATCTCACCTCTTCTTATGGCAGTCTGCCAAAGCTTAAGAAATGCTGTTGCCAGTAGCTTGAATTGATTGACGTCACCTGCACCGGCTTTCCACAATGAATCATCTCTCCATTTCCGAGATAAATACCAACATGACTGGCTCCCGGTGTATCATAAGTTCCCTGGAAGAAGATCAGATCTCCGGCCTGCGCCTGTGATGAAGGTATGGTTCTACAGATACCTCTTAATCCATCCGCTGTCAATCTTCCAAAGTTCCATCCGGCTCCGCAATGGTTAATGGCATAAGAAACAAATCCCGAACAGTCAAATCCGCTCGGACTATATCCACCCCAGACATACGGCACACCACGATACTTCATCGCTTCTGTAATCAATGCTCCTGCTTTTGCAGATACATTACCACCTGCACCATAAACAGAGCCTTCTCCTACATCCAGATAAAAATATGGATTGAAACTTGTCCTGTGATAGGTAAAGGAGATTCTTACACTGCCCTGACTGTTTACTTTTGCAATCACATCGCCTTCTTTGACTTCTGCTCCCTCACTTACCCGTATATTGCTGCAGTTCGTAATCTTGACCTTATATCCTTTTTCATTCTCAAGCGTAATCGAACCGTCCGAAATATCTTTGACTGTACCATCCATAACAGATAATACTTTTGTTCCCTGTGGCATTAGGATTTCCGTATACTCATAATCATGAATACTTGTCCCAGATGTCCGGTAGCCGTAATTTCCAACAATATTCTGATGCCAGTCATACTCGAATGGTGTTCCGAAGAATACTCTGTTTCCTTTGGACTGTACATAGATTTCATACAGGCTCTTTTCTTCCTCTGACATCTGCGCTTTTACAACATCTTCCAGATTTCTCGTATCCAGTGAAACATAACAGGACTTGACTCTCTCCGTCGTAGTTACTTCAATCTCCTGACCGTCACCGCCTGCATAGAATGCTTCAAAAGATCTGTGTCCCCATGCGGTTGCCGTTGCATGATCATCAAAATAAATATCAAAATCAACTCCATAACGGTCAAAATTTCCAGTGTCCTCTACTTTATAGAGTTTTCCATTCATGATGATTTCTGTTCCCATCGGTACTGTCGGATTGTTTGCATCTACTGCAATGGTATGGTCAGCACGGGGATATACTCCAGACGCTGTTGGTCCGCCTGCCCACTGCCCGCAACAAATGCTGCAACTACAGTAAGCACTTGTGACCACAGTACCCAATGACTCACCTGCTTTGACCTTTTTGGTCACCGTCCGTGTTTCATCTGCGGTTTTTACATCAAGATCATATTGCATGGCAAACAGCCGATCCATCTCTGACTTCACCTCACGAAACTTGAAACTACCATATTTTGCGCTAAGGTAGCTGATCAGCACCACAGGGTCATGTCCGATTTCATCTATACTGAAATTGTATTCATCGTAATTTTTCTGCGAGTTCTGCATGTTATTGATTTTTTTCTGCAGTTCTGCCTCCAGTTTCGTATAGTACGTTTCCGCTTTTGTGATATCTTCATCATCCGCTGGCCAGGTCGTTGTTGTGATTGTTGTCAGCGGTCCTAATGCTGTAATTGCACAAGACTGAAAAGAACAGATGATCACAACCAGGAGTAATACCATGATAAGAAAATAGATCATCGGATTTTTTCGCACAATAAATGTCTGTTTTACTTTCCGCTTTATCTTCTCTGCCACAGTTTCCTTGACTGCTGATCCACTTACTGTTGCTGTTCCTGTCCGAGCCTTTTTGTAAGCATCCTTATACCGCTTTTTCTGCCAGAATTTTGACACACTGGATGTTTTTCCAGTCTCACGATTCACAGTTTCCTGGGTTGCAGTTTTGGCATACTCCGGTGTTCCAAAATTCAGCCTTTCTCCACGGATATGTTCCGAATTGCTATGTTTTAAAGCACTTCCGGATGACATTCTCCTCTTTTCCTGCACTTTCTTTGAAATCCGTATGCTTTCTTCTGCCAGAAGTTCGCTTTTATGCGCCCCTTCCACCGCAGAATTATCATCTTGTGCCTCACTGATTTTGTCATGTACCGTATGTACAGCCACCACTGCTGCTCCATCCACTGCTTTTCTTCCAAAGCCAGTACCAGCTCCCTTTATCATCTCTCCTGCTTCATCATCAAAGGACAACCGGGATGCTTTCTTCTGCTCTTCAAATAACCGCTTCTGTTTTGCTTTTTTATGGATTTCTTCTTTTTTATCCGCAATTGTTAATTTCTCTGTTATTTTTTCCGTCTGGTGAAGTTTTTTCCAATAAGAAAACTCTTTCTTCCCCGTAACAGGCTCGTTTTCTTTTTGGGCAGTCTGACTTTCCTGTTCAACATAATTTTCATTTCTAAGTGACTTACCCATTCTTTTTTCATTTTCAATAAAGTGTTTTCTTACGCTCTTACTTCGGGAAGGCTTCTCTTCTACAACCTCTGCGGACTTCTCCTCAGCCAACGGAGCCGCCCTTTCAGGTGGACCGGTATGCTTTTTCCTTTGATTCTGGCTGATATTTTTGGCCGTTTGTTCATGCAGATTCACTTCCGTCAGACCCTCTCTGGTCATCTTCTGAACCGTTTTATCCTTCGCCGTATATTCATGTCCAGCCACTTTTTATCACCACCTTATGTAAAACCCGGATTCAATGCATTTTTAGTAATGCTGTTTCCCATTTTTCAAGCATTTTCTCTGTAGATTCCATTGCTGACCGCCAGATATCTTTGCTTTCCTCTGAAATCTGACCGCCTTTTTCTGCCTTCTGCAGTTCTTCGCATAATGTGCTATTCAACTGCACCATGCAGTACATATCCTCTATCATAGAAAAAAATGTCTTCTCTTCTTTCCCCAGGTTCTGCTCATTTAACGCAAGCCGAATCTGTCTGTGAAGTTCCTCCCGGTCAACACACACCGGAAGGGATTCATAAAATCTGATATACTCTTTCACTAAAAAACTCCTTTCCAAAAATAATTTTCAAAATCGATTATGCTTCCGTTTTCTTTCTGTCATTTTCTGCCACTTCTGACGGTTTGGAAGTCATTAAGGAATACAGTTTCAGATGGCGGTCAAACTTATCTTTGAATGGAATAATGACATTTCCATAAAACAGTAATCCCTCTCCTTCACCGCTGTTAGTCACATACGATAACTGATACGGAGAAATATTCAGCTGTTTTGCAAGAATCTGTCTGTCACCGGCTGCCTGATTCAGCATCAGAATAAAATCTGAATTTTATAGTGATAGGTAAGCCTCTGATATCATCTCGGGCTTTTCCCCCACTCCACACCGTGCATGCGACTTTCACCGCACACGGCGTTCCATCGGTTAGTATTTTTCATT
>Ga0129311_1002106_pt1 | contig 12598 bp, 9 predicted proteins | sample Go1ome_FD_94435 | JGI IMG/M metagenome (GOLD analysis project Ga0129311, IMG submission 94435) | Western lowland gorrila individual fecal microbial communities from Wisconsin, USA - Go1022B metagenome | ecosystem: Host-associated > Mammals > Digestive system > Large intestine > Fecal | place... | reverse complement strand
GGTGCATTGTTACAATGCAGGTCAAAGCAGGCATACCATAAACGCCCAGCTCCTCCATAGTTTTAATATCTGCTTCCATACCGGCGCCGCCGCTTGTATCGCTGCCGGCAATTGTCAATGCTTTATTCATTAAGGTCATAAGACACACTCCTTCACTTTAATAATGTAATCATTATAACCTCTCAGCTGGCATCTGAATAAGCTCAATTTATGGATATTTAATATGGTCAGTTCAGACTATCGTTTATAAAAGAGCAAAACTGGCGCAAACGTAGTAACGGAAGCAGGCGTATATACATCACGTTTGCTTTCACGCTGCGCAGTAACAACGATCGTATCAAGATTGTATGTCTGCAAATCATCGGCAAATGCCGGAACTGCAAGGCAAATATTTGTAGCCATAAACGTGGCTGCCAAGGAATTGGCAAAACTTTTTCTCATTATATACTCATCCTCTCCTGTGCATAAAACATCTACCGAATATGGATTTATAGCACTTTTGAAGATGCTTATCAATATGGTTTTACCAACATTCTTAAATGCCACTTTTAGTGCTTTTTAGATATTTTTTTATATTTTCAACAATAAACTCTTTTTTCTCTATAGGAAACTTAATCGGTTTAAATTCATCTGTTCCAAATGCATCTACATACTCAAACCAAGGACCTTCACAGAAAATATTCATATCACAATTAATGCAATCCTCGCCTTTTTTCTTAATAGATGTTCTCACTTCACTCCACTGAAACGTATCCTCTTTAACTTGTGTGCAAAGAGTATCTCCGTCAAAATATTTAAGTTCACCCACCAATTGCATATGATTTGGAATGATACAAAAGGGAATAGCTTCGAATTCAATATTTGCACTATATTCTTTTGCTGTAAAAATTAATTTTTCTAAAATAGGTTGTAAATATGAATATTGCGGCATTACTTCATCAAAATTCTTTCTAGCAGCTCCCTGACCATGTGGGAAGGCAAAACAAAAATACTTAACACCTAATTGTGATCCAACTTTTACAATACCAGGTAACTCTTTCGCATTAATTTTTGAAATTACAATTTTTAATATCACAAGTTTGCCTAAATCGCACATTGCCTTAATGCCTTTACATGTTTCATCAAAACTTCCTTTAACCTGCGTTATTTCATCATGAACTTTTGAACTTTCCCCATGTAATGCAACAACAAATCTAATATTCTTCACATTCTTAACAGCCTGTACTATTTCAGGATTAGCTAATTGCCTTCCATTAGTTTGGATTGTAATATTAAGATTATTATACGTGCATTTTTTTATCAATTCTTCAAAATCTTTTCGAATTGTCACTTCTCCACCAGTAAGAACAATACTGTCAATTCCTTCTAATAATGCATCATCTATTTGCTTGATACATTCTTCTGTCGTAAGATTTATACTTGTTTTTTGTTCAATAAGCCTGTCTTTACTATCGTCTATCACACAATGCTTACACCGATTATTGCAAGCATATCCGACTTTTAAGTCATATGTTAACATTTATATCCCTCCATATACTTACTAACATTATAAATTTGTTTTTTATCTAATTCACTGATTTTTTTAAGTGGTGAAATATCAGAAATACAATCAGGTATATCTTCCTTTATTTCTCCCAGCGTTCCTAACATCCATTTTTCAGCAGAGACTCCTGCAACTAATTTTTTTAATCCAATTTTACTAATTCCAGTTTCTTGGCATGAATGGCAAGGAGTCTTTGTTACATCAACGCCCTCATATATGCTCTCTTCACACAAAACCTTAGTACCATTACAGAATGGACAAGGATCTTGTTTCCTTAGTTTATTTAATTCCGTATTTATTTTTTTATAGCCAATTATCTCATAAGCATAAGAAGCTGGTTTTAGCTTTCCTTTAGCAAAAAATTTCTTCAGCATTGTATCTTTGGTTTCATTCATTCCATCATAATCTAATAGAATCACACTATTTTTTTCACCAATGTGTTCTAAGTCGCTGGAAATCCACCCCATAAATGGTGCTGCATTCTTTAAAACCACTTTATACCCTATTAAATTTCTAAATTCTATTTCTTTAATTTTTAACCTTACTTGCTCTATTTGGGTAAAAGTAGAAACATCATCATTTAAATTTTTATCCTGTCCAACAATTTTAGAAATCTCATCTACAATCTTAATACTATCAAAATCATTTTTAACTTTTTTCATTGTAGATATGATATACTCACGGATATCTGTACTGTTTTTAATTACTAAAGAATGATTATGTTTCAAAATAGTACCATTGCACATCGGACAAATAATGTCTTTTTTGCTTTCAATCATTTCATTTTTCAATTTTGATTTTGACGATCTCATATACTTAGTAACCAAATGTACAATTCCCTGCCACTTCCTTTGTGTTTTCTTAGCCTTATCATAAAAGGAAGCTTTCCAATACCCATAAAGGAATATATTTTTTTCTTCTTCATTCATTTCAGAATAAGCATCTGACAAATCATAATTCGTTTCTTTTTTTATTTCTTTAAATAAAAACTTGATTTTAGAATAATTATATTTCTTTAATGCGACCATTACCTCTTCTTTGAGTAATCCATCCCATAAACCTTTTGACTCATCTTGAACAACAGTATTAAAATCTATTGTTTGTATATGACCTGTTCCCTTACAACATTCACATAGATTGTCTATGGAAAAAAAATCAAAATCAGTTATATTTTTAGTCTTACTTTCAGTAATTAAATAATTAATCATACCTGAAATCTCATAAAGAAATGTATTTCTGCTATAAATATTGCTTTCTAAATCTATAACAATCATCGGTTCTACAATATCAGCATCATAGTCACCATAAATCCATTGTGCTGTAGAAGATAATTTTTTTAATAATCCTCCCTTGAATTTACGTTCATAATCTTCAAATACTTTTTCTACGTCATTATTGATAACATTGATTCCATTTATTTTACTAACATTGAGTTTGGATGATAGTTTAGGAAAAGCTACGTTCAAGCAACATTCTTTGGCCCATTCTGTTCCACTTACTACATTCAGTGAACTTACATCATCCTTCGTTCGCTTTCCAAAATTAATGATATAATCGCTACATTTTAATATATAATCATTATGCTCAATGATTAAAATAGTCTTTTTTGAGTCATCAAGCACAGTTTCCATCATTTTCATTAACAAATTAAGAATATTTTGAGATAATCCTTTAGATGGCTCATCAAAAATCAATAATATTTCGTCATCCACATTTTCTGACAATTTTGAAACAAGATGTAAACATTGAAATTCCCCCGTTGATAACGTTTGAACCTTTCTATCCAGTGACAAATATCCTAAACCCAACTCTAGCAACATATCTAATTTTGAAAGTATATTCTTTTCTTTTTTTATATAATTTCTTAAATCAGATATTTCCATTGAAAAAATATCTTCCCCGTATTTATCTAATTTCTTTTTTATATCCAAGAATGTCGCAACTGTAGACCTAGATGTAATTGATTGATTTCTGTCTTGACCAATAACTTCACATTTGACAGATTTATAATTCTTCAGGAAATACGGAACCATACACTCATTTACCAATGTTGATTTTCCACAACCTGATTCACCAGTTATGGTAGTAATTCTATTCTTTGGTATTTTTAGTTCCTCAATGTTTATATTTCTTTTACTCATTCCTTTAAAGATATAATAATCATCCGGCTGCTCATTTATTATATCCCGATATATTGGTAATGGTCTAGGCGACTCTTCAACAATTTTACCGCCATCTTTTCCACTTTTAGGTCCAAAATATAAATGTGAATCCGTTGATTTCAATACTATATCCGAATGGTCAATTAACCACACTTGATTGCTAGTCCCCAATATTGATATTTCTTTTAAAACATTTACCAAGCTATTTCTATCCAGTCCAATAGAAACCTCATCAATAATAATTAACGAGTTGATACATTGTGCCATAAATTCAGCCAATAATAATCTAACGGTTTCGCCACCAGAAAGCGTACTCATTACTCTATCAAGTGATAAATATCCAATATTTAATTTCACCATATTGATTAAAATATTTTTTTTAGTATCAGTAATATTTAAATCTTCTACAATTTTTAATAAATCTTCTGCAGCCATCGAATTTATTTCAATAATGTTTTGAGCTTTTAATTTAGTTTTTATTTTATAATCCAAAACTTTACTTGAATATCTCGTTCCGTTACAAAGTTTACATGTATTTCCTGCTGTTGAACCTCGTCCCTTACATTGTTCACACCAAGTAATTGAATTGTTAAATGAGAAATATTCTGATGCTAGTCCAAATTCATTTGCAAATCTTTGTCTTATTTCCTTAAAAATTCCTGTATGAGTTCCAACTGTTGACCTTGGATTTGAAGCAAAACCTGTCTTTCCTAAATAAAACACTAATGGCATATCTTCAATTCTTTGCGCTGAATAATTTGAAACAATCTTGTCCCCAAATAAAAATCTATATTCTGATTTCGGTAACAAAGTTACCACTCTTTTTAATGATTCTTCTGATATAGTAGAACAAAACGTAGATTTCCCTGAACCAGAAAGTCCACCTATTCCAATTGAAACATTTGTAGGTAGATCACATGAAACAGATTTTATGTTGTTCGCTAATAGATTATTGACTTTCATTTTTCATCCTCCTCACAAATTCACATAAATCCCTTCTTGCATCACAAAATGTGCTATCCTTAAATTCTACCAAACATCCACCACCACAAAACTCATAAATGTCACAATTTAGGCACTTACTATCCAGCTTCGGAAAATTATTTGGTATAACATGGTCACAATAATCACTTATTTCATTTTTTCCATAAAAAGTTTTAAAATAAGAGCATTTATTTGTGTCTGATAGATAAATACATAATCTATTCTTTCTTGGTGAAAACAACGCGTTCAATGGTTGTATATTTATCTTTTTATACCATCCCTTTTGAATCCATTTTAATGTAACACTTCTCAAAAGTTCTACATATTCTTGTTCTGTAATGAAAGGCTCACTATCTTCACTAATTCCTCTGTACTTATTTATTGTTAAACTTTTAATTCCCATTTTGATTAGTTCTTCAATATACATCTCAAAATACTTTGAATTATATTTGTGAGCAACAGCGACTATGCCGATATTATTTATGGAATTACTATATTTTTTTAAATTTTCCATAACAATTTTTCTATATTCAAATCCCTGACTTTTTCTTAAATCCTTGTCTCCTCTTGGATCTAGCGAAATTGATAAAGAAATATTTGGTTCATATTGCCTAAGTAAATATATCCATTCATCATTAAGCAATGTCCCATTTGTCTGGAATTGTATTTTATAGTCATATTTGAAATTTTGTTTTATATATTCCAAGCATTTCCTTACTTCATTATATTTTGCAAGAAAAGGTTCTCCACCATGAAACAAAATAAATACATGCTTATATTCCACAAATTGTCTTAAGTAATCTATGACATCCTCTCCAGTAACTCCATAAATATTCTTATGGCTATCTTCAGTAATATGCTCGTAACAATAATCACATTTCATATTACATGCAGTTCCAACCATTTTAATCATTATTGTCACAGATTTTATTTTCTTTTCTAATTGCATTTATATATATCCTATCTGCTAGTTCTACCGATTTCTTTTTCAAATTTTGAACATCAATATTTTCTATGATAATTTTCTCCATAAAAATATCATTATTATAACTCAAATAATACTCTCGAAAATACCTGAGATACTCTAATGACTCTCTCCAAGTTCTAGGAATATTTCTTTTTTCTATTCTATCATCAGCTACCTCAGGTGAAACATCGACAATAATAAACAAATCCCACTTAGATATTTGTTCACCCTCACCCAATGCTTCTTCTTTATTAAAAACCTTATAATAAGTTGCCTTGTCTGTCACCAGCCCTCTTATTAGAATTTTTATTCCTGGTAAAAGCTTGATTTCTTTTTCAGAAGCAATTCTATTTTTTGTCAAAAAATCTTTAACTGTTTTCTCATTTCCTTCATATATCAAATCTTCAACAAATTTTTTTGCCTCTAATCCACATTCCAACCTCGAATTTGGCTCCCCAGTAATAGATATTGTTGATTCATCACCAAACAAAAATCTTTTCTTTAATTCTCTAGCAAAAAATCTTGCAAAAGTATCTTTACCACTTCCATCTATACCTTCTATTAAAATAGTTAAATTAGGAGCTTTTACTTTTCTTAAATCTTTATCTGAAAACTTTTTTAAGTATGAGATTTGCTCCTGATTTAAAAACAATTTATTGTTATAGACATATTCAATAACCTCTTTGTCTGAATCTCCAAATCCAATTGTTCCTAAGAAAATATTTGCTAAATCATCTCTTTTTTGTTCCAATAACCAGCCATAAAACCTAAAGTATTCATCTTCCGGTAAATACACCAAATCCATTTCCTCAAGAAATATATGTTTATCCATTATATCAACGTCAGAATCGACTGTAAGCAAAAAATGTTTTTGTTTTATATGTGGTATATATTTTATTATATTTCCAAGCCTTACCCCTGATGTAATACCCATCATAATCGAAGATAATATTCTATCTTTTTTATTAACTCTTTCTTTTAAAATTATTTTTTCTTCTTCATATCTGCATATGTACGAGGTATTACCAATATAACTGACACTATTATGCCCGATCCCTATTATATTTCCGTTTTTCTCATACTCTAATTTAGAATATTTCGATTGCTCACAACCATCTTTTATAAATATATATTTTGACTTTCCTAAAGTATGATAACCACGAATATTTTCCTTTATCCAACTCAAAGTATCTAAAACATCAATTAATCTATTTTTCCCTCTTCCCTTAGTATTAGGATAAAACGTTACTGTTTCAGGCTGTAATGAGTTAATGTTTTCTAAATCAACAACTTGAATTTTCGTATCGAATATCAAATCAATATTTATAACTCTCTTAATATCACTTTTTCTTATATTCGTTACAATATCAACTATATTTTTTGCCTGATAACTTGTTCTTCGATAACTCTTTTTTACATCTTCATCAAAAGATTGAACACCTATAGAATACCTTGTAAAAAAATCATTATTGATATAGTCAAAATTACACATTCCCGGATGAATTTCAATTGAAATTTCTCTTGCGTTAATGTTGTATTTTTTAATCAATTTCTTTATTTGGTTACATTGTTCATCTGTTAATAAAGACGGGGTTCCCCCACCAAAATATATGCTATCATATTCGGTTATTCCAGTTTTTTTAAAAACATCTTCTAATTGAGATATAACCATTTCAAGATACTGCTGGGGAATTTCTTTATACCCAAACGAAATATTATCAATATAATGACAATACGTACAAGGAAGTTTGCAAAAAGGAAAATTAATATATATCGCGTTGTCCAATTTGCTAATCATACTGTATTCTAACATCAAATTTACCTTCTATTATATTTTTAGTTTTTTAAAACACTCATATAACTTGTGTTTAGATTCGCAAAATTCTTTTTTTAATTCTATATTATTTCTAAAATAATATCTTTGAGAGATACAGCCTCCATTACAAAAATCATGTATATCACATTCATCGCATTCACAAATAATTTGCTGTAAAACAGATTCATTTTCATTTTTTAATGATTGCTTTATATGTTGTTCCAAAGAACTTTTTTCGTTAAGTTCATTAACTGTTGAAACGGCAAATTCATTTACAGAAAAACAGTCACATGGACCTATTTTACCATCAGGATAAACACTAATATAATTAAAGCATTTTCTCTTAGAGTAATTGCAGTATTTTGATTCCTTTCCATTGATTATCTGAATAATACTTAGTAATGGCTCAATGGCTATCCTTCTATATAGTCCCGTTTGAATATAGTAAAATGCACTTTTCTCTATAAAGTCAGCATATTCCATTGGTGTAATACTATCCTCAGTAAGTTTATTATTTTCAACATTAAAAAGAGCATTTATCTTCACAAAACGTACATTGGGAATTTCTCTAATCATATCAATATACTCACGATAATATGGTAATGATTGTTTTGAAATAACGCTAAGCATTCCCGCTGAAATTTCTCTTTTTTCAAGCAATCTATATGCTTGTACTACTTTAGTAAATGTATTATTTCCACTATAATCAACTCTATGAGAGTTCATTATTTCAGTTCCATCCAAACTTATTGCAATTTCTATTTCTAACTCTTTATACTGTTCAAAAATTAAATCAATCCACTCTTCATCTAATAAAGTACCATTTGTCTGAATACGAACTGCAATAACTTTATTGGGATAATAATCTCGAATAACATCTAGTAATTCTGAAAATTTCTTTTTCCCAACAATTAAAGGCTCTCCCCCATGAAAAACAACTGAACAATTATTTTTTATTCCTTCAATAAGTGATTTTAGCATGTCAGGTGTTATTGCTTCATGAGCAACCCTTTTCGCTTGTTCAAAACAATATTCACAATTGATATTGCAAGCATTTCCAGCTGTTTTTATTATCAAATTTATATTACTATTCTCATTAAACAAATCTATCATTATCCTACTTTTGCTCCTTTATATATTTTTCGATATGATATGAAAAAATGGGAAAAATATTAGGAAAAACAACATCATTATCCAATGTATATCTGAGTAAATCAAAGAAGAATACATAAAGATTATCCGTTCTTCCTTGCAATTTAAATAAATCAAATCCCATATTGATTAGATTTGATATTTCTTCATTTGTCAAAGAAGTATTCCTGAACATTAATTTTTGTTGCTTTATTTCAGGAATCATATCACATGAATCTAAAAATTTGCTATCAATATATCTGTTTTCTGTCTGAGCAATTTGCTCTTTTGAAATTGCTTTATAATGTTCTTTTCTAATCTTGCAGTTAATTTTACAACGCTCATTTACTATTATTTCAGCATTATTTTTAGGAACATTTTTCAATAATTTTAAATCAAAATTATCATCTGGATGAATTACATATTTTTCATATTCCGATGATAACTGCTGGTAATATGCACTTGTTCTATTGTCCTCAAATGCTGTCATAATTACCGATGCATGTATCTTTATGTTTGAATATTTTTCCATAATATAATCTTTCAGAAAACTACTTGATATTATGACTCCACCACCAATTTCATCCAATATCTCTAATACCTGATTACATTTTTTGTCCTTTAAATCAAATGAGTCTATATAAATATTTGAAAATGTTAGTAATGGAATAATTCCTTTTTCAACTGATGTGTATAATTCTTTCTCAATTCCGCTCATAGAGAAATCATTATTATACTTATTTAATATAAGCCTTCCATTATTCCATCTCAATTGAGGTGCTCCATACATATATTTAATAGGAATCTTATATCCAGTTTTGTCAAATACAATATCTAGCAACTTATACATCAAATCTGAGAACAAAAAAATTCCAGGCACATTTAATGTAATTGATTTATGGCTTGCAGCATTTTGCCTCTGTGGAAGCATCATTTCATCATTCATATACAACATCCCCAACATAATATTAAAAAGGAAGAGCCAAATGTTTCCATTTGGCTCTATACTTTGCAAAGTAAATACTAAACTGAAAAATTCTTACCAGTTACTATGATCATCTGTATGAAAAGCTCCCAATCCTGTATTGAGATACTCCTCTCTCTTCTCAAGGAAGCTTAAAAACTCAGATACAGCTTCACTTGAAATTACAACATTGTCACTCTGCTCATTAATTACATTAGTTTCCATGATAAAACACCAATCCTTTCTGATTAAATTGTAATATAAATATATCTAAATTGCAATAAGAAGTTGCACACTTTTTAAAGATTAGGATGCATAGATCTTATCCAATTCAAGGTCACATAGTTCATCTGGAGTTTTATATACCAGAATCTTCCTTGGAAGTAAATAACACTAACCAGCTATAAACATATTAGCTTCGTAGCTATAATTGTTAATCCTCTTGCCTTTACGAATGAATCTTCTAAGCAAGCCATTATAGCACTCATTACTGCCTCTTTCACAAGAACTGTAAGGATGTGCGCAGTATAATACTTGTAGAAGTGTCATTCTCTATTTGCGAGAGTTCTGCGAATTCACTTCCATTATCGTTAGTAATTGTCTTAAACACCTGACTGAATTTAGTACCATAGTATTCCTTTAGGTAATCAATGCCTTTGTTAACAGCAAAGGATGTTTTGCCGTGGGAAGTTTGAGTATTCAATTTTTCAGGTGTGTAATTTCATTATACAACAATCCTAATATTAATATAACATATTGTGGTTCTATGTCAAGACTTAGTATGAGTTTGCATCTTCTGTCCCTCCAAACTAATTATCTTGTTAATAGTTTTATATTTTTCTTCAAACAAAAAGTACCACTCCTTATCTCTCACCTTATATTATGCACTAAAAAGGTAGCTCGTGCGGTGCTTTAAATTTTATATATGTGGAATATATTTGACACAAATGCTGTAAACTTCCTTACTTACCGCCTGCTTTTAGTATAAATTGAAATGAGAAACAATAATACCACTATAAAAGTAAGCGTCAAATCTACCGTGTATGAAAAAAATCTATTTCTTAAAATTTACGCTGCATTCAGCTGGTGCATTTTCTGGTAGCAGCAAATCAACGCTTTCCTTTTGAGACAGGTCTATTTTTTTAGCAGTAGAAAGAACATGGACTAAATACTTAAATGGATCCAAGCGGTTCTCCTTTGCTGTTTCTACCAAGCTGTAGATAATTGCACTGCCTTGCGTTCCTCGTGGTGTATTGGCGAACAAGAAGTTTTTACGTCCAATTACAAAAGGCTTAATGCTTCGCTCAGCTCTGTTATTATCTATTTCTAAACTACCATCCTTAAGATAGTTCATAATGTATGGCTTTTGGTTTTCCAGATAAGTCAAAGCCTTTCCCAATGCAGATTTTGGTGCAGCATTTAAGTTTTTTGCCCACTCAAATAATTCGTCAAGAAGAGGTTTTTCCTGTTCCAGGCGTTTGGTATAGCATTCTGCAAAGCTTAACTTTGCAAGCTGCTTCTCAATCTTATATATTTTGGTGAAGATACCTAAAGCGTTGGTTACTGCAGACATTGCAGCGGATTTTCCTTTATGAAGAGCAACTCGAGCTTCATCGAATTTTCTTCTCAAATGGGCCCAGCAGCCAACATCTGTAATATCCTGATTCAAATCATGGTAAACTGAATATCCGTCTGTCTGTAAATGTCCTTTGTAACCTTTTAAGAATTTCTGAGGATATTCTTTACCTCGACCCGACTGGTAATTGTATAGCACAATTGGATACTTAGCATCGCTGCCAGTCCTGTAAAGCCACATATAGCTTTTGCTAGATGCAGGCTTGTCAAACTCCTTAAGAACCTGCAGAGTTGTTTCATCCGCATGAAGAACTTCTCTTTGCAGCAGTTTCTCATGTAGTCTTTCATATAAAGGCTCAAGATAAAGCTCTACGCACTTCAGCATCCAGTTAGACATGGTCTGTCTGGAAAGCTCAATTCCCTGGTTTTTCCATTCTTGCTCCTGTGCAATGCCGTTGACTGTGAGTCTTGCAATAGCTTCGTAATTACCCTTCGCTGAGACAGGATTCTCGACAAAACTAGATTCTCTGCCGGAAACTCTGTTAAAAATCTTCTTTTGCCAATAGTAAAAAGAAGATATGGGAACATTGTTTTCTCGGCACAAGGCACGTACAGAAAGGTTGCTGCTGCGACAGGCCTAGATTTTATCTGACCACTCTTGCATTTCACGATTGGTGTTGACAATTTGCAAACTGTTATCCATATTGTAATACACTCCAATTCAGTTTAATTAAAGTGTTTAGAAGTGTTTACAACACTCCTGAACACTAAAAAGGCACATGGAACGATGTTCCATGCACCGATTATATATTATTGAATTGAGATTTTATATCCGCGTTATATTTGACGCTTCCCTAGAAAAAATCTGCGCAGGCTTTATGTCTACGCAGATTGTATAATAATAATTTTTACGATTGGTAAGCCATAATCTTATTTGACGCTTACTTTATGGTTAGAAGCCATTTTTACCCTAAGCTTAACTATTTCTTGTTTCAGGAGAATAAGCACGTAATACATCTTCATCAATAATCAATTGATTGTTTTCGATTTTACCATCCATATAAAAAGCAATATTTTTCAGCTCCTGATACGCATTTCGTAAATCAGAACCAGATGGTCTGGTATTTGCCAATTTTTGCTCCCACACCTTTTTTAATCCAGCATCACCTGTATTCTCATATATTTTTATTGCTTCTTTTATTTGTCTACGGCTAATTTCCAACAATTTTGCATAAAGTCCTGTCAAAACTTTATTGGCTACAGGCTGTTTGATATGCTTATCTTTTTTAAATAAGTTAGCAAGCATAGACTTACCGTTTTCCTCAGTAGGATTATCCATAAAGATATGCTCATCAATTCTCCCCTTACGCTTAACAGCTTCATCAATAGTCTTATAATAATTGGTAGCTGCCATAAAAAGAATTTTAGAGTTCTTGTTACGCAAACCTCCCTGATC
>Ga0129311_1002105_pt1 | contig 12598 bp, 12 predicted proteins | sample Go1ome_FD_94435 | JGI IMG/M metagenome (GOLD analysis project Ga0129311, IMG submission 94435) | Western lowland gorrila individual fecal microbial communities from Wisconsin, USA - Go1022B metagenome | ecosystem: Host-associated > Mammals > Digestive system > Large intestine > Fecal | place... | reverse complement strand
CCAGCACCTCGTCCAGGTCGCCCAGCTGGTTGATCTTGCCCATGGTCTCGGGACACAGGGCGATGTCCCCATAGCCCGCCCCGTCGCAGGCGGCCAGAACCGTAAGGAGGGTGTCCTTGGCGATGGCCAGCGCCTCCCCCCGGCTGCGGCCCATGAGGGCCCCGGAGTGGACCACCACCCGGGCCGCCCCCATCCACCGGGCGGCCTGGCAGGCGGAGAGGACGTAGTGCACCGTCCGCCGGACGGCCTCTGGGTCTGGGTTGGCCAGGTTGATGAAGTAGGGGGCGTGGAGAGACAGGGCGATCCCCGCGTCACAGGCCCGCTGCCCCAGGGCGCGGGCGGTGTCCTCCCCGATGTGGACCCCCTTGCCGCACTGGTACTCGTAGCAGTCCAGCCCCCGCCGGGCCAGCCAGTCCGGCGCGTCCAGCGAGGAGCGGTGGGCGGCGGAGAAGGCGATGCAGTTCCCCGCCGGGCCGAAGCGGGCGGTCATAGAAAGGGCCTCCGGCTCCCCAGCAGGCGGAAGGGGGTCTCCGCCGCGTAGCGCAGGTAGCGCCCCGGGTTGCCCGCCAGGCGGATGGGCTGCACCAGCAGGGGGGTGATGCCGGACAGGTTGGCCCCCAGCGTGTCGGTAAAGATCTGGTCGCCCACCATCACGGTCTCCTCCGGGCGGCAGCCCATCCGGGCCAGGGCCTTTTGATAGCCGCCGGGCTTGGGCTTGCCGGAGTGCCCCTGATAGGGGATGCCCAGCTGTTCGGCGAAGCCCTGCGCCCGGCCGGGCCTGCGGCTGTTGGACAGGAGAAACAGGCGGATGCCGTGGGCCTCCAGGTCCTCCTTCCAGGCGACGATCTCTGGGGGCGGAACGGTGACCCCGTAGGGCACCAGGGTATTATCCAGATCGGCCAGCACCAGGCGCACGCCCTTCTGGGCCAGGGCGGCGGGGGCGATGGCGGTGACCGAGGGGTAGACCCCTCGGGGAATGGGGGATAGCAGCACGGGGACATTCTCCTTTGTACAGAAATCAGACTGTCAAAAAATTCGCTTCGGCCAAAGGGTTCGGAGGGAAGGATAGTTGGAAAGGGAACCGTCAGGGTTCCCTTTCCTTTCAATCAGGAACATTTTAACGCAGTTAAAATGTTTGCAGCTTGGCGAAAAAGTGGCTCCGCCGCTTTTTTGACAAGCTGGGGAATATCGTGCCCCGGTGGGGCATACGCTGGAATTGTACCACACCAAAAGAATTTGGACAAGGGGGAAGCCAGCCATGACCCAGGATACCTTTCTCGTTACCCTTCCGCCCCGGCAGCTGCGGGCGCTGGCCGGGTGGAACGTCACCCCGGCCCATCTGGCCTATCGGATCGGCCGGGGGCCCCATCTGCTCCGGGCGGGCGGCCCGGCCCCGCTGTCCGGCGGGGTGATGGTGCTGGACCCCGGGGGCTTCGGCGGGGACGGCCCCACAGGCCCCTTCTGCCAGGAGGTGGTCCGGGAGTGCCAGGCCCGGGGCTTCTCCGGGGCGGTGCTGGACTTCGACGGCCGCCTGCCGCCGCTGGAGCAGATGGCCGCCCGGCTGGACGAGAGCTTCTCCCGCCGGGGCTGGACCCTCTATGTGCCCGAGGGCTACGGCCCCTGCGCCCCCGGGGCCCGGGTGCTCATTCCCTCCGCCCTGTCCGGCGGCTCCCTGGAGCAGCGGCTGGAGGAGGCGGGGGAGCACTTTGGCCGGGGACGGGTGGTCCTGGCCCTGGAGCGGGCGGCGGAGGACTTCTCCCTCCCCTCCCCCACCGGCCGGGGCCGCCCCCTGGACCGGACGGCCCTCACCCAGCTGCTGGACCGTCTGCGGCCCTCCGTTTTCTTCTCCGCCGAGCTGTGCGCCCGCTACTTCACCTACATGAGCCGGGACACCGGCGCCCACTTTGTCCTCTTTGACGACGAGGACACCCTCTGCCGCAAGGTGGAAACCGCCCGCCGGGTGGGCATCCACCACTTCCTGGCCCCCTGGGCGGAGATCGAGGGCTGCGCGGCGAGAATGGGGGTGGGGAGGAGAACGGGGGTGCGGTGCTGAGAAACATGGGGGTATCCCGTTTACTTTCGTCATAATTTTAGACGCAATATTACGACCATTGTCACCATGAAAAAACGGCCCGAAGTTCTACCGGCAGTGCGTTAAAATCCTTCGGTCACCCTCATCCGTCTCCTTCGGAGCCACCTTCCCCCTGTAATGGGGAAGGCAAAGGCTGAGCACCCTAGCCTTCCACCTACTAGGGGGAAGGTGCCCCAGTGCTCACACTGGGGCGGATGAGGGTGGCTTCTTACTTTTGGGAGAACCCCGCAAAATCCTCCACTCCAACATTGACGCGAAGCCCGCCTTGGGGTAGAATAGAAGCGCAAATTGGCAAACAGGCCAAATTGAGCCAAAGAAGTCCGGAAATTTAAGGAGGTTTTCCCCATGGTCCGTCATATTGTTTCTTGGAATTTTAAGCCCGAGCTGGATGAGGCCGCCCGTCAGGCGGTGCGGGAGGAGCTGGTGCCCAAGCTGCTGGCGCTGAAGGGCAAGGTCCCGGTTCTGCTGGAAATTCAGGCCTTCTGCCCCCCGCTGGACAGCAGCAGCTGTGACCTGGCGCTGTATTCCGAGGTGGCGGAGGAGGCGGACCTGCCCCTGTATCAGAACCACCCGGAGCACCAGGCCATTCTGCCCCTGATCAAGAACAACTTCTGCGACCGCCGCTGCGTGGATATTGTGGGCTGAGATGAAAAATCACTATGATATGCTCCGGGCTCTGGCCGGGCTGGTGGCCATCAACAGCGTCAGCCTGGCGGGCACGCCGGAGGAGCCTTTTGGCTCCGGCGCACGGGAGGCGCTGGAATATACGCTGAGTCTCTGCCGTCGGCTGGGCTTCCGCACCAAGAACTGCTCCAATAAGGTGGGCTGGGCGGAGATCGGCAGCGGCGAGACCCTCATCGGCATTCTGGTCCATCTGGATGTGGTCCCCGCCGGGGACGGGTGGACCTATCCCCCCTTTGCCTGCACGGAGGACAACGGCCGGCTCTATGGCCGGGGCACTCTGGATGACAAGGGACCCGCCGTGGCGGCGATCTTCGCCATGCGGGACCTGCTGCAAAGCGGGGCGGCGCTGAACAAGCGCATCCGCATCATCTTCGGCCTGTCAGAGGAGCGGGGGACCTGGCCGGATATGGAGTTCTACCGGGCAACCCAGGAGCTGCCCGCCTACGGCTTCACGCCGGACGCGGAGTTCCCCGTGCTGTGCGGCGAGAAGGGCATCGCCCGCGTTCGGGCATCGGTGCCCCTGGCGGGCTCCGGGGTCACCCGGCTGTCCGGCGGACAGGCGGTGAACATGGTGCCGAGCCGCTGCACGGCGGTGGTGGACGGCCAGACCGTGGAGGCTGACGGCATCTGCGCCCACGGCAGCACCCCGGAGGAGGGCAAAAACGCCATTGCCGTCCTGATGGAGCGGCTGGCCGAGCTGCCTGTGGCCCAGTTCTACCACCGCTGCCTGCGCGGACTCCACGGCGAGGGCCTGGACTGTGCCCTGGAGGATGAGGAGAGCGGGCCGCTCACCCTGAACGTGGGCACCGTCCGCACCGAGGGCGGGCGCATTTCCTTCACCCTGGACATCCGCTACCCCGTCACCTGTACCATGGAGCAGGTACAGACCCGGCTCACCCGCGTGCTGGAGGCCGAGGGGGCCGAGGTGGAGGTGCTGAGCTGCCAGGCCCCGGTGCATCTGGACAAAAACGGCCCCCTGATCTCGACCCTGATGGCCACCTATCAGGAGGTCACCGGCGACCGGACCAGCCAGCCCGGGATCATCGGCGGCGGCACCTATGCCAAGGCCATGGACAATATCGCCGTCTTCGGCCCCGTCTTCCCCGGCCACCCGGCCACGGAGCACCAGGCCGACGAGTACATCGAAAAGGAGGACTTCTTCCTCCTCCGCACCCTCTACCGCACCGCGCTGGAAAAGCTGCTGGCGCTGTGAGAAAAAGACAAAACCTGCGCGCCGCGGGATGGGTCCTGCGGCGCGCTGCGTTGTATAAAGTGATGATTCTCTAAAAAATTCTATCTTGTTGTATAAAAATGTACACCTTTTGCGCTTTGCAGTTTTACACACAGAAGGACTTACTGTTCATTATATGTGTGTAGGAGGCTGTACCATGACCGAAGAAAACTATAATTATCGAACGAGCCAAATTTTACTTCGAAACCAATTTCCGGGTAACGGAAAACTTAAGATTCCAATTATTCCACGTTTTGAAGAAAAATCCGACGATTTTGACAACTTATTGCTCATTGGGTTTGATAAAACAAAATTAGAGGATGAGAAATATCTGGATCGTATGGTCCATTTTTTCCTGTATGACTATCGTTTTGAGAGAGTCTGGAATAAACCCGGTCTTGACATAAAACGACTTTCACAGTACCGAGCAGTATTTTCGCCGGACTTCAGTATGTATTTAGAGATGGCACCAGTAATGCAATTATATAATACATTTCGCAACCGTTGGTGCGGTGCGTACTGGGCAAGCAAAGGGATTCGTGTAATTCCGACAATAAGTTGGGGCGATGAAAGCACCTTTGATTTTTGCTTTGATGGGGTTGAGCGAGGAAGTATCGTTGCAGTTTCCACCTATATGGTGTCAGCGCATGACAATCGCTGTGATCAAAAGGAATATTTTATGACCGGGTACCGCGAGCTTCTGCGGCGAATCGAACCTGAAAAAATTATTTGCTACAATACGCCGTTTCCCGAAATGGAAGGAAATATTATTCCCGTAGACTACGATCGAAGTTCATGGCGGTATATGAGTTATGAACGAAATTTCGAAACGGAAAATCTAGAGGCGTTTAAGCTCGGTGGAACGTGTGAAATGGCACGCAACAAACTAGAACCATTCCTACTTGGCGGTATACAGAGAGGGATGGGAAGCGCATTAGGCGGAGAATGGAGGCCAAGTCCCAATAAACCGGAAGATCAGCGCTTCTTAGGTAAGCCAGGCGAAACAAAGGAGAGCTATACCAAAAAAGGGGAACTAATTCAAACACATATAGGTCCGGACGGGAAAGCAGATTTTGAAATACACTATACAGATCATAGCTATCCTAAGTATCATAGTGTCCCACACAAGCATCTGATTGTGTGGGAGGAGTTTGGCCCTCATCTCAGTCGAGATGAAAGTTTTTCAAAACAATATATATTGGATTCGAGGTATACAAAAATGGCGACGATCGTGCCAACAAACAGCTTTGAACAGAACCGATTCCAGTCCATCAGCGATTTTAAGTGGTGCATGAAGCGCGGTGGAGAGGTGCAGTTTGAGTGGAAGGGCGTTATGTACTGCTGCTTCGGCTGTATTCCGCCTGCGGAGGGAGAGCGCCCCAGGATGGTGATCGCGCAGGCCGGTTCTGCGGAAGTCAATGCGCGGACAGAACGGTGGTGTGACACTGCCGACGAGCTTTTAGAGTATCCCGTGGGCGAGGACCGTCTGCGGGATGTCATTACAAAGGCAACAGTATGGTCCCGGACCATTTGATGGCCCGGAATCAAAACGCCCCGGAATTGCTTTTTGGCAATTCCGGGGCGTTTTTGCTGAAAAATTTGGAAAATCAGAGCTTGCTGCTCAGGGCCAGGATCAGGGCCACGGCTTCCTCTACCTTGGTCTGGTCCTTGGGGGCCACGCGGCCGCCGTCCTTGCCGGACATGAGGCCGTTGTTGGTGAGCAGGGCCACGGAGTCCCGGGCCCAGTCGGCGATGGAGGCGGTGTCGGTGAAGTGGCTGCCGATCTCGGTGCTGTGGTCGGCCAGGGGGTCGGTGCCGGTGGTCTGGGCCACATACTGGATGACCTTGTTCAGCATGACGCAGATCTGCTGGCGGTCGATGGGGGCGTCAGGCTGGAACTTGCCGCTGCCCATGCCGCTGGTGACGCCGGCGGCCACGGCCTTCCGGGCGGCCACGTCATTGGTGTCGCTAAAGCCATCGGCGGCGGGGGTGATGGTGGTGCCGGTGGCCGTTTCGATCAGGTTGACGGCCAGGTCGGCGAATTGCAGACGGGTGATCTTGGACTGGAAGTCCACCTTGTTCCGGGCGGTGATGAGGCCCTTGTCGTCGGCGGTCTTCAGGATGGTCTTGGCCCAGTCAGAGGCGCTGTACAGGGGCAGGCTGCCGTCTCCCAACACGGTGAAGGTGTAGGTCTGGGTGGCGCCGGAGAACTGGCCGCTGGCGGCCTTGGCCTGGACGGTGTGGGTGCCGGGGGCGATGGAGGTCAGGTCCAGGGTGTAGTAATAGGGGGCCTTGCCGCTGTTGGCCACCCACTTGCCGTCCAGATAGTAGTTGACGGTGGTGGCGGCCTGGCCGGGGAAGCTGACGTAGGTGGCCAGCTTGGCGCTGGTGCCCTGGAGGGTGGCGGCGGAGGACAGGCCCTTCCAGGTCTTGGCGCTGGCGTCGTCGGCCTTGAGATAGCCGCCGTTGTTGGCGATGGCGCTGGAGTAAGCGGCGGCCATGGTGGAGCTGCCGGACAGGGCATACTGATAGGGGGAGCCGCTGATGTTATTGTCGAAGTAGAACACCGCCTTGACCTGGGGGTAGATCATGTTCACATAGGAGTAGAACTTGTTGAGCTGGTCGGCGGCGTAGGCGGTCTGGTCCCCGCCGGAGCCGCTGCGGCAGCTGAAGCCGCACTCGCTGATCATCATGGGCTTGCCGTGGCTCTGGGCGAAGCGGACCAGGGGGCGGAGCAGGATCAGGGGGTCGCTGGCGTACAGGCCGCTGTTGTAATAGGGGTCGTTGCTGTACGCATAGGGGTCGAAGGTGGCGTAGGAGGCGGAGCCGCCGGCGTTGGTGACGTAGTTGGTGTTATGATAGCTGGACACGCCGATCCAGTCCACATACTGGTCCCCGGGGTAGAAGTCGGAGAAGGTGTGGTTCCGGTTGCTGATCTCGGTGGGGGAGAAGACCAGCTTGATGTTGGAGTACCGGTGGGCGGCGGCGGCGACCTTCTGGAAGGCCTGGATATAGGTGGCGGGGTCGCAGTCGCTCCAGTTGTCCATCTCCGCGCCCACGCGCAGCAGGACGGTGGCGTTCACCGCGCCCATGGCGGCCACGCTCTCGTCGATGTAGCTGTCGGCAGACAGAACGGCCTGGGCACCGGCGGTGCTCTCGGGGGAGAAGTTCCAGGCCAGCTCGATCACGCCGCCGTCGGACACGGCGCGGTCAAAGTCGCTGCTCTGGCTGCGGTAGTAGTCCAGCCAGTAGGCCACGGAGTGGCTGTCGCCAAAGGGGACGTACATCAGGCTGGCGGACTCGCCGCGCTGGGAGCCGGTGACGGCGGAGCCCAGCAGAGTGCCGGAGTCCTTGGCCCCGGAGGAGGCGTAGTGATTGCCGGACTGCTCGGTCTGGACGTAGATGGCCATCTCCTTGGCGGCGTTGAGGTATTCCAGCTTGGCATCGATGTTCAGCAGGGTATCTTTATAGCTGTGGACGTTGGCATCCAGCCAGGCGGCCATGGAGCGCTGGCGCTGGAGCCAGGTGATGGCCCCGGCGATGTCGCCCTTCTGCTCGGAGCACCAGGCGGCCTGGGCGCACTTGACCTCCAGGTTGCCGCAGACGTTCTCGTTCATGCCGTAGGGGGTGAGCAGGTCATAGGTCTGCTTGGCCAGGGTGAGGACCTGGTCGGCGTTCTTGGCGGACACGGCTGCGGCCCAGGCGTCGTGCAGCTTCCAGTAGGCGCTGGGATAGGTGAAGGCGGCGGAGGCGGTAAGCGTCATGCCGGCCGTCAGCGCAGCGGCCACCACAAGAGACAGCAGCCGGCGCAGTTGCTTTTTCATAGGAGTTCCTCCTTAACATAGTTCTGCCTGTATCACAGGCTGCAAGCTTATTTTACAGGAGACAATGGGAAAATGCAAGAAGCTCCAAGGCAAACATGAGGCCGATTTGTGACCTTCTCAAGCCCTCCGCATCTTTTTGATTCGCCGCCTCCCGCGGGGGGCGTCGAATAAAATCACGGCTTGACAAAACAGGGGGAACCCTCTAAAATGAAATTTACCGCAGACAAGAAACACAGGGGCGCTGGAAGCTGCTTCCGGCTGAGATGCAGAGACGAGCTTGCCGTCTCCGGTCCCTTTCACCTGATCCGGGTAATGCCGGCGTAGGAAGTGCTGAGAACCGTTTGTCGTCCTTTGTACCGCACTGCACCCGCCTTGGATGTGCTGCGGTATTTTTCAATAGGAGGCAAAACGATGAAAACCAATTCCACGCAGCGCCAGACGCTGCATATGCTCTGCGAGGGCGCCATCATGGTGGTGTTGGCCCAGATTTTGGGCTACATCAAGGTCTGGGAGATGCCCTGGGGCGGCTCGGTGTGTCTGTCCATGCTGCCCATCTTCCTGTTCGCCTGCCGCTGGGGCCTGGGCCCCGGCCTGATGAGCGGCCTGGTGCTGGGGATTCTGCAATTTATGTTCGACGGGGGCTTCGCCATCGGCTGGCAGTCCATCCTGGGCGACTATGTGGTGGCCTTTGCGGTGCTGGGCCTGGCCGGTCTGTTCCGGGGCAAGAGCTGGAGCGTGTTCGCCGGAACGGTGGTGGGCTCCGTGGCCCGTTTCCTGGTCCACTATGTGGTGGGCGCTACCCTGTGGGCGGCCTATATGCCCGAGACCTTCTTCGGCATGACCATGACCAGCCCCTGGATCTACTCCCTGCTGTATAACGGTTGCTATATGCTGCTGGATATGCTGCTGTGCCTGGTGGTGTTTGCCCTGCTGCTGCGCCCCATGCACAAGTATCTTCTGGCCGAGGATCTGAAGTAACGCGCCCTTCGGGGCAGAAAGAGAGGCCCCATGGGTAAATTTACCGGTCTGCTGCTGGCCAGCGATTTTGACGACACGCTGTATGACTCCCACTGCCGGGTGCCGGAGCGGAATCTCCGGGCCATCCGCTACTTCATCGCCCAGGGCGGCCGCTTCACCGTGGCCACCGGCCGGGCCCACCGGACGTTCCAGCCCCACTACGCCTCGGTGCCCATCAACGCGCCGGTGGTGCTGTCTAACGGGGCGGCCATTTACGATTTTCAGGCCGACCGGATGATCCAGCAGACCGTCCTGCCCCCCACCGCCCCCCGGGACCTGGGGGAGGTGATGGAGCGCTTCCCCTCCCTGGGCATGGAGGCCTATCACAACGAGGATATCTATGTCTGGAACCCCAACGAGATCACCTTTGCCCACATGAAGAAGGTGGGCTGCGACTACACCCTCTGCCCCGTGGCGGAGATGCCCGCCCCCTGGGTGAAGGCCCTGCTGCACCAGCAGCACGATGTGCTCCTCCAGGTCCAGCGCTTTCTGCTGGACCGGCACGGGGCGGACTATGAGGCCATCTTCTCCAACCCCTATTACCTGGAGATCACCCGCAAGGGCAGCACCAAAGGGGGCATGGTGGCCGAGCTGGCCCGGCTGCTGGGCATCGCCCCGGAGCACGTCTACTGCGTGGGGGACAACCAGAACGACATCCCCATGCTGGAAAAGTCGGCCATCCCCTTCGCCCCCGCCAACTGCGCCCCGGAGGTGAAGGCCTGGGGTGCCCGGGTGCTGTGCCACTGCGACGAGGGCGTCATCGGCGACATTGTGGACATCCTGGACAAGCTCTATTAAGTTAATTCCGACCCGAATTTTCCCGGGTCGGAATTTTTTTGCCCGCTGCGTGTATCAAACAGTCCCCCTTTTGTCCGCCACCCTGCGGGGGTATGGACACAGGAGAGGAGGGCAGTGCATAGAATCCAAGGTGAAGCCACCGGAGGGGGTTCCTCCGGTGGGCTGTGTGAGAAAGGAGGAGCTGCATGGAGTTTGGTGTTGCTGGGGTGGCGGCCATCACGGTGATCTGCTACCTGCTGGGGCTGACGGTGAAGGTCAGCGGCCTGGACGACCGGTTCATCCCCGTGATCTGCGGGGCCGCCGGCGGCGCGCTGGGCGTGGTCGGGCTGTATCTGGGCCTGCCGGAGTTTCCGGCCCACGACCCGCTGACGGCGCTGGCGGTGGGCATTGTCAGCGGCCTGGCGGCCACAGGTGCCGACCAGGTGAAAAAACAACTCAAAAAGGGTTAGCTGCCGTGCGAGTTAGGAGTTAGGAGTTAGGAGGGATGAGTTTTGGGGGTCCTGGAGTGCGGGTGCGCGGTCCGGGGCCCCTCTTTTTATTTCCGATCCCCCCAGGGGGCGGGAAAGAAAAGTGGATGTATTTAAGGAGGAATGTGCTTGAAGGACGTTTTGATCTGTATTGACGCGGGGCATGGAAGGCACACGGCGGGGAAGCGGTGCTGGAAGGCCCTGGACCCGGCGGAGACCCGGGAGTGGGAGTTGAACCGGCGGGTGGCGGAGGCGCTGGAGCGGCGGCTGGCCGACTGTCCCTGCCGGGTGCTGCGGGCGGACGACCGGACGGGGGCGGTGGACGTCCCCCTGTCCCAGCGGGTGCAGCGGGCCAACCGGGCCGGGGCGGCGGTCTATCTGTCCATCCACCACAACGCGGGGGTGGGCGGCGGCCCCGGCGGGGGGATCGTGGTCTTCTCCGCCCCGGGGGCAAGCAGCCAGGCCCGCGCCCTGCGGGACCGGGTGTATGCCCGGACCGTGGCCCGCACCGGCCTGAAGGGCAACCGGGCCCAGCCCCTGGGGGAGAGCGGCTACTATGTGCTGCGGAAGACGGCTATGCCCGCCGTGCTGGGGGAGTTCGGCTTTATGGATTCGAGGACGGACGTGCCGGTGATCCTCTCCCCGGGCTTTGCGGAGCAGATCGCCCAGGGGCTGGCGGAGGCGCTGGCGGAGCAGTTTGGATGGAGCAAGGAGGAGGAGCCCATGACCTATGAGCAGTGGAAGACCTATATGGAGCGCTACCGCCGGGAGCTGGCGGACCAGACCGGCGGGCTGGAGACCCTGTGGCAGGAGGCCCGGACCCTGGGACTGACCGACGGCAGCCGCCCCGGCGACCTGGCCACCCGGGGGGAGTGCGCCGCCATGGCCCGGGCGGCAGTGCTGGCGGCCCAGCGGGCAGAAGGGGCGAAAATTTAACGGAATGGGAGTGAAAACTTGCCCGCCCCCCTTGTCAAAGCGGGGAAAATAGGGTAAAATAAATCAGCTTATCTATAACACGATGGAGGATGATTTCAATGGCAACGATTACCGCAGGCGATTTCCGCAATGGCGTCACCTTTGAAATGGACGGTAAGGTCATGCAGGTGGTGGAGTTCCAGCACGTGAAGCCTGGCAAGGGTGCGGCCTTTGTTCGGACGAAGATGAAGAACGTGCTCAGCGGCGGCGTGACTGAGACCTCGTTCAACCCCACTGCCAAGTTCGAGACCGCTTATATCGAGCGCAAGGACGTGCAGTACAGCTACAACGACGGCGACCTGTACTACTTCATGGATCAGGAGACCTTCGACATGGTGCCCGTGGCCAAGGAGGACCTGCCCAGCAGCTTCGCCTTTGTCAAGGAGGAGACCATCTGCAAGCTGATGATTTACAAGGAGAAGGTCGTGGGCGTGGAGGCCCCCAACTTTGTGGAGCTGGAGGTCACTGAGACCGATCCCGGCTTCAAGGGCGACACCGCCACCAACGTCACCAAGCCCGCCACGCTGGAGACCGGCGCTGAGATCAAGGTCCCCCTGTTCATCAACCCCGGCGACCGCATCAAGATCGACACCCGCACCGGCGAGTATCTGGAGCGCTGCAAGAACTAAGCCTCTGCACCGCAACGCCTATCGAATGGAGGCACTGCCTCAGAAAGGAACCAAGCTATGACGATTTCTGAAAAAGTTGCGTACCTGAAGGGTCTGGCCGAGGGCCTGAACCTGGACACCGAAAAGTCCAAGGAGGGCAAGCTGATCTCCGTGATGATCGGTATCCTGGAGGAGGTCGGCCTGTCCATCGAGGACCTGGAGGAGAACAACCAGGCCCTGGGCGAGGAGATCGATGCCCTGTCTGACGACCTGGCCGACGTGGAGTCTGTGGTCTTCGACGAGGAAGACGACGAGGACGAGGAGGACTACGACGACGACTGGTTCGAGGTGGAGTGCCCCAACTGCGAGGAGCCCCTCATCATCCAGGAGGACGACCTGGCCAAGGGCATGATCCAGTGCCCCAACTGCCAGACCAAGTTCTCTCTCGACCTGACCGACGACACCGTCGAGGCCGAGGACGAGGAGTAAACGGTAAATTCAAAAGCGAGCGATCCGTAATGACGCGGATCGCTCGCTTTTTTTAATGGTGAAAGAGGGGAAACGCTGGATTTACTGCTTGGCCGCCTGGGGAGTCTTGGAGAACAAGCTGACGACCACATAGACGATGGCGGAGGGGAGAATGGGGAACACACTGGGGAAGGGGAAGGTCACACCGGTCCAGCTGACCAGAATGGTGATGACACCCGCGATGGAGGCGGCCACCGCGCCGTGCGTAGTACCGCGCTTCCACAGTGCGCCGCCCACGAAGGGAACAAAGCAGGCGGCCGCCAGGAAGGAGTATACGGAGTTCAGCAGGCCCAGAATACTGCTGGAGGCCAGAGCCAGCGCGGTGGAGGTGAACATAAAACCGATATTCACGCCCAGGGTGATTTTTTTCAGCT
>Ga0129311_1002103_pt1 | contig 12616 bp, 14 predicted proteins | sample Go1ome_FD_94435 | JGI IMG/M metagenome (GOLD analysis project Ga0129311, IMG submission 94435) | Western lowland gorrila individual fecal microbial communities from Wisconsin, USA - Go1022B metagenome | ecosystem: Host-associated > Mammals > Digestive system > Large intestine > Fecal | place... | reverse complement strand
CCCCATAAGAGAGCACCTCCGATATGTTTATTTTTGGTCATTTAAACAATATCATTTTTGGTACTCTCTTTCAATATTTTTTCAATCTATTTGTGACATATCTATTTTAAACCTATATTTCAGGAATTTTTTTATATTTTCTTTTATTTTACAAAAAGAAAGCCCCCCTTTGTGAGGGGGGAGACCAAAATAGTCAAACTATGGCAAGAAGAATTCGCTAAATGCCTCAAATTCCTCTTTTATTTCAAGAGTTTTTGCCAGAGAATCCTCAGCTACTCCCTTTTCATGAATAGCCTGAGAAAGCTCCAGCATTTTCCTAGCTGCTTCCTCTATGACCGCGTTAGATTTTTCCAGCAATGCTGGGTTCTTTACCCTACTGAAAATCACCATATCATAAAGTTCAAATCCAGTCATCTGTTCATCACCTAGGATGAGTCTGAAGAACTCTATTGGATTTTCGCGGTTTTTTTCAAGCTCACTATAGATCTTGGTTAGTCTATCGCGACTCCCTTTTAAATACTTTCGACTTGAACAATCTTTCGTGATATCGTCAAGATTCTCTTTCAAATTCGTTAAGCATTTTTGGTTTTCGTGCACTAACCTCTCTTGGGTTCTCTCCGAACTCTTAAACTCCAACCTTTTCCGTCTTTCTCTTTCGTTTAAGAGAATGAGACCTTGAGCCTTAATTCTTTTGGAAGCATAACCAGTCGGGTGACGGATTACTTCAGCTTCTTTTTCCTTAATGGCTCTAAAGCATTCTTCATCGGAACCAGCTAAAATCGTTGAAACCTCATCTTCATTGATTTCGCGAACTACATTTGATTGTCCAGTTGTACTTTCCTTATTCCAGGTTCTCGAAACAAGAACAATCAGAATTATAACAGCAGTTACAACCAGAATAGTCACGCTCACGTCTTATCAGCCCTCCTTTTCTTACCTTCCCCGAAAGATCGTCCAAGGTCCAAAACCTTGTGCCAGATAGCAATTTGTGGCAGTCTTTTCAACCGACCAGAGCTTTCCAGCCCACGCAATTTATTCGGTATTATTTTTACTTGCTTTTTTCTTTCCTTCGGGGATGCGCTGACCATTTGGGTCTGATTTCTCTGGCATGTGATTGCCGTTGTCTTTTTGCTTAAGAGATACATCCCAGCAATTCCAACAAGAATCACTAATACCAAAATCAGCATTGCTATTTCACTCCTTTCTGCTTAAATTATTTATGCTAATTGTAGAATGCTGAATAATCTTTTAGGTAATCTTCTTTATCTCAATCGAGATCAGTAAAGACCTACCTATTACACCAAATAACCTTATCTAAGATGTATATTATATATAGTAGCATATTTCCAGTAATATGTCAACTTTCCCCAAAAATGATAAACTAAAAAGTTCAGCCAATAAATGGTAAAAATATGTTTCAAACTCTTGATACATTAACAAATTTATGTTATACTATAAGATATAATATTTTAAAAAGGAGCGAATATGGATTTAGCTGATATTTCAAATATTTATCAAGAAAACCTCAATAGTTTTTTTAGAAATGATAAGGTAATCGAATTAATTTATAAAGAACAATTTGGTGATGAAAATTATAATGAGAAGAATTATAAGGATAATGATTCTGATGAAATTCGAAATTCCTATCATGACAAATTTAAAGAAATACTTGATAACACAATATTTATACCCTATATAACATTAGCTGACTTAGACAATATTCTTATACAACAAAGAAAATTATATGGTGATAAGTATTTAAAAACTGATTTTAGCCAAGAACTAAGTTTATCTAAAAAACTACATGCAGAAAAAAAAGAAATAATTAAAAGATACTCTTCTTTTATGTTAGATGATTTAAAACAATTATTTCCTAAATTATCTGTGAATGAATGTTCAAGATTATTAAAACATTGTTCTGATAATAGTTTTGCAGAAAATTCTGATTTTATAGAAGATGAGCTTTTTAAAGATAAGAATCCTTTTTTTGCAAAATTGAAAAAACCGAAAGTTGAAAAAATAATTAAAAAATACCAAAAATTATCAGATGAAAAGATCCTAATGGAAACAAGTTCTTTTTATAAACACTTATCAGATGTACCAGAAGGCAAATATTATACAGATATTCTGGATGATATATCAAATGAAGGACAATTTGTTGTTCAAAAAATTGGTAAACAAACAGATAAAAATATTAGATACATATATTTGCCAGTATTTAAGTATCATGATAAAACAGAGTATTTAAAAAATGCTTTACATGAAATCATGCATATATCTAAAGAGCAATTATTAAAGAATAAACATTATAAATCTGGATTTTTGGTTAGAGAGTTACCAAAAAATCCAAATGATTCTAGATTATTCTCAAAGTTCAATTCATTTACTAGCTTTTTACAAAATTTAAAATGGTCAAGGATTGCCAAAAAGAATAACTTTACATTTAAGCCCAAATCATACAATACTGTTAAACGGTGCAGTTTCTGTAGAAGAAGTAACTCATCACTTTCAAACTCGTGAAGTTTTGAATAAAATAGTTAATAGTGATTTAATAAACTCATTAAGTTTACCATATAAAAATAGATCCAATTCTATATCAATATATCCATATGAATTATTTGACAATACAACAAAGGAATTCGTTTCAAAATTCAAACCGGATATTCAGCAAATCAATAATGGGAATTTATCTATAAGAAAATTTAAGAGAAAAATAGGCAAAAATAATTTTGAACTATTTGCCCAAACTGCTAATTTATGTGTAAATGATATGAATACTCCCCAACTTTCATCTCAGTATTTTACAAATAATATATCTGATTATACTGATATTTTGTACCCCGACAATTCAAAGTATAATAAAATCGGAAAAGATATATTAGCTGATATAGACAATATATTAAAAATAAAAGAAGATAGAGTTGCAAATAGAACTAAGTTCGTAAATAAATTAAAAGAACCAGTTTTAAGCGGAGCAAAATTTTTAAATAATTTGAAAGAAAAAGCCCCAAACAAGACGGCAATCGTAGAAAAAACAAGGAAAATAGATTCAGTAAAAGTTGTAATTTTTGGAAATGTAATAGAAACCCAGTCACAAAATAGGTCTCAAAAAATAATAAAGGGTCAATCAAGATAACTTATATGAAAGGATAAAAAATGGATAAAAACCTGGCAAATGCCTACTCAGAAGTTTTAGATATATTAGATTATATTGAGCCACAATACAAAGCAAAAATTCCTAAAGATATGCTTGATATGTTTAAAAGTGAATGCAATAAAGATTATTTGAATATTCTTTTAAAAGATGAAACTGACAGACTAGAAAAAAATTATTCTGAAGAAGCTCTTTCTATTATTGCATATTTAAATTTAAAGTATTGGTGTGAAACCAAAGAAGAAAAGAAATATTATAGAGATATGTACTTGAAGAATAATAAATAGAATTTTATATTATATAAAAAGCTTGTAAGTCTTTGTAAAGTAAACTTACAAGTTTTTTATTTATGGAGCGGGTAGAGGGAATCGAACCCTCACCACCAGGTCGGAAGCATGGGATTCTACCATTAAACTATACCCGCGTGTCTAATTATATTATACTATATTACAAGAAAAAAATAAATAATATTATTTATTTTTTTCTTGTACTTCTTTTTTTCTTTTATTAAAATCTTCTAAAAATGTATGTGTCTCCCCATTTTTTGTATATGATAAAAGAGTATTTAGATTAACATTTTGTGCACTTCTGTATATATTCATATCTGCATTTTTGTATTTTAGTCTTAGTTGTTTTATAAGTCTTTTCATCTCTTCCCTTTTGCCTATTTCATCATCATTTGCTTTTGCTTCATTTTCAGTAAATCTACAAGCGCATTGGATAAATTCAAGCCCATTTCTGTCTCTCCAATTTATTATATCTTGTTCTTTTACAAAGCATAAAGGTCTAATTAGTTCCATCCCTTCATGAAATGAACTATGCAATTTTGGCATCATTGTTTGCATTTGCGCACCATAAATCATTCCCATTAATATTGTTTCTATAACGTCATCAAAATGATGTCCTAATGCTATTTTGTTACATCCTAATTCTCTTGCTTTTTTGTATAGATGTCCTCTTCTCATTCTTGCGCAAATATAACATGGATGGTCATCTATATTAACAACTGTATCAAATATTTTTGTTTCAAACATTGTTAAAGGAATATTTAATATTTTTGCATTTTCTATTATTTTTTGCTTGTTTTCCTCATTATAACCTGGGTTCATGCACATAAATACTAATTCAAAATTCATTTTCCCATGTTTTAAAAGTTCTTGAAAACATTTTGCAAGTAGCATTGAATCTTTTCCACCAGATATACATACTGCAATTTTATCTCCATCTTGTATCATGTCATATTCTTGTATTCCTCTTATAAATTTGGTCCAAATTGTTTTTCTATATTTTGTTATAAGGCTTCTTTCTATTTCTTGATATCTTTCCATTTTCTTCTCCATCTTTTTATAATCTTATATATTTTAACATACTTTTAATAAAAAATAAAGATATTTTAGAGCAAAGCTCCAAAATATCTAATTTATATATGAAATTTTCTTATTATTTCTTCTTTTAAATCTTTAAAATGAAATATTAAACTCATTAGTAGGTTAAGACCTGAAATTCCTGATGCTACAATGCTTAATGTTTTATCATTTACCAAATTTTCATAAATTAAAAATATTGGTACCAAACTTGCAAGAGCAATTAGCAATTGAAAAAATGCATATCTCATATAATTACTATAACTTGCAATTGAAAGAATTACCATAGCAATATTTATAATTATTACAATCATTGGAATTGCAAGGTTAATTGACCATGCCTGGAAGCCAAGCCTTATATCAAAATAAACACACAATGCGGATAACGCAACCATTTGTATAAATAAATGACTTGCTATATTTACATTTTTATTCAGTGCATATAAAACCGTTATCCAAACATATACAATTCCTGCATTGCAATATCCCGCCCATTTTATATCGGGTGTTGTAAATCTATTTATAAATACCAAACCAACACCTACAAAAAATGAAATTAAAATTGCAATTTTTATTATAAAATCCGTTTTCTTTGCATTAATTTTTTGTGGATATAAATTCATCTAAAACACCATTACTTTCTATTTCTACTTTTATTCCTTGTTCCTTTAAAAACTCATAAAATCTTTTTTCTATACTATTGTCATTTAAAATTGATGTAAATGTAAATACCATTTTATCTTCAAAAGTACATGCTGAACATTTAATTTTTTCAACAGGTTCTGGCGCAATTAACATCAAAAAGCACTCTATATATGGCTTATATTTACCAATTATACCAATTCTTCCTACATTTGAAAAAGTTATTGTTGTATATTTTCTTATTTCTAAATAGCTTAATCTTACAATTGCCTTTTTCAAAAATAGTGGTACAACTCTTATAAATGGATTGTTTCCAAGTTTTACATTTCCAGACATGGTTTTTATTATTTCTTCTTCTGTTAATCGTTTTTTGAAATCTTTTTTTACAAAATCCAATATTTTTTCAAAAGTATTTAAATTATCCTTTTTCATTTCCGCTTCTAATGTGATATATGAAAAAAAGTTAGAAATTGTTTGAGAGTTTGGAAAATATTTTTTTAAGTTTACTGGAATACACAATTTAATTGGTTTTTCCCCATTATTTTTCTTATAGTTTTCTTCATAAATTGAATATATTAAGACCGCAGATAAGTATTGTGTTACAGTACAGTCTTCTTTTTGGCAAAGTGCTTTTAGCTCGTTTGTATCTATTATTTCGTGAATTGCAGAAACTGCAGCCAGCCTTATCTTCTCCCCCTTTAAAACATACGCCTTTTGGGATGAATTATTAGATTTTGCTGACTTATCATAGTTTTTCATATAGCTATCTTCTGTTGTGTATTCTACTTTTCTAGTAGTTCTTAGTTCTTCTTCAAATTCTTTTGGATGTGTTAGTTCAATGTAGTTATATATTATTTCCCTGAAAAATAGATTTCCGTTATTTCCATCTGTTAAAGAATGGAAAATATCTATGTTTATTTTTTGATCGTAATATGTTACTTTAAAGAGGTAGTTGTTATTTCTCTTGTAATCTATATATTTACATGGATAATCTTTTTCTTCTTCTATAATTGGATCTTTGGGGTTATCTTCAAAATAATTCCAAAACACCCCTAATTTCATTCTTACTTTAAATGATTTGTATTTTTTTAGTGCTAATATAACTGCTTGTTTTAAACTTTCTGGATCTATTTCTTCTTTTAGTACGGCAGAAAATCTAAAAACTGTACTATACTTTTTCCCTGCTGAAATTGGAAATATTTTTGCTGAATTATCTAATCTTCTCCAGTATAATTTATTTTCTTTTTTCATATTTGTATACCTTTATTCTTTCAAATTTTTTCTACGAAGTTGACCGCATGCTGCCTCGATATCTGACCCTAGCTCGCGTCTAATTGTAGCAACTATTCCATGGTCATTTAGGTAGTCTCTAAATTTCATTATATTTTCATTTGTACTTTTATCGAATTTTCCGTTTTCTATTTTGTTTATTGGAATTAAATTAACATGACAATTCATTCCCTTTAGTAATTTTACAAGTCTTGCTGCATCTTCTAAGTTATCGTTATTATCTTTTGCTAAGGCATATTCAAATGAAATTCTTCTATTTGTAACTTTTATATAATCTTTACAAGCTTGAAGTAATTCTTCAATATTATACCTTTTGTTTACAGGCATCATTGAACTACGTTTTTCATCTGTTGTTGCATGAAGTGAAATTGAAAGTGTACATTGAATATTTTCTTCTGCCAATTTATATATCATTGGAACTAAACCACTTGTAGAAACACTTATGTGTCTTGCCCCAATATTTATTCCCTTTGGATTATTTAATATTCTTATAGCATTTACAACATTTTCGTAATTATCTAAAGGTTCTCCAATTCCCATAAATACCACATTTGAAACTCTTACGCCTGTATCTTGTTCTATTTTTATAATTTGCTCAACTATTTCTCCAGATGTTAAACTTCTAATAAATTTTATCCCTGTTGAAGCACAAAATTTACATCCCATTTTACACCCAATTTGTGTTGATACACATACACTATACCCATGATGGTAACTCATTAAAACTGTTTCAATTGCATTACCATCTAATACATCAAATAAGTATTTTATTGTTCCATCTGATGATTCTTGTTTTCTTATTATTTCAAAATTACAAATAGTATAATTTTGTTTTAATTTTTCTCTTAATTCTAAAGAAAGATTTAACATTTCATCAAATGATGTAACTTTATCTTGGTATAACCATTTGAAAATTTGCTCTGCCCTAAATGGCTTTTCGTCAATTAATTTCATTTCTTCTTTAAGTGCATCTAAATTATAATCTTTTATATTTTTCATTTTTTATAATACTCCTATTCATTATACTATATAAATTTATAATTAGTTTTAATTTAACAAAGATGAAACCAAATCATTGTAAGCCGAAACGGCCAAATCATCTTCATTATTTACAATCCAAATATGTGGAGCTGTTTCATATTCTTTTATTTCTATGTTTACTTCTTCTTTTTCAGCTTTTTCTTTTAATAAATGACAATCTGGATTTAGTATATCATAAGTTCCAGTATAGATTATTATATTTTTTAATTTAGAAAGTTTTCCATTTATTGGATTTACAAAAAACTCATCTTTTTTTTCTAACTCTCTTGAATAAGATACTCCTGCTAAATATAGTTTTTCTTTATTTAAATCTTTATCATTTTTTTGTACTTCGTCTATTTTAGGATTTGACATTGTTGTATCTAGCCATGGCGAAATTAAAATTGTTTTTGCTGGCATTTCTACATTGCTTTGACTTAATTTTTCTAGTAATCCCAATGCCATTCCTCCACCTGCTGAATCTCCCATTACAATTAAGTTTTCTGCTCCAACCTTTATTAGTGTTTCTTTATATACTGGTTCTATCATTTTCAATACATCTTTATATGTATATTTAGGTGTTAGCGGATAATCTGGCATTATTATAGTTGATTTTGTGTCATTTACTAATTTAGTTAAGAAATTCCAATGCTCTCCAGTTGCTTCTGCTACATAAGCTCCACCATGAAAATAAAGAATTGTTTTATTACTTTTATCTTCTTTATTTTTAGGCGAAATTTCAAATACTTTTCTATCCATAAATTCTTTTGTATCAATTTCAACTTTATCTTGTAATTCTTGTGGCACATTGCTTTCAATATCTAATATTAAAAAATATCCACATACAACAACGAGTACAGTTATTACTATTAAAATTATTTCTAATATTATTCTTTTTATCATATTTTTCTTTTCCTTTATGCAATATTTTATCATATATGTAAAAAAAAATAAAGAGAAAAGGAATAATTTCGAATTTCTCAAATTTATTCCTTTTTAATTATCTTATTAAATTTGATAAAGTGATTTGATATCCCATGTTGTTCCATTTACTGTGTCATTTAAAATAATTCCTTTTTCATCTAAATCACTTCTAATTTTATCTGCTAATTCGTAATCTTTGTTATTTTTTGCTTCTAATCTTTTTTCTATTTCTCCATTAATATATTCTGGGTTTAGCTCCATTTGTTTTAAATATTTATCTTGCATTTCTTTTATAAATGTTTCCGGTTCTTGTTTGAAAAAGCCTAATATTCCATATACTTCTTTTACTTCTGATAAGATATTTGCTATTGTATTTGCTGCAAGTACTTTATTTCCTTTTTTCGCAGTTTTCATTAGGTTATTTGCATATTTAAAAATAACATGTAATTGAGCTATTGCAGCTGATGTGTTGAAATCATCATCCATTACTTCAATGAATTTTTCTTTTATGGTGTTTGAAATATCATCTTCAACCTTTTCTCCATCTTTGTTTCCATTGTTTAATTCTATGTATTCTTGCATATTTTTAATTGAATTATAGAAATAATACATGTGATTTTCAGCTAATTTGTAATCTTTATCATAAATATCTACATCAGATGCATAATGTTTTTCAAACATTACATATTTCAACACCTCATAATTATACATTTCTAAAGCATCTCTAATTGTTACGGAATTTCCCAATGATTTGCTCATTTTTTCACCGTTTATTTTTATTAAACCGCAATGTGACCAATATTTTGCAAATGGCTTTCCTGTTAAGGCTTCACTTTGAGCAATTTCATTTTCATGGTGTGGGAATACTAAGTCTCTTCCTCCTCCATGTATATCTATTGATTCTCCTAATGTATCTTTTGCCATTACAGAGCATTCAATATGCCAACCTGGTCTACCTTTTCCCCATGGTGACTCCCAATAAATTTCTCCAGGCTTTGCAGATTTCCAAAGCGCAAAATCTAATGGATCTTCTTTTCCTTCTTCTAATTCTTTACGAACTCCATTTAATAATTCATCTACATTTCTATGTGATAATTTTCCATAACCTTCAAATTTTCTAACTCTATAATATACATCTCCATTTGGAGCTGGATATGCATATCCTTTTTCTATTAAACCTTGAACAAATTCTATTATTTTTCCTATATATTCAGATGCTTTTGGCTTTTCATCTGCTTCTGTTACATGAAGTGCAGTCATATCTTTTTCTGCTTCTGCTATTTGTTCTTTTGAAAACTCTAGAGCATTTTTTCCGCGCTCATTTGCTCTTTTTATTATTTTATCATCAACATCGGTATAATTTCTAACATATTTTACATTATAGCCTCTGTATCTTAAATAATCTGCCATCATTGCATATACTATTGCTTGCCTTGCATGACCTATATGGCTTAAATCATAAACTGTAACACCACATGCATACATTTTTACATTTTTTCCATCAATTGGAATAAACTCCTCTTTTTTTCCTGTTATTGAATTATGAATTTTCATAATTTTCCCTCCTTATATCAAAAAGAACTATGTGTACTTTTCCCCACATAGTTTCTTATACTTTATTTATAAATATAATCTCTATTGTAGGGTACACTAATTAATACTCTTATCTACAATAGATAGAGCATTATTATCTACAACAACAATTAAAGATTATATTTTTATTAGTCATTTTTTAGTTCTCCTTTTTATTTATTATTGGTATTATATGTTAATTTTAGAATTTTGTCAAGATATTTAAGATCATACTACATACAAAATTTTATTATTTGGAAAATATTTGCCAAGTTGTTCTCTCACAAAAATCTCACCATCTTTTCTAAGTTCGTTTTTGTACATATATTTTCCCCTGCCTCGTCCTGTCATTTGTGCTTTGCTATATAAATTGATTGCATTTGGAAATGCATCTTCGTTTATTTTTGTATGAACATAGCTGTAAGTCATAAAGATTACCTCGAAAAAAGCTTCTTTTTTTACTTGTTCGCTTAAATCTCTTTCTAATTGCTTTATCAGTTCCAAGTAAAGTTCTTTCCAGTTGTCTACCATAATTACAGGTGCTATTAATATTCCAACTTTATACCCTGCTTCTTTTAATTTGTTTATTGCCTCTATTCTTCCATTAAGCCTTGATGTTCCAAGCTCTACCTGTTTTATTATTTCATCAGGGTTAACACTCATTCTTGTAATTACTTTTCCTTGATGATCTACATTTAAAATATCATCTACCATATCAAATTTTGTTGGAAATGTCAGCATTCCTTTTGATGTATTTTTGAAATTTTCTATTGTCCAAGGCAAGTTACTTGTTATTGTATTTTCCAAAATCAAATCACTATTGCTACCAATTTCAAATGTTAATTCTCTATCCGATTTTTCTGCTGTTTTTATTATTTTTTCTAGCATTTGCTCTCTATTCACAAATAGTCTTAAATAACTGCATTTATTGTAATTGCAAACTAGATAACAATACATACATGCTGCACTACAACCTGAAGATGTGTATGGCACTAGGTAATCCGAAACCTTGTGATTCTCTACAAATTTATGAGTTTTTCTTACTCCTATTATTAGGTTATTTTTTAAATTTAAGAATTCTTTATTTTCGCTTTTACGTAATTCTTCAATATTATTATGATTAGCAATTTCTATTTTGGGAATATCTTTATATTTTTCCATAAGCTCTTTTCCAAGCTCATAATTTATAATATCTTTTTCAAAATAAATAGTTTTAGGTTTAAACATTTTCTCCACCTCAAAATTTCTTTTGGCATTAGTTTAACCTAAAACTATTTTTTATTTACTATTTATTTGAATAAATCCGTCATCAATTTTATTAATAATTTTTGCATATTTTACAAGCTCTTTTGATGCTGATTTACTTATAGCTCCATTTGATTTATATTTTGCTTTATGCTCTATGCTTGCCCAAAAATCCATTGCCATTGTTCTTATTTGCACTTCAACTCTAATATACATTACCTTTTGAGATAGTGTTATTGGAACATCTAAAATTAAATGATAACTTGAATAACCACTCTTTTTAGGTTTAGTAACATAATCTTTTTCTTTAACTATATTTATTCCAGGCAAATTTACTATTAAATTTTTGATTGTAAATATATCTTTTTTTAATGGGCAAATTACTCTTACACCTGCTATATCTTGAATACTATTAATCATTTGGGAATATGTAAGCTCACAATTTTTATTCTGCATCTTTTTTATAATGCTTTCCGGTTTTTTTATTCTTGTGTTTATATGATCAATTATGTCATAATTATAAAAAACTTTAAATTCTTCCTTAATTATTTCTACTTTAGTAACTAGTTCTTTAATTGCAACTGAATATATAAACATTAATTTTTCAAATGTTTTGCTATCTTTTTCAATATTTGAATTTCCTTCTAATAAATTATTTAATTGTATTAATTTTTGTGAATGCTTTTCCATAAATTCACACACCTTTCGTACTTCTATTCTTTAGTATATGCAAATAATATATTAACTTTGTTTCCGTTTAATTATTATATTGTGTTTTTTGTGTGAAACTTCCTACATCTTTGGTATTTTTATTTCCTGCCCTTCGCTTAAATCTGAATTTGACATATTATTTATTTTCTTTAAATCATATATAATTTCTCTGACATCTTTGTCTTGATAATATTTGTTATTCTTGCTTTCTCTTTCTGCAATTGACCAAAGCGTATCTCCGTAACTTGCATATTCTGACTTATATTCTACCTCAACTTTTGAATATGATTTACTTCCAGAAAATAGTGAATTTACTGCTATTATTGCTAACACAATTAATAAAATACTTTTAATATTTAAATTTGATTTTCTTTTTCTATTTAATTTTTTCATATATAATCGCCTCTTTTCAAATTTTTGTTTTACAAATTGTTGTTTGTATATTGGTATTATATATGAAAATGTGTTTGGTGTCAATAGGTATTTTGAAAAATTTTTTTATTGTTAGCGAAGCTTTTATATTATAGGAAGTTCGGAGAACTTTCCTATAATATAAAAAAAGAGTTCATTATGAAGTGAACCCAAATTATTAGACAAAAAAAGTTTAATAAGGAGGGTTCATTTTATGTCTAAATATTCAAATGAATTTAAATTAGAAGTAGTCAAATATTATAATAAACAACATTGTGGATAT
>Ga0129311_1002100_pt1 | contig 12637 bp, 11 predicted proteins | sample Go1ome_FD_94435 | JGI IMG/M metagenome (GOLD analysis project Ga0129311, IMG submission 94435) | Western lowland gorrila individual fecal microbial communities from Wisconsin, USA - Go1022B metagenome | ecosystem: Host-associated > Mammals > Digestive system > Large intestine > Fecal | place... | reverse complement strand
TAAAAAAGCTGGCAACATGGAAGGACAGGAATGGACTTCTTTGCCTGCTTGAAAAGCTGCTTATTATCGTAAAAGGGTACTTTCGGAATCCGAAAGTACCCTTTTTGTCGACAGTCTGAAGCGGGCTTTGCCCGCTTTTTTACTTTAATTCAGCGCGTGATCGCCCACGCTGTAGCCTTCGCCATCGACGCTCAGCGTCAGCTCCGCTTCACCGAGCGGATTCTGTCCATTCGTCACGGTGATGGTGATGACCGGGTCGTTCGCGTTCTCCGCGGGCGTCTGTGCGCTCCAGACGACGGTTTCGCCGTCGCTTTCCGCCGTTGCGCCGACGCTGACATAGGCGCCCAGCAGCGCATCCCATTTCATGAATACGCCGCTCGTCGAACCGAAGGAATAATGCGCATCCATCGGCATTTGGGCATCATCGGTCATCGACGGCGTCAGCATCAGACCCGAAAGCGTGCTGTCCTTCGGCGTATAGCGGCGCATGGTCATCAATTCCAGCGTGCCGCCGTCCAGCTTGGCAGACAGGGTGAGCAGCGTGTCCTCCTCACGGGTATACTCCAGCGCCCCCGGCATGTAATTGACGAGAATCGAGCCATAGCCGCCGTTTTGAAAGAAGTCGCCCAGCTGCGCATCATGCCACGCGGCTCGCTCATCCTCAGAAAGCAGACCGCGCTCGACAGCCAGATCGCCCAGCTGTTCAAGAAAAACCTCATAGCTTTCCTCCAGCGAGAGCAGATCATCGACGCTCAGCAGTGGGCTGCCCTCTTCCGCGTGCGCGGGCAGAGCAAACAGCGTCAGGATGAGCAGAAGAACGCAGATGCGTGAATTCATAGACGCGCTCCTTTCCGGAGAATGGCTTTTTGCCGAAAAGATTTTTCCATCGGTCGGATGGGGAACTTACTTGGTGAAATAGACGATGTCGCTGACATTGCGCTCACGGGAACCGCTCGTCTTGTTGACGCGCTCGCCGCCCATGATCATCGTCGCGCTTCCGCTGCCGTCCAGATTATAGGCGACCTTGCAGCCCTGCTCGACAAAGACCTTCTGAAGCTCCTGCAGGGTCATGCCCTTGTCGCTCCATCCGTCGCGGCGTCCGTCGGCGACGATCACGACATAGTGATTGGCGTCCACCTGACCGATTGCCGTGCGCGGCTCGCGGATGGTGTCCTTCGTGGAAATGATGTATTTGCTGGGCAGCTCGACCGCCTCACCGTCGTTGACGAGCAGCGGGCCGAACGAAAAGCTCTGCACAACGCCCTCGTCGATGTACTTCTGTCCTTCGCCCGAGGTATAGGTGCCGCGGGGCAGGGCGACAAACGTGCCGTCGCTCATGACGAGCAGCTGGTCGCGGGTGGAAGACTCATCGCGATAGAGCACACCGTTGCGGATGATAAGCCCGTTTTTGTCCTTGTAGTTGTAATAGTCGCCGTTGATTGCCAGAATCGCATCGTGGCGTTCGGCAATCGCGCTGGTCGCTTCCGCGTTATCCTTGGAATACTGCTCGCCGGCAAACGCGGTATGCAGCTGCGCCGGATCATTCACATAGACATTGGCGACGAAAAAGCGCAGACTCGTGCGGTTAAAGGCATAATACCAGCGGTCAATCGTGATCCGGATGGTATCGCTTTCGTAGGAAGTGGTTTCCTCGACGGTCTTGCTGTTGGGTTCGGTCGCTGCCATGGCGTATGTCGGCACGCAGAACACAAGGATGAGCGCAAGGATAGAAAACAGTTTTTTCATAAATAATGACCTCGAATCAGATGGTTTGGGGCACAAAAGCCCCTGTCACTTTGCGGTAAACATGATGATATCGCTCACGGAACGCTCCTTGCCGCCGGAGGGCATGTTGATGACCTCGCCGCGGAAGTAGAGCGTCGTCGAGCCGCCGCCATCCAGGTTGAAGGCGAATTCCGCGCCCTCATCCAGGAACAGCTGCTGGAGCTGAGGAATGCTCGCGCCGGTGGAATATCCTTCCCGGCGGCCGTCAACGACGATGACGATATAGTGCAGAGGCCCGAGCTGACCGATTGCCGTGCGCGGCTCGTAGTAGCCATCGTGACAATTGACATAGAAGCTGTTGGGCAGGGTCACCGCTTCGCCGTTCTGCACCAGCACAGGACCGAATTCAAACGTCTGCCATGTATTCGCCTGTTCGAGCTTGTTGGCGACAAGCCCCTGCTTGCCGGTTCTGTCCGTCTGCGCGGAAAGGTCTCCGTTTTGATCGACGATCAGCAGATGATGCTTGGTGATGTTCTGGCGGCGCAGCACCTCGCCGTTGCGGATGATGACGCCGTTGCGATGGTAGCGGCAGAAGTCCGCGTTAATCGCCAGAACAGGCTGATAGCGGCTGGCAATATCGCTGACCGCCTCATAAATGCCGCTCTTGAAATCGTCGCCCGCAAACGCCGTGCGGAACTGCTCGACGCTGGTCAGCTTGATATCGCAGACAAAGTAAGTCATGCCGTCCTTCTGCTTCTGCTCGATCGAAACGGTCATGCTGTCATCCTCATAATGCAGCTGACCCGGTTCGTAAAGCTTGAAGCCCGTCGAGGTATCCGCCTGCACGACGGTCTGCGCGACATCCGCCTTGGTTTCGGTTTTTGCGATGAGCGTTTCTTCTTTGGCTTCCTGCTTGACCGCCTGCTTTTCCGCTTCGGGATCGAAGCCCGCGGCGGCTGCCCATGTGCTGTCCGGTTCGGGCGTCGAGCCGGGCAGACGCTGCACCGTTTTTTCATTCTGTACGGATGCCCATTGGGTGAATCGCTCCTGCACGCCGGGCACATCGTTCATCGGTGCGCTGGCATTGCAGAGCGTCAGCAGCATCACGGCGCAGAGTGCGCCGCCGAGCAGCTTATCCATGCGCCCGCGCCGAAACGCAGGAATTTCAAAATAATGCTTGCGGATCGAAGGCTCAAGCGTGCGCTTTTCCTCCGGCGGAGGCGGCGGCGCCTGATCGTAGCGCCGGGGCGGGGTTCGCCTGAATTGATCGAGCGGCTTCATGAACGGCGGAATCTCCTTGAACAAGAAAAAATGGGTGTTTATCATTATACGGCGATTACGGTTTCCTGTCAAACGGAAGCAGGCGGGGGCAAAGCCTTACGCCGCAGTCCGCAAAACGCGAAAGCCTCTCCACGCGGGCGAATCCGCGTCCTTTCTGCATCAAAAAACCTCCCCCTGAGGGGAGGTATGTGTGCTTATTCGCCCGCGACGCTCAGGCTCTTGACCAGAACGGCGGGAGAGCCGATCGGCGACGCTTCAAAATACAGGTTGCTGCCGACGCCCGTGATATCCTTGAGCAGCTGGTAGAAATTGCCGGCGACCGTGAATTCCTCCACGGCGCGGACAATCTTGCCGCCCTTGATTTCAAAGCCGCGGGAGAGCAGGGAGAAGTCGCCGCTGATGGGGTTCGCGCCCGCATGCAGACCGGAAACCTCGGTCAGATACAGACCGTCGCCCAGATTGCTGAGCAGCTCGTCCAGCGTAAGCTCGCCCGGCTTGATAAACAGGTTGCTCGGCGCAACCCTGCCCGCACCGGCGGCGTTTCCGGTCGTCTTGCAGCCCGCTTTTTTCGCGGTTTTGCGGTTGTGCAGCAGCGTTTTCAGCACACCGCCGTCGATGATGTTCTTGGTATAGGTTGCCGCGCCCTCGCGGTCAAACGGACAGCTCGCCATGCCCCACGGCATCAGCGGATCATCCGTCAGCGTGACGGACGCGCTGGCGACAACTTCACCCTCGCGCCCCGCGAGCAGGGACAGACCCTTTTGCGCGTTGTCGGCGGAGAAAATGCCGCAGAAGGTCGTCAGCAGATCCGCCATCGCCGTATTCTTGATGACGACGGGATATACGCCGCTCTTCATGCGCTCGGCTTCCAGCTTCAAAAGCGCATCCTTGTTGCATTCCGCCGCGATTTCATCCGCTTTCAGCGCATCCAGACCGTAGCCCCAGCGCAGTCCGCTGCCGACCGACGCATGATCGCCGTCGCGGGCGATGGAACTTGCCATTGCGCAGATCATGTTGCTGCTGTGCGAAAGGTCAAGCCCCAGCGTATTTTTCAGGGTGAAGGTTTCCTCCGCAGAGATGACCGCGCAGACATCCGGCGTCAGCCGCACATCGTCGCTCTTCAGATTCCGATCCATCTCTCGCGCCAGAGCGATTTTCTGCTCGGCAGTCGCGCTGCTGACCGCGTCGGAATAGTTGCACACCTGCGCATACTGCTCGTCCGGCGGCAGGATGGCATCCTGCTCATCCGTTTCAATCAGCGCGGCGCTGTCCAGAACGCCCTGAACGAGCATCGGGATGCTCTCCTCGGTGAGCGCCTGCGTGCTGGCTGTGCCGATGCGTCCGCCGACCTGACCGCGAAGGGTCAGGCTGATGCGCTCACTGACCTGATAGGATTCCAGCTCGCTGCGGCGGACGCGGGTGTTAAAGGAATCGCTCTGCGAGCAGGCGGCTTCCGCGGGCGCAATGCCCGCCGCCTGTGCCGCCGCAAACAGGCGGGTGATGAATTGAGAAAGATTCAGTTCCATGTTAGCCTCACTTTCCGCCGACTGTCAGACTGCTTACGCGGATGGTCGGCTGACCGACGTTGGTCGGCACGCTGCCGCTCAGCGAACCGCACATGCCCTGACCCATGGTCATATGTTTGCCGACGCGGTCGATCCGCATGAGGATCTGATTGCCTTTTCCGATGAGCGACGCGCCGCGCACGGGGGAAACGATCTTGCCGTCGCGGACGAGATAGCCTTCCTGCACGGCGAAATTGAATTCGCCCGTCGCCGGGTTGACGCTGCCGCCGCCCATCTGCGCGGCATACAGTCCGTCGCCCATGGTGCGGATCATCTCATCGTCGTCGTCATTGCCCGGAGCGATAAACGTGTTGCGCATGCGGCTGGTCGGCGCATAGGCATAGCTTTCGCGCCGTCCGCTGCCGGTGGGCGCCATGCCCATCTTGCGCCCGTTGAGCCTGTCAACCATATAGTTGCGCAGAATGCCGTTTTCAATCAGAACCAGCTTCGTGGTCGGCGTACCCTCGTCGTCGATATTCTCGCTGCCCCATTCGTTGGGCATGGTGCCGTCGTCGATGGCGGTCACGCACGGCGCCGCAATCTGCTGACCGAGCTTGCCCGCGAAAACGGACGTACCGGGCGCGACACTCGTCGCCTCCAGCGCATGACCGCAGGCTTCATGGAAGATAACGCCGCCGAAACCGCCCGCGATCACGACCGGCATCTCGCCCGCCGCGCAATACGGCGCGGTCAGCATCGTCAGCGCGGACTTTGCCGCGTCACGACCCGTCTCTTCCGGATTTACGCGGGTATCAAACAGCTCAAAGCCCATCAGCGCACCGGGATTGCGCGTGCCGGTCTGGTTCTCCTTGCCGTCGCTGGCGACAGCGGAGCAGAGCAGACGGGTATAAACGCGGGTATCGCCGGTATACAGCCCTTCGCTGTTGGCAATCAGCACATGCTGTTCGCGGGAAAGCAGCCCCGCGGATACCTGCACAATGCTTGCGGATACGTCGCGTGCCGCCTTGTCCACGGCACGGAGAACGCCCGCACGCTTCTGCGCATCCACGGTCAAAAACGGCGTCTTGACCGGGTGAATATCCGCATGCGCACGCTCGGCAAGACGGATATCGCCGGCGGAGACCGGCGTATCGGTCACAGCCGCGGCGGCGCGTTCGGCAGCACGCAGAAGACCGCTTTCGCTCACGTCACAGGTGTAGACATAGATCGAGCGCAGTCCGTCATAGACGCGCACGCCCGCACCATAGGGGCGGGAAAGCGCTGCGTTTTCAATTCGTCCATCGCGCAGAGACATGGAAAAATTGCGCGAATCCTCGATAAAGAGTTCGGCAAACGTGCCGCCACGCGACAAGGCGCGGGCAATCACGCGCTCACATACAGCAGATGATACCATCGGAAACCTCCTCCGGACATAAAGATTGAATTTGATATCAGTATACGCCATCGGACTGAAATTGTAAACCGACCGACGCGCTTTGCGACATTTTCGTGCTTTTTTGAAAAACCCTTGCGGGAGTTTCGCTTTGCGTGTAGAATAGTATACAGGATATGATGGAATGGGTATGCAAATGACGCTGTTGCGGGGGAGGGGTATGCGTATGCCCGGCAGGCTTGAACAGGTCGAACACATGCTGTGCGCTGCCTTTGGCGGCAGGCTGCTTGAAGCGTGTCCCGAGCTGACCTATACGGTCAACGAACTTCTTTTCCGATTTATGCGCACAAGCGACAGTCTGGCGCTGATCTGGCGGAAGCTGGACTCCACACTGTTCAACAGTGTCTATCAGGCAACCGGCGGAAAGATGCGCGTGACGCTTGACAACGGGGAAAAGAGGCTGGTAACAAGCGAGATGCTGCGCGACCTGTCCGACAGGCTTCTCGCGCTCTCCTATGCACGCATGGACGTCAGCCCGACGCTGACGGACGCGCTGTTCGATCTTTCCCGCGAAGGCTCCTTCGCCGCCATGCGCGAATTGGTCAGGCGCTTTCCTTTGGACGACATCGACCGAAAGTGGCTTCTTCAGGTTCTTGAAGAAAACGGACAGGCGCAGTAATGCCCGTTCTGCCGCTTTCATTCGTTTACGGGCTGCATATAGCCGAGCTTTATGCGATTTTTTATTTTTAACGGATACGCCTGAATACGGCAGGCGTCGGGGGATATCATGGCTAGAATCATTGCAATCACCAATCAAAAAGGCGGCGTCGGCAAAACGACCACCAGCGTCAATCTCTCCGCCTGCGTGGCTGCGCAGGGCAAGCGCGTGCTGGTCGTAGACGCGGATCCGCAGGGCAATACATCCAGCGGTCTGGGCGTGCGCGTTAAGGAAAAGACGCCAACCGTTTACGAAGTGCTGGCGGGCGAAACGCCGCTCAAAGACGCGCTGGCAAAAACCGCGGTCGAGGGGCTGATGGTTCTTCCCGCGGATATCCGTCTGGCAGGCGCGGAAATCGAGCTGGCAGGCATGGAGCATCGCGAGCGCGTCATGACGCAGATGCTGGAAAACGCAAAGGACGACTTTGATTATATCTTTATCGATTGCCCGCCGTCGCTGGGCTTGATTACGCTCAACGCGCTCTGCGCGGCAGACGGCGTGCTGATTCCGATTCAGTGCGAATACTATGCGCTGGAAGGCGTCAGCGCACTGATGGGAACGATTCAGAAGGTTCAGAAGATGAATCGCCACCTCGCCATCGAGGGCGTCGTGCTGACGATGCTCGACGCACGCACCAATCTGGGCGTGCAGGTCGCGCAGGAGGTTCGCAAGGTCTTCAAGAACAAGGTGTATAAGACCGTCATTCCGCGCAACGTCCGTCTGGGCGAAGCGCCCAGCCACGGTCTGCCCATCCACCTGTATGACCCGCGTTCGCTGGGCGCACAGAGCTATCAGCAGCTGGCAACAGAGTTTCTGGAAAGAGAGCAATAAGGGAAACCGTTTGGGACGCTGTCCCGATCGTTTCCCTTAAACCGAAAGAAAGGCATGAACCGTCATGGCGAAGAAAATGGGATTGGGCAGGGGTCTGAGCGCTATCCTGCCGGATGTGGAAGAAGTGGTAGAATCCGTCGATCAGGTCAGCGAAAGCCCTGCGCCCGTACCTGCCGACGCCGTGGTGGAGCTTTCCGTCGGGGATATCGACCCGAACCGGAACCAGCCGCGCAAGAAATTTGACGATGACGCGCTGCTGGCGCTGGCGGACTCCATCCGCCACAACGGCGTTCTCTCGCCGATTCTCGTCGCCCGCGACGGCAGGCGCTATACCATCATCGCAGGCGAGCGTCGCTGGCGTGCGGCAAGGCTGGCAAACTGCCCGACCATTCCGGCAATCGTCCGCGATTGGGACGACGTGCGCCGTCAGGAAGCCGCGCTGATTGAAAACATCCAGCGCGAAGACCTCAACGCCATCGAAGAAGCGCAGGGCATCCGCCGCCTGATGGAGGAATGTGCGCTGACGCAGGAAGTCGCAGCCGAGCGCATCGGGCGCAGCCGCAGCGCTGTCGCCAACATTCTGCGCCTGCTCAACCTGCCCGAGCGCATTCAGAACGCCGTCATCGAAGGCGCACTTTCGGCAGGTCATGCGCGTGTGCTGGCGGGCATTGACGATGCGGAATTGCAGACCGGGCTGTTCGCCAAGACGATGCAGTTCGGCTGGTCTGTACGCCAGCTCGAAGCCGCCGCCAAGAACGCGCAGACCGAAAAGAAGGAAAAGCCGGAACCCGTCGCTCTGCCGATTGAATATGAAGAGCTGACCGAGCGCCTGCGCAGCGCAACGGGACTCAAGGTCAAGCTGGAAGGCACGCAGGAGAAGGGCAAAATCGTTCTGCAATATACCAGCGAGGAAGAGCTGCAAAGGCTCTGGGAATGGATGGAGAAATAAGCGGGCTGAGCCGCACATTTCCTATGCATGATAAAAAGCGGGCTGATGCCCGCTTTATCATGTCATGCAAACAAAAAGCTATTCTCCCTCTTTGGGGGAGAATAGCCCTTTCCGCAAATGAGAGAATAGCTGAATTTCTTGATTTTGCTCTTCAAGCCAAGTTTGCTTATGTCAACAAGCTGAAGCGGGCTGATGCCCGCTTTTTTTATATGCCGCTTCAATCATTTAAACCGCCGCGAAGCGAAAGAAAGCCTCTGCGGGACACCGTTCCTTCAAGCTTTCTCCGCTTCACAGCGGTTTTAGCAAATATTTTAGAACAAAAATCAGCTCATCCGCTTTGTTTCAGCCCGGCTGCCGCCTTACCCCTTCTTTGCCGGGGAGAGCAGATAGCGAATCTCAAATCCCTTGGAAAGGTTGCCGCTCAAGCGAAGCTGTCCGCTCAGGTAGAGCTTATCGACCGTCACCAGACCGCGTGCCATCGCCAGCAGGTTATCGAAGCTGCAATGGACGTACGCCTCCGCGTCATCGGCAGAGGTCGGCAGAACCTGCATGCCGCCGTCCGTGAAGCGAATTTGGAATGTACCCGCACCGCGCCCGATGATCGTGACCTGCACAACGCGGTTGTAGGCGCTGTCGTGGCGGCTGCGGTTTATGCGTTCGTTCTCCATGTAGCAGTGGCGGAGCTGTTCAAATGCCTCTTCAAAGGCAATCGGTGCGCCCGATCCCGCGCCGCCGCAGATATCTTCATACATGCGGTTATACTGCTGGGCGCTCTTGTCCCACGAAAAATCCTTCTTCATGCAGCGTTCGCGCAGCTTATCAAACATCGCCTCGTTGCCGAAATACAGTTTGACCGCTTCGGAAATCGCCAGATACAGATCCTTCGCCTGATAATCCGAGAAAGCAAAGCCGTCGCCAATGCCGTCAAAATCGTTGTAGGCACGCACGGAGTCCTTGAGTCCGCCCGTTTCGTGAACGATCGGAACCGTTCCATAGCGCATCGCCATCATCTGCGACAGTCCGCACGGCTCAAATCTCGACGGCATCAGGTACATATCCGCGCCGGCAAAGACAGCGCTCGCCATCGGTTCGTTGTAGTCGCTGGAGAAGCCGAGCTGCCCGGGCCACTGCTCACGCGCCCAGTTGAAATATTCGATATACTTCTGGTCGCCCTGACCGAAGACGATGAGCTGCACGCCCATATCCATCAGCTGCGGCAGGATTTCGCGAATCAGCTCAATGCCCTTCTGCTCAACCAGACGCGCAACGCTCGCCAGCAGCGGCCACTCGCTCTCCTGATTGAGTCCGAACAGGCGCTGAATCTCCCGCTTGCAGCGTGCCTTGCCCGACATATCTTCAACGGTAAAATGATAGGGGATGAGCGGGTCATGCGCCGGGTTATAATGCTCCGTGTCAATGCCGTTCAAAATGCCGTACAGCTTGGGATCGATGATATCGACCACGCCCTGCAAGCCATGCGCGAAATACGGGTAGTGAAGCTCACGCGCATAGGTCGGCGATACGGTAGTCACCGCATCCGCCATCAGCATCGCGCCCTTCATCAGGTTGATATCCTGCCGCCCCTCGAACTCATAGCTCAGACCGCCGTGATACCAGCCATCCGGAAGGGCAAATGTCATTTCCATCTCGCTGCGTCCAAACTGACCCTGATAGGCGATGTTGTGAATCGTGTAGACGGTTTTGATGTGCGAAAGCGCCTCATTCAAAACGGCGTCGTTTTTCAAATAGAGAATGGCGAGCGCGGTTTCCCAGTCGTTGCAGTGCAGAATATCGGGCAGGTCGCCGAATTCCGGCAGAAGATCGATGACTGCGCGGCAGAAGAAGGCAAAGCGCAGGGAATCATCCCCGTAACCGTAGAGCCGCGGACGGTGGAAGAGATGCTCGTTGCCGATGGCATAGACCGTCACGCCGTTCAGTTCGCCCTTATACAGAGAGCAGCTCATCTGGCGCTGCCCCAGATGGATAACGCATGTTTTTATCAGTGAAAATTGATCGCCATAGTTTTCCTGTGTGACACGATACATGGGGGTTACGATCGTCAGTTCATCCCCCGTTTTTTGAAGCGCCGGCGGAAGAGAAAAAGCCACATCCGCCAGACCGCCGGATTTGCTAAAAGGAGCACATTCGCTTGAAACAAACAGAATTTTCATAATATTGCTTTCCTTTCGCGTGCTGTAACTGACCATATTTTACAAAACATTTTGAAACAAGTCAACGATTTGAACAAATTTGATCATTTAGATTCAAGCTTTCGTTGAAATGAGCGAAAAATATGGAAAAACAGGCAAATCCCGCCGATGTTTTCGCGCAGCCGGACAAGATCGATCCTCCTTTTTTTTAACCGCCGACCTCCCTTCCTCTTCAGTCTGCGATGTGTTGACGTTTGGCTCTCGCGGGGCATCTTTGCCATTTCGTATATAGAGAAAAAGACCGCTTTCCCTTTGGAAAACGACAGCCTGTAGACAAAAAGCTATTCTCCCCCGAAGGGGGAGAATAGCCCTTTCCGCAAATGAAAGAATAGCCGAATTTCTCGATTTTGCTATTCAAGCCGAGTTTGCTTATGTCAACAAGCTGCCGCTTTCCCTTCGGAAAACGGTCTTTTTTATGCATCTTAATGATTCAGCCCAAGATGTTCCTCAATTCGTGAAACCCGCTTGACTAAATCATTCTCTTCTTCTTCGAGCGTCTTGACGGTATTCTTCACGTCCGTACGCGCAAGCAGATAATCGCAGGAAACCTCCAGCGTATCCGCCAACAGGCACAGCGTTTCCAAACTCGGCTGACGCAGACCGCGCTCATAAAGCCCGACGGTATTCAGGCTTTTTCCAATCACATCCGCCAGAGTCTGCTGGCTCATATGTTTGGCAGTGCGTGCAGCCTTCAGCCGCTCACCAAACTTGACCATATATTTACACCTCCAACCCTGTCTGCATCTTCCCGCAGTCAGGCTTTCCATCGTTTACGAAAAATAGGCTTTGTCCGTTCCTGACTGCATCGGATTCACGCAGCCGTCGGTTTCATTGACCTTTGCTTTTGTGCTACCCTTTAGTATACAATTCCTTGTCAAATCGTCTACTGACAAAAAGGATGTTTTTTTCTGCCGCATCACATGAATCATTCATTTTTTCTCATTCTTTTTATTCTTTTTAAAATTTTTATCCTCATAATCACTATTTTCATCATGATGTCATGCAGACCTGCAAATCATCCGCTCCAAGCGGACTGAGTCCGCCCTCACTTCCGCCGCAGTTTTTGAAATATTGAAGTTTTGCTCACGCGGACGATTTTGCGCAATTGACCATCCGTTCAAAAGCGGACTGAGTCCGCCTTCACTTCCGCCACAGTCTTTATGAAGCATTGAAGTTTTGCTCCATTTTCCATTCCTTCAAAAAAGGACTCATGCCGCCGCTGTGACGGAATGAGTCCTTTGCCTTTTATTTATTTGCTGATAACCGCAGAATCCCGTGCCAGAGCTTCTTCTATCGTCTTTTGCAGCATTTCGAGGTTCTTCTCGTTATCGATGCCGCCGAGCAGGGGTTCGCCCACGATTCTGCCGTTGCGGTCAAAGACATAGGTGGTGGGGAACGCCATGATGCCCAGCGCGAACGTTCCGGCTTCGCTGCTCGCGTCAAAGTAGATGTTGCGGTAATTCGCGCCGGTCATTTCGAGCAGCTGCTTCGCGGTTTCAATACCCTGCTTGTTGCCGTCCAGCGTTTCCACGTTGATGCCGACGACCTCGCCGCCCTGCTCCTTGATGCGCTCATTCAGTGCGCTCAGGTCATCCAGCTCCTGCACGCAGGGCTTGCAGCCGTTGAACCAGAAATTCACAACCGTGAAGGCATTGGCGGAAAACAGGCTGTTATCCACGTCGTTGCCATCCAGATCTTTTCCCGTGAACTGCGGGAAGGCGTCGCCCTGCGCCTCGTCAGCCGGCTGGCTGGACGCATCGCTCGCGGAAATCTCGGCGATTTTTTCTTCGATCGTCCGAATCTGCTCCGCATCCGCCTTGAGCTTCTCGTATTCCTCCTCGGAGAACTGCTCCTTCGCGCCTTCCACCGCGCTCATGAGAACATCGCCGTAGTTGCTGCTGAGAACACCGTCGGTGACGTTTTTGCTCATGGAGAGGAAGACCTTCTCCCACAGCGCGTTGTTGGCGAGCAGAATCTCGTTTTCAACTTCCAGCAGCTCGTATTCGGTCTTTCCATCCAGCTCCG
>Ga0129311_1002099_pt1 | contig 12645 bp, 9 predicted proteins | sample Go1ome_FD_94435 | JGI IMG/M metagenome (GOLD analysis project Ga0129311, IMG submission 94435) | Western lowland gorrila individual fecal microbial communities from Wisconsin, USA - Go1022B metagenome | ecosystem: Host-associated > Mammals > Digestive system > Large intestine > Fecal | place... | reverse complement strand
TGTATCACCCTTAAGAACATCTAAGCCCTTAATAGCGTCTTCTAATTTCTTAGCAGCTTCATTGACTTCTTCCTGAGAAGCATCTTTGTTTTCTAATACAGCCTTAGCTTCTTCTAATGCCTTTGCAAATGCATCACGTGCTTTCTTAACAGCCTTATTTAAAGTATCTTCAGAGATAGCTTCAGCTTTAGTCACTGTTTCTTCTAGTTCAGCCTTATTCACCTTAGGTGCTACCTTTAAGTTCTTCATAGCTGTACGTAATGCATTCATTACTTCTTCATTAGTTAAATCTTCTTTTGCATAAGCCTTCTGAGCTTCTACTAATGCATCTAAGAATGTATCAACAGAATCAGCAGTCTTATCAGTTAAATCCTGATTATAAGCTTCTTTTAAAAGATCCTTAAGTTCAGTATTTTCAGCAATCTGTTCATAAGTGAACTTCATTTCTGCAATCTTATACCAGTTTTCAGCATCTTCTTTAATTAAGATCTTAACATACTTCACTGGCTGTTTATCGAATGTGAATGTGTGTTTCAAATGATCAGCATCCATCTTCATGTTACCCACTGTAGTCCAGTTTTCTTTATCTTCAGATACCATGATATCAGCATTTCTGATTATATCATCACCAGCAGTCGCAGGCGCAATAATTGTCACACCAGTCATATTCACTTTGTTCGCAAATGTGAAAGTAATATGTTTACCTACTTTCTGAGCATCATTGAACCATGTGAATGATGATTCATCACCATCAAACATCTTGTCATAGTTATAAACACCACTTGGATATCCATATGGATACCAGTTATCTGATGCTTCAACACTAGGAATATTTCCATCACGCTTCATTAAAGCATTTCTAGCAGCAACTAATTCATCATATGCAGTCTTCACTGCTTCATCAGTCACTTCTTCACCATAAAGAACCTTCTTACCATTCTTTACAGCTTCTAAGTATTCAGCATAACCAGATGCATAACCATTATCAGCCATTGGGTTTTCTACTTCTACCCATAATGGATAATAAGCACGTTTAACAGCTTTCTTCTTAGCGTTATTTAACTGAACAAGAACTGCATCTACATCCTGCTGTAATGCCTTCTTATCATCATAAAGCTTCTGTGCTTCATCTAATGCAGCTTTGTATTCACTTAATGTTGCACCGATATAATCATTTTCATCTAAAGCATTATCTAAAGCAGCCTTTAAGTCAGTCTTATCTGTGTAGATTTCATAAGTGAAAGTGAAAGTATCACCCTTCTTACTATAAGTACCAGTTGCACTGTCCTTATCAGATACTAAACGATAACCATAAATCTTTTCAGCAGTGAAGCTATATTCATCACCGATATTACCATAACGAGTCACTGGACTCTTGATTTCCTTACCATCTTTATCAACATAGTTGATAGTCACTTTACCTAATGAATCAGCTGGTAAGATTGAACCTGAATCTGGTAAAGTAGAACCTTTTTCAAATGCAGCAACATGTCCAAGTTTAGCATAGTTCGCCTTGAACTGATCATGTGAAATGATGCTGTTAGAGCTTGTATTCCATGCCTTAGTTGCAAGTGCACGCATTTCATTTGCGATATCTTCTGTGATTGTGTCTTCATCACATACATCAGCCTTATCACACCAGATTGCTAGTGAAGCACCCTTAATAGCTGGATTATCATCTGCGATAGTATTCGCCTGGAATTTACCAGGTGTCCAATCATCAAAGATTAACTTATCAGAATTTAAGTTATCGAATGAATGCTGTTTACGTCCATCATTTGGCATAGATGGTCTTAATACATAATAGAAGAAACTTGCATTGACGTTATAAATAGTATCATGACCCTTATCTAAGAAAGTCTGAAGTTTCGCAATGCTGTAGTTCCAAGACATCTGGCTCCAGAAATCGATACCGATATACTTATGCATATTGATAATCTGTTTATTCTGTCCCCAAGAATTCTCTCCATAATAGATACCATCGTTCCAGATACGTGGAGTAAATCCTTTTTCATGTACATGTTCTGCTAAGTCATTGATATATTTAGCAATAACATCTTTCCAGCTTGCATTAGGATCAATATTTTCTCTTGCATAATTATCTAGCACTTCTTTGTACTGAGTAGTGAAAGGTGCACGGTCGAATTCCATATATTCATCGCCACCGATGTGGAAGTCTGTACATCCTTTGAATAATTCCATATATTCATCATATAAGCTATAGATATACTTAATCGCTTCAGGATTAGTAACATCTAAACCTGATTTATAATGATTACCATATTTATCTTTCTGTCCATATTCTGGATGTGCTTTTAGAATCTGGTCAACATGGCCTGGAGAGTCAAATGATGGAATAACTTTAACACCATATTTCTTTGCTTCAGCAAGAATTTCTCTTACATCAGCTTTTGTTAGATGCTGTTCAGATACGATTGATGGATCTGTTTCACATTCAATACGGAAACCTAAGTTTTCTGAGAAATGCATCTGGATCGCATTCATCTTGAAGTAAGACATTTCTCTAATCTGTCTGATGAACCAGTCTTTAGAAATGTACTTACGAGCCATATCTACATGGATACGACGTTCAGCAACGTTAGGATAGTCAACGATTTCACCATAAGCTAAAGTGCTATTATTCGCAATTGTAAGCTGTTCAATAGTACGTAAACCATATAATACAGCTGTTTCACTTGCACCAGTTAAATGGATACCAGTGTCATCAATTGTGATCTTATAAGCTTCTTTACTTGTAGTCTTATCAGTGATTTCTGATACAGGTTTGATATCAATAGTAATATCAGTTGGTGCACCATCCTGATTATAAAGCATAGCCTGAGCATCTGCAGAGATGATCTGCTTATCCATAAATTCAGAGTTCACTAACTTAACAATTTCTGCAAGTCTATTATTCTTTAAGTTGGCTTCATTCGCAACGATTACGAATTTAGAATCCTTAGTCATAACCCAAGTCTTATCAGAATCATCTTTAGTATATGACTGTAGGATTGGTGTAGTTGCAGCAACTAACTGTTCATTAGTCATTGTTCTTTCAGTAATTGCAGGCGTACCATTATATGCCTGTGCAACTATAGCGCCACTTGAAAGAGTCATAGAAGAAACGAGCATAACGCTCATTAATATACGTTTCATATTATTTGTATTCATTTTCATTTTTCCCTATCAAGTAAGAGGCAGGCTAAGCTGCCTCTTCTTTAATTTATTATGCTTTTTTTCTCTTTAATGAGATATAAATGATAGCTGAAACAGCCATGAGAGCGAACATACCAGCAATCATAGTAGAATCACCTGTCTTAACAGTGTCATCCTTCTTATCTTCTGGTTTAGTAGTTGGCTTTTCAGCAGGTTTTTCTGTTGGCTTTTCAGTAGGTTTTTCAGATGGTTTTTCTGGATCAGTTGGTTTTTCTGGTTCAATAACAACCTTTTCTTCTAATGCATCTACTGCTTTATTTAACTTAGCGACAGCTTCATCCATTTCTTTCTGAGTTGCATTGTCTAAGTCAATAGCCTTTACTTCTTCAACTACAGCCATTAATGCTGCCCAAGATTCAGCAGTATATTTGCTTTCATCTTTCTTACTAACAACTTCAAGAGCTGCATTTAAAGCTTCTGGATTACCCCTAAGAACCTTTAATCCGTCTAATGCATCATTTAATGCCTTAGCAGCTTCATTGACTTCTTCCTGAGAAGCATCTTTAGCAAGAACAGCTTTAGCATTCTCTAATGCCTTGTTGAATACTTCAACGTTCTTTTTAATTGCTTTATTGACTTCTTCTTCAGTTAAAGCATCCGCCTTAGCAATTGCTTCATCAAGAGCATCTGTATTCACTACAGGTGCATTAACTAAGCCTTCGATAGCCTTCTTTAAGCGGTTAATAACTGCTTCATTCTTGATATCTTCAGCCACTAATGCTTTCTGAGCTTCAATAAGTGCTTCTAAGAATTCATCTCTAGATGCAATTGTCTTGCCTTCTAAATCTTCTTCCTTAGCTTTTTCAATTAAATCTTTTAATGTAGTATCTTCACCAACAGCTTCTAATACGAACTCAACTTCAGAAATCTGATACCAAGCTCCATATCCAGAATTGATGTAGATTCTTACATACTTAACTTCCTGTGCATCAAAGTCAAATCTCTTTTCTAATGGATCTGTACCCTTTAATGTACCTACTGTTGTCCAGTTTACCTTATCAGCAGAAATCTGAACTTCAGCATCACGTAAAATATCACCCTGGTCTGCCTGTACAACATTCACACCTGATAATTTCACTTTACCTGGGAATGTGAATAATACTTCATCACCAGCTGTCTGGTCAGCACCAAACCAACACTTAGAATTACGGTTACCGTCAATCATGTTGTTGTATGAGTACCAGCCATAATATCCCTTAGTTGCAGAAATAGTAGGCTTATCTGCAGCTTTCTTAATTAATGCTTTCTTAGCATTGATGATGTTGTTATAAGCAGCTTCAGCTGTTTCAACATCTAAGTTTTCATCTTTAAGAGTGTTCTTTCCGTTATTAACGGCATTCATATAAGCCTGATATCCAGATGCATAAGCAGCATCACTTACTGGATAATAAGCTTCTACATATAACTTATAGAATTGAGCCTTTACAGCTTTTTCTTTTGCAGTACGAAGTGCAGCTAATGTTTCATCAACTTTCTTCTGTCCTGCTGAAGGATCTTCTTTAACGTCTTTCGCAACGTCTAGAGCTTCTTTATATTCCTTCACTGTTTCAGGAATATAATCTTTAATCACTAATGCATTATTTACTTCTTTGATTAATGCTTCCTTATCAGTATATGTCTTATAAGTTAAAGTGATTGTTTTATTTTCTTTATATGTACCTGTTAATGATTCACTTGCTTTTTCGAACTTATAACCATAAAGTTCCTTAGGTTCAATAGTGTATTCATTGTCCTTTAATCCATATAAAGTTTCTGTTGGTTCAATTGTCTGTCCAAATTCATTCTTATATTCAATTGTAAGTGCAACAGACTGACCTTCATAAAGAACCTGACCTGGTTCTGGTAGGACGCTCTTATAACCAGGAACGCGTCCAATCTTATCAAATGCCTTCTTTACATCAGCATATTCAGGCATTGAATCTGATGTGTTCCACATCTTATAAGCAGTTGCACGAGTTCTATAGAAGATGTTATTAGCCACTGAATCCTGTGTCATATAACCTGGAACGTCACACCAAACTGCATAAGAACCACCTCTCACAAAGTTTGCATAAGGTTTCTTATAAGTCTGTGGTACACCACCCTGTAATGTAGAGAACTTACCTGGGTTCCATTCGTTATAGATTCTATCCCCTTCAGGACATGCATTCTGTAACCACCAAGAAGATAATACATAATACATATAAACATCTGAGAAGTTAACAACTCTGTTACCGTTCTGTACAAACTTTTCAATGCTTGCACAATTCTGCGGAGCAGCCCAATAACAGATTTCGATATCTGGATCTAACTTATATCCAGTATAGTTTCCATACATCACACCATCGTTCCAAGTTCTAGGAGTCATACCTTTTGACTTAGCGATTGCTGATACTTCATTGAAGTATTCCATGATCTGTACATACTGTTCATTAGAGAAGTTAGAGAATTTTTCTAAGAATTCATCTCCACCAATGTTGAATCTCTTACATCCAGCTTCTGAGAAGAAATCGATAAATTCTGTCATTAAATCAATTAAGAAGCCGCGTGCTTCATCATTTGTAAAGATATTGAAGCACTGTGCTCTTCTACCATCAGTTGGGAATAAGCTTGCACAACTATAATCAGATGGTAAATATCTTAGAACTGCACCAAGGTGACCTGGAGAGTCTAAAGATGGGATGACTTCGATATGATATTCATTTGCAACCTGAATAATTTCTAACATATCCTGTTTAGTTAGATACTGGTTGTTTACATACTGGAAGCCATCAATTGCTTCTAGAGTATCACTCTGTAATCTGAAACCTTCATTTTCAGAGAAATGAAGCTGAATTGAATTGTATTTCTGCCAAGATAAATCTTTAATTAATGAAATGATCCAATCTTTTGTGAAGAACTTTCTTGCACAGTCCAAATGGAAAGAACGGTCTTCAACATCAGAATAGTCAACAATGTGTCCTTTAGTAACAACATTGTCACCTTCAATTAACATCTGAATAACAGATGTTAAACCATAATAGATTCCTGTTTCATCTTCTGCAGAAATTGTAATATTATTCTTAATATCTACTGCATACGCATCATTTTTACCAGTTAAATCTGGATTAGTTCCCATTTTTACAATGATGTCATTGTCTGCAGCATTTTCTAATGTACCAAAAACGATCTGTGGTGCTTCTGATAAAACACCTCTGTCTGCTAACTGCGAACTTGCACGTTTCAAATCACGTAATAACACTTCATTATTAAGTGTCTTTTCATTTGAAACCACAAGTAGACGGCTTTTCTTTGGCAATGTAAATGTGTCTGAATCCTTTGTGTAACTCTGTACATTTGGATAAATCACATTAGGTGCCGCAAAAGCTGGTGCAGCTGCAGAAGCAACTCCCGATAGTGCAATAATTGCAGCTAAGCCTACTTCAACAATTTTTTTCCCTTTCATGATTTCACCTCTTTCTTTGTTGGTAAGACTAAAGATTTCACCTCCACTCTTAAATTTGATAGATTGAAACAAAAAAAGACCGCATTCACGGTACCCTAAAAAGGGCGTGTGAATGACGGTCTTGCCTACTTAAAGTAACAATCCTTCGACATCAGTATACATGAGCTTATATGAATAAGTCAACAGAAATCGCTTTCAAACTGTAATTATATTACATCTGTTCACATTATTCGTATATGATTTATGTAAAACGAATTTCTATTGATATATAGTCACTTTTTTAATGTTTGTATTTAAAATGCATCATTATCTTTCTTTTCAATTACCTTCCTAAACACTTCATTGAGTGGTTCTCATGACTCTTCACCATCTATAAGAGAAGATGAATCTCTTTCTTGTAAACTAGTGAGTATAAACTCATCTAAAGAAGAGATATGATCTACATACTGCTTCTCATTACTATTTTTCTTAATCTTTAATAGCTGACTTATGTCTTCTCTTAACGCATTAGGAAGTTCACATTCTATCAGTCTCTCTATTTCTATTGGAGGCTGCTTTTTATTATGCACAATATATTGACTAGATAAGATGCAGCGAAGAATATAGAGATACTTCTTCACAGGTACCTGTTCTTTATTTATATACTTCAATAATGTTTTTGCCATTTTATGATAATGATGATATGACTTCTTCTGTGAAAAATAGAGAGGAATCACTTCCCTAATATAAGAAGCTTCCTTTGTTTCCTTATACACGATAGGTGATGCAAACCATTCAAGCAGTGATGGATTAGACTTATAAAGAAGCTTTAAAGCCTTTTTGATATCCCATCCACTTATATCAAATACTTCATCTATCGGCAGTTCTATCACATCTGATTTTTCATCTAGGCAAAGATAATCTTCTTTTTCTCTTACATAAATAAAACGTACATCATAATCACTATCCATAGACTCAAAGCCCCAGGCACGACTTCCTGACTCTATCGCATAAATAATCTTTACTTTTTCTTTCTTCTCAATCTCCTTGAGCTTATTAATAATTTCTTTTCTCATTTCCATGCTCCTTATAGTTATACACAGGCTTTAATACCTCTATTACATCTATTGTTTCTTTCACTATATCTAATATATCTTCCACTGATTTATATGCCTGTGGTGCTTCATCCAGTGTATCTAGAGAAATAGATGTTGTATAAATTCCTTCCATAGATTCCTTATAGTCATTGATATCCAACATTTCTTTCGCCTGTTTACGTGACAATATTCTTCCTGCACCATGAGGTGCTGAATAGTTCCATTCCCTATTTCCTTTACCTATACCTATAATAGATCCATCCTTCATATTCATAGGAATAAGAACCTTCTCACCTTTTACTGCTCGTATAGCCCCTTTTCTTAGTATCATTTCATTGATATCTATATAGTTATGAATAGTATGAAAAGACTCTATTTCTGTAAGGGATGTTTTATCCATAATCATATTAGCTATCAATTCTCTATTTCTCATCGCATACTTCTGACATATCTCTATATCATGAAGATAATCATTGAGTGCTTCACCGTATAACCAGCATAAGTCTTCTGGAATATCTAAAGTTCCATAGCCTTCCTTAAGTTTCTCTAATACTTGATTGATTTCTTGACTCTTTCCCTGTTCTTTATATTCTTTAATGATTTCCTGGCGTCTTAATATATATTCATCCCATCCTCTATGTAAATTGATGGCACGTCTTTGATATATTTCTGCCACCTGTTTTCCAAGATTACGACTCCCTGAATGAATCACCAAATAATAATCACCTGATTTAGACTGTTCAATCTCTATAAAATGATTCCCTCCTCCTAATGTTCCTAAAGACTTTTCTAGATGAGATAATTTTTTAAGAGATGAATAACACTTTAACTCTGTTAAATCAAATGATTCTATTGGAGAATCCCATACATTCATTCCTGAAGGAATCCATGAACATACTTCATCGATCTTCTTAAAATCAATTTCTTTATTCAATAACTTCACTGTATACATCCCACAGCCTATATCTACACCTACAATATTAGGACATACCTTATCTACAATTGTCATTGTAGTACCAATCGTACATCCTTTTCCTGCATGAACATCTGGCATAATACGAATCTGACTTCCTAATGTAAGATCATAATCACACATTCTTTTAATCTGTTCTAAAGCTTTTTCATCTATCTGTGATGCAAAACATATCGCATTATTTTTCTTTCCTCTTATTTCAATCATTGTCCTCACCTCAAAAACATCATATACAAGATAAGAACTATTTTCGTGGATAAAAAGTTGCGAACTATGATAGAATGATATTCAAGGAGGGAAATCCTATGTTTGATTTAATGTTCACAATTGTACCAGTCTTTGTGATTGGTATGTTTATTTATGTAATAGTGAGTGGTATTGGTACATGGCATAAGAATAATAATTCACCACGTTTAACTGTTCCAGTAAAGATAGTCACTAAACGTGCAGATACGACTTATACAAGCCAGTAGGATATGATGTCATCATCACATACAACCTACTACGTGACTTTTGAAGTAGAAAGTGGCGATAGAATAGAGCTTATAGTCCCTAGTCGTGAATATGGATTCATTGTAGAAGGAGATCAAGGAAAACTTACTTTCCAGGGAACAAGATATATATCATTTGATAGAAACTACTAAAAGGGCGATATTAAATCATCGCCCTTTTTTAAATATGGTAGTTTTTCTGTTTCTTTAGTCTTTGTCTTATAAGTTGTTTGAATTCTAATGGTTCTATTACCTTAATCATAGGACCAAATGACAACAATCGAATCACCATCTCTGTTTCATCTGATTCATCATAGAAAAGTTTAACTATATAAGTCTTATCTTTCTTTTCTGTTTCTTTCTTAAAATGTGCAAAATGAAGAAGAACTCTATCCAATGTATTTCTTTCATTTTTTAATTCTATCAATACATATTTTTCTACTCTTTGTTTATTTGTAGTAGATACTGCATGATGAGTCAAATGACATTCTTCTATTCTTGAAACATTGATAACTGTTCCATCACACGCAACTAAGCGGAACTTATCATCCTTCTCTGAATATTCTAATAGCTGTGGTAAAACATAACTTGTTTTCTGTTTCGTTTTCCATGTTACAGCTAAACCAGACTTCTCTTTAATAGCCTGCATGATCATATGAAAGTTCTTCTGATATTGTAAATCAGTATAAGGATCACCATCACTATATTGATCAAAGATATAAATATCATCAGGTGTAAAAAGTGGTTCTACATCATCTAGAAAAGACCAGGAATAAGAAAATAACTGTATACGAGGATCTAATGAAATGGCCTTTAACCATCTCTTTTGAAGGAGTGTCAAAGGATAAGTAGAGACATCTATATTGTCTAAAGGCCATCTTTTTAATGCATCTTCTAATATCATAAAGCTTTCTTTAAACGCATTCTCATATATTATCTCATGTACATCAGTAAATGAGGACTGTATAAGACAAGCCACTGTCTTATAGTAAAGACTATATATTTCATGAAATATCATCTTATTCCTCCTCATAATAACGATACATTTCTTCTATATCTTGTTTAAATTGTTTTTCTACTTCTTTATTCGATATAGAAATAGATTGAATACGACATATAAATGTACGAATCCAAGGAATCATTTCCTTTACATCATATACTTCTGCATAGAAACGGCTTGTATTCTCATTCAGTCTTTCTACATATCCACATCTCTTCTCTCTTAATAATCGTCTATATATATGTTCTTCCCATGGTTCATGATGTAGAGTAAATTCTACTGTTTCTAAAGAACCATTAGAAAAACTTACACCCCATAGATGTTTCTTCATTTCTTCTAACTCTTTTCTATATACCTCAAAGTCTTCTGCTTCTTCTAGAGACTTGATAGAAATAATATGATCTAAACGAAATGAATACATCTTTTTACTTTGACACATATAAGCCATTAAGTATTGTCTGCCATCCTGAACACTAATAAATATGCCAAGAGGGAGCACCTTTATTTTATTATTTGATGTTCTTATTGATACATACTTATGCTGATGTATCGCATTGAATAAATCATAGAGCACTTCACTGTCTAATACCTGCGTCAAATAATGATGTTTAAACCCAAAGAGAGAATCTTCTTTCTCCTGTTTATCAAGTATATAAGAACCAATGACACCACAAGGAGATACTTCACTAAAGAAATCAAGAATATCATGAGGAATAATATAATCTTCACTTAATTGATAATAGATTTTCTTGCCTTTTTTATTTGTGATAAGAAGTCCTTCTTTTACATATTCTTTTAGTTTCTTTCTAAGTGTTGATTCATCATAGAGATACGTATGATTTGTCTTCTCATCTATTTGATCCATGAGTTCACTCATGGATAGAGAGGTATGCAGTAAATCTAATATAAGAAAGTGAAGAATGATGTCATGATCAGTAAAACTTTTTGTTTTCCATACTCTATATAAGGGATTATGCTGTGTGATACGTGTATCAATAGATAAGTAAGGAACCTTACCACCCGGTGTTATATGATAATCAATATAATCATTCATATAGCTTTCTATACGTCTTTTTTCATTATCATAGGAACGTGCACTTTTAATTGTATAGTCCTAGCGACTCTTGAATCCATTGATATAGAATTCTCTGATGTACTCACGTATTTTATTGAAGTTCTTAACTGGTTCCTGATACATAATCACACACCCTTTACATCAACACCTCTAGATAAGTTCTTACTTTATCCTGAACATGAAATTTCTTCGCATACTCTGATAAAAGTGGAATATTCTTATCAGTTCTAACCACATAGCGTTTAAATGCTTCTGCAACAATACCTTTATCCAATCCTCCACGTTTGCGTAAAATATCACACAAAGTACGTTCCATACTATATACCATTATTTTATTTCCACCTGGAGATTGTATTTGAGTCTTTCCTTCATCATACCATTCCTGTTTCACCCTTACACATATGACTCCCTCATTCCTTACATTTGTCAGATTATAATTATTTGGAAAACACATATCATATCTATTCGGTGTTCTATCCGTTAAGTCCCATAAAAATAGAGCTGTCTCGTTAGAAAAAATCCCCTTCTTAAATCTAGCCTGCAAATCCACAAATTCATCCCCCCATACTTCAGGAAGAATATATACACCTCTCACACTTCTTTCAAGTTTACCTTCATCCACAAGTTTTTTTAAATTTCCTCTGGATATTCCTTTTTTGGTAATTGCCGCAGATGTAATAACACCATTATTATCTTTCGCAAGCTGTATGATTGTATCTGATATATTCATTCTATCACCTCCAATTTAATTATTGACATTTATGCCCTTTATTATATATATTGAGGGCGTATTAGTCAATTTTTCTATACATTCCCTTCACTTATATATACTCAAGATGTTCAGTAATTACTCAAAAAAGGAAAGCTTTCACTTTCCTTAAATCAAATGATACTTTCTTAAGTTTTCTTTGATCTCTTCTTCTACTTGACTATGATGTCCACCTAACTTAATAGAAGGTTTTGTCTTACCATGGAAATCACTACCACAAGTATAGAGAATATTTAGTTCTTTTGCCTGATTATAGAAGTATTGATTCACTTCTTCCGAATGATAACTAGAGAAACATTCAACACCCTGTAATCCTAATTTGACCATTTCATCTAATAATTCAAACTGTCCTTTCAAATTATTACCAGGATGAGCTAGCACTGCCACTCCACCATGTTCATTAATAAGCTTTATAGTTTCTTCTAATGTAGGAAACTTAATCTCCGTCTGACTACTCCCACGGGCAAGCCTGTGTGGTTCTTACTGTCAAGTTTAGCTTGTAATCGTACATCATTTTCAGACTTTGGAATACAAGTATAAATCTATTTGAGTAAGAACTTCTATTACCAAGCAGTCCAACGACCACATTAACGATAAATTTCTATCTTACGATATGGAAGT
>Ga0129311_1002097_pt1 | contig 12650 bp, 12 predicted proteins | sample Go1ome_FD_94435 | JGI IMG/M metagenome (GOLD analysis project Ga0129311, IMG submission 94435) | Western lowland gorrila individual fecal microbial communities from Wisconsin, USA - Go1022B metagenome | ecosystem: Host-associated > Mammals > Digestive system > Large intestine > Fecal | place... | reverse complement strand
AGATTTCTCGCTCGACTTGCATGTGTTAGGCACGCCGCCAGCGTTCATCCTGAGCCAGGATCAAACTCTTAATGAAAATGGTATCTTACTTGTCTTTTGACTCATCTGAGCCAAAATCCTGCGTAAACAGGTTTGACAAGTTAAAATCTGTTTGATTTCTTCTCTCAAGACAAACGTCTTTGCGTTTGCTAATTCGTTTTGAATTATTGTCTTTTTTAAGAAATTGTCGAGAAACTTTCCGCTAAATTGTCTTACCAATTCGCTGATTGTTTCAAAATGCTTGTCAATTTTCCGCTATGCTTTGTCGCTTTCGGTCGAATCGGTACTCATGTACAAAAGTACACTCCGTTCCGTTCTCCCTCGGCTTCGCGCCTATCGAAAAATTTGCTTCGCATTAAAATTTATTTGACTAAATTTCTACACTATGAAATTTTCAAGGTTCAGGTTCGACATGGTGTCGAACATTTAACATTTTAACACTTTTCATTGTTTTTGTCAAGCACTTTTTTTCACTTTTCAAAATCTTTTTCAAAGCGTTATTCAGTTTTTACATTGCTTTCGGTTATCTCCGACAGCTTGATTATCTTACCATTTTTCAGGCAATCTGTCAAGATGTTTTTCAAACTTTTTTCGAAGTTTTTCGTGCTCACTTCCGTGCCGATTCGCTTCGTTTTTTCGTTGAGATTTGTCATTGTTTTCCGACAGCTTGTCTATAATACCACGCTTTCCTCAGCCTGTCAATAGCTTTTTTCAGTTTTTCCGTTTTTATTCACCTTTTTCTCTTCTGTTTCGGCAAACTCGTTTTTCCATGCCCGGAAGAAGTCATAATAGATGCGTACGTTCTTCAGGCGGAACCAATCCTGTTCGCAGACCGGATCCTGATCCAGATCATAGAGCTTAGCCCCTTTCATCGCCAAAAGGAACGGCGAGTGCGTCGCGATGATGAACTGGCAGCCGAAAAATCGAGCGGAATCCTCAAGAAAACGCGTCAGTTCCAGCTGACGTTCCGGCGAGAGGCTGTTTTCCGGCTCATCCAGCAGATAAACGCCGTTTTCCCGGATACGCGCGGTAAAATACCGATACGCGCTTTCTCCGTTCGAAAACTCACGCACATTGTCCATCAGAGTGTGACGGATATACTTGGACTGCGATTTTGATTTTGCCAGATTTGAGCGTTTCAGCGTTTCGTACTCCTCTATGCCGCCGAACTGAAAATGCGCGTACTTATACCTGGTATACTCTGCCAACCGTTCTTCCCGTTTTTCATGGATCCCATCGTTCAGACTCCGGATATCCAGCATATAGTCAAAGACATCGTCACTCGTGATGATGCACCGGTTTTCCGTCTGTGTACTGTAATATTCCGTCTCGCAGCGGCGGACATAATCATCCCAAAAGTTCGATTTATTGAACGCCGCCATACGTTCCGCGCCGATCTCGGCGGCAATGACATTCAGCAGTGTGCTCTTTCCGGACCCGTTTCCGCCGTAAAAAAGCGTGATATCGTCGAACTCGACCTGCTGCAGCCCTTTTTGCGGGAAGATCTGAAACGGATAGAACGTATCGTAGCAGGTCCGTTTGATCGCATGCAGAAACCCTTCCTCCGCTGCCTGTGAGACCGTACGGAATGTTTTTAGATAGCGCATCCTTGTGTGCCTCCTTCCGTTTTTTGCAGGCCGAACAGCACATACAGGACGCAGGCGATGCCGTTCCACAGTGCGAAAAAGCAATAGCAGCCCTGCGCGCCGAACACGTCCAGCAGGATTCCGCCAATCAAAGAGCATAGAATGGTACTGAAGTTATTGCCGATAGCGTGAAAGATCGAAATCGCCAATCCGGACAAGCGTGGTTCGACAACTTTGCTGAAGTATTTGACAAATTCCACCCAAATGATGCCGTTTGACATACCCTGCAGGAAAAAAGTCGCCAGAAGCATCTGCGCGCTCGGTCCAAATGCGTAAAAGGCGAACCGCACCACGCACAAGCCTGTCGCGAGCAGCGTCAGCTTTTCCGTTGGGATTCTGCGGTTCAAAACCGGTACCAGCAGCATGAACACCATTTCACTTCCTGCCATTAAAAGAAAAGCCAGCCCGATACCGGCCAGGCTGCCGCCGCCGTCGCGGAACAGATAACCAAAATAGGTGCTGTTGCCGATCGCGCAGCCAAATACAAAGAAGGAGCAGAGCAGCAGCTTCACATATTTCCGATTTCGCAGAAGTTCTCTGATTGAGGTTTTGCCGTTTCCGTCCGCTTTTCGGTAATGCGGCGGCTCTGCCTCTCGCAGAATCACAATTGCCGCGAGCACAAAGGTTACTGCGTAGATATAAAAAATACTCGCGAGGCCGCGCGCCTCGGCGTAATTTCCCGCAAAATAGACGGAAATTGAAAATCCGCACGCGCCAAAGGCTCTGACAATCGGAAAATTTTTACCCCCATCCATCACAAAGGAATCGCACAGGCCATGCACCGGACCCTGAAACGCGTACATGGCACCATAAAGAATAACATAAGGTAAAAAATTTTTTGTTTGCAGCGTCAGAATCGCGAAGGTCGCCGCCGCCAAAAATAGCAGTGCGATCAATCTTCGCTTGTGCGGTGTATTGGCGTAGCATCTTCCCCACAAGATGCCCGCGATGACAGCCGTCGCGGTTCCTGTCGAGGTTACGATTCCAACCTGTGTTCCGCTAAAGCCGATGCTGCTGAGATACTGTCCGAGCAGCGGCGATACCGCGCCCAATGGACAATAGATTAAAAAATAAAGCAGATAACTGCGTTTTTCTTCTTTTGCCTGCTGTAAGAATGTCCTTTGACTCATGTTTTCGTTCTCCTTAAAAAAATAGTATAACAAATCAAAAGCCCGCGCACAATAAGCAGGAGAAAATTTTTGAGGCAGCGTCCGCAGCGAGACGGACTGCTGTCTGCAAGCACAGGGAGGTAAGGCTTTGTTAATTGTCGCGATTCGTACTCTGATTCTATACGCAGCCGTTCTTTTTGCGGTCAGACTCATGGGGAAATCTGAATTGTCCAAAATGTCCCCGTTCCAAATGGTGATTCTTTTTATGATTGCGGAGCTGGCCGCCATTCCGATTGATTCGACATCCGCTTCGCTGATCAACGGCATTATGGCAATTTTCACTTTGATGTTCCTTCAAATCGCAATCTCCTTTTTAGCAACGAAATGTGAATGGTTCAAAGCCCTGGTTACCGACAAACCCAGCGTTTTGATCGAAAAAGGAAAACTCAATGAAAAGGAAATCAGACGCCTTCGCATCACGAGCACAGATCTGATGGAACAGCTGCGTCTTGGGAATTGTCCCTCTCTCTCCGACGTGCAATATGCCATCATGGAGTCCAACGGTCAACTGACGATCATTCCAAAAGCCGAGAATCGGCCGCTGACCCCAAAGGATCTGTGCCTCGCGGTCTGTGAAGGAGTTCTGCCGATGCTGATCATTTCAGACGGCAAGCTGTATGAACAAAATCTGCATGCGCTGGGCATGAGCAGGGAAATGCTCGACAGCAAGCTAAGGAAGGCAGGGTTGGCAGATTATCAACGGGTTTTCCTTGCTTTTTATGATGAAAACAAGCGAATCCACCTTTATCTGCGTGACGCTCACACGCTGCCGTTCGCCTCGGAGGTGGTGCTATGAAAGATTTTATCGTATCCATCTGCGCGGTTGCCATACTGATTGGTGGCTGGCTCTGCTTTGCCCACTACTCACAGGAACGGATTGACAGCTTCACCACGCAAATTCGCGAAGAGATCCTTCCTCACGTTGAAAATGCGCAATGGACAGAATCGCTGCAAAAAACGCGGGCGCTCAGTCAGGACTGGCATCGATACAAAAAGAAGGCTGTTTTTTTCCTCGATACCCAAACCATCAACGAAATCGATTACTCCATGGCGAAGTCTGTCAAATATGTCAAGGCCAAGGACGTTTCCAACGCCTCCGGTGAATTATCCGCCATGCTCGAGCAGCTGACCTTCCTTTGCTCCAACGACGAGGTCAACTGGGGGAATGTATTCTAGCCGCGGCCTTTGCCTTTGCCGCCAAAGAGCAAGGTGCACATGACGAAATCCGAGCTCTCTATGCACGTATGGAGGTTCGCGCATGAGCACCGCTCCACGAGGTTGTTTTGTCGTGGTTTTAAAAATACCGACACGTGATATTTTTGCATAGTAAAAAAGACCGTTTCCGGTCTTTTTTACTGAATTATTTCATACATTTTGGTTGCGGCTTCTTTCTTACAAGATTCGGTAAGTTCCAAAACCTTCGCTGATACGCTGCTGTTTCCGAACTCGATGTGGATGATGTCACCCACCTTGACCTCGGTGCCGGCTTTCGCGAGCTTTCCATTGACCGAAACACGCCCCTGATCACAAGCGTCTTTGGCTACGGTCCGCCGTTTAATCAGTCTTGAATTTTTTAAAAACTTGTCGATCCTCATAAGCGCCTTTCCCTAACCCTCTAATGAGCTATTAGGTTTGAAATGTTATAAAAAAGGTAAGTGCTTACCTTAATTATCAAATTATTTGTTTACAGCGTCCTTTAATGCCTTGCCTGCCTTGAATACAGGAGCTTTGGATGCTTCAATCTGGATTACTTCTTCCGGCTGACGAGGGTTTCTGCCCTGTCTTGCTTTTCTTTCTCTGGTTTCAAAAGTACCGAATCCGATTAACTGTACTTTTTCACCCTTTACTAATGCTTCTTCGATGCTTGCAGTTACCGCGTTTAACGCCGCTTCCGCATCCTTCTTTGTAAAATTAGCCTTTTCTGCGATTGCAGCTACTAATTCAGCTTTGTTCATTTAAGTTCCTCCTTCATAATGATAATCTAGAAAATCATGCCTAGACGGAATGCTCCAATTTTTTGGCTTCATTCCATAACTCGTCCATCTTCGACAAACTCATCTCTTCCAACTCCCTGCCGCAAGCCAAGGCTGTTTTCTCGATATGTGAGAAGCGTCTAATGAACTTATTATTAGTATAATTCAAAGCGTCCTCAGGGTCAATGCCCAAAAATCTAGAAATATTGACAACAGAAAAAAGCAGATCTCCCACTTCTTCTTTTAGACGTGCCGCGTCTTTGTTTTCGTCTTGACAGCAGCTGATAACCTCTCGGTACTCCTCTTTCACCTTGTCAAAGGCTCCGGAAATATCATCCCAGTCAAAACCGGACTCCGCGGCGCGCTTCTGGATTTTGTTCGCTCTGGTGAGAGCGGGCAAAGCCTTCGGCACTTTTTCCATGCGAGAGGTTACACGCTTGTCCCCTCTCTCTTGTACCTTGATATTTTCCCATTTTTCAAGCACTTTGTCAATAGATTTCGCGTGATTATTTTCGCTTTCTTCCAAAAAAACATGAGGATGACGGCGAATCATTTTTTCACATTCCTCATTGATCACGTCTGTCAAGTCAAAGCCTCCGCGTTCCTCCTCGATGTGCGCATGGAAAACCACCTGCAGCAGGACGTCGCCCAGCTCCTCCCGCAGATTCGCAAGATCTTTGTTGTCGATAGCCTCGACAACCTCGTAAGCTTCCTCCAGCATGCCTGCGCGCAGACTTTCATGGGTCTGCACCCGATCCCACGGACATTCGACACGCAAAATTGCGATGATCTCCGCGAGCCGCCCGATAGCTGTTTCTTTCGTCTCTGCCGCGGCGGCGAGATGTCTGTATGCTTCTTTCATTTTCTCTCCCCTTCGTTATTTTACAAATCTATCCAAAAGCTTTAAGAGCTTTTCGCCCTTCGGCAATTTGCGGATTTCCTCCTTGCGGATGGTTCCGGTCAGCAGTACCAACGCGCCGTAAACAACGACACCCACGAGGATCGCCAAAAGCAGCGCGAGGGTATTGCTCTTAAGCAGCAGATACAGCAGCTTATACGCCGCGAAAGCCGCGACGCCCATCAGAACAGAGCAAATGCCAGGCTTCACATAGGTTTCCGTATAATCAATTTCGATACCAAGCTGTTTTTTTAGATCCCGATGATTGAGTACCGCCGCGATCGCGTAGGCAGCAATGGTTCCGATCGGGCCGCCGCTGACGTTGATGGATTTGATCCCCACGAACACATAGGTGATTACCAGCTTACCCACCGCGCCGATGGCCAGATTTTTGACCGGAAGCATCTGCTTATCCACCCCTTGCAGGATGCCTGTCAACGTTTGCAGGGCGGACAGAAAAATAATCCCGACGCACATGACCATCAGCATTTTTGCCGCTTCACTGCCCTCGGCCTTGTTTTTATACAAAAGGTGCAGGATCGGCTCCGCCAGCGCGAACATCCCGACCGCGCATGGAAAACCGACAATCATGCCCGCGCGCATGCCAAAACGGCTGTTGTCAGTGACTTCTTTGAAATTCTTCACTTTGTAGCCGGCAGCGATCGCGGGCACCAGACTCATCACGATAGCCTGTGTAAGCACCTGCGGCATGCCGATCAAGGAATTGCAGTAACCGCCCAAAAGCCCCCACAGATGTCTGGATTCCTCCAAAGACCATCCTGTCGCCTGCAGCCTGCGCATGACAACCGCGCTGTCGATCGAGGACATCAGCGGCATGATAGAGGCTCCGATTGTAATCGGAATTGCGATGATCAAAATGCGTTTGATAATTTCCTTCGTACTCTCCAGCTGCTCCTTGGAACGATTTCGGCGGATTCGTGCCTGAATCGCCGGCAGGTTGAGCAAATAGATGCCGACAACGACCGCCAGACCTGCCGCCGCGCCTGCCGTACACCCAAAGGTCGCCCCTGCGCTGACCGCTTCATAGCCGCTCGGAATCAGGTAGTAGGCGAGTGCCAGACCAACGACGACACGAAAGAACTGCTCCGCGAGTTGGGAGATCGCCGTCGGGTTCATATTCTGTCTTCCCTGAAAATATCCGCGATAAGCAGACATCACAGGCACGATAAACAGCGCCGGCGCGATTGCCTGCAGCGCCATCATCGTCCCCTCATTTTTGAGCACCTGGCTTTCGATGAAGCCGGCGCCGAAATACACGATCGCAAAGGTCGCGAAGCCCATCAGACTGAGAAACCAAAGCGCGGTATGAAAGACTTTGTGCGCGCCCCCATAATTGCTGACAGCGATGCGTTCAGAAACCATACGGGATACCGCTACCGGAATACCTGCCGTTGATAAGATCAAAAAGAATGTATAAATCGGATAAACCGAGCTGTAATAGGAGATTCCCTCCGCGCCGACCCAGTTAGTCAGCGGAATGCGGAAGAATACCCCCATGATTTTTACGATAATGCCGGCGATGCCCAAAATCGCGGCACCCTTCAAAAATTTATTTTGTGACATGAATTCTCAAATCTCCGTTTTCTTTCTTACAGCGCCGCCAAAATTCTCCGCGTCGCCGCGTTCGCTTCCGCGATGGTTTTTTCGAGGTCCAGGGTTGGATAGCTTCCGTTCTCATACAGCACTTTGCCGTCAGCCATCGTCAGGCAGATATCCGTTCCCGATGCGGAATAGACCAGATTGTTCAGCATGTTATGAACCGGATTCATATTCGGCTGATCGATATCAACAACAAGGAGATCAGCGCGAAAACCCTCTTTCACAAGACCGCAGTCCTCTCTGCCCTGTGCCAGCGCGCCGTTTCTGGTCGCCGCCAGAAGCGTTTGGCGCGGAGTCACCGCTGTCGGATCCTGATAATACATTTTGGAGGCAAGCGCGAACACCTTCATTTCTTCAAAAAAATTGAGGCTGTTATTGCTTGCTACGCTGTCCGTCCCGATTGCCACGCGGATGTCTCGTTTCAAAAGCTCCGGCACATTGCAGACGCCGCTCGCCAGCTTGAGATTGCTGACCGGATTGGAGGCGACCGTCACGCCTTTTTCCTTGAGGATGTCAAAGTCCTCCCCTTCGATCCAAACGCAGTGTGCCGCGGTCGCCGGCATATCAAAGGCGCCGTATTTGGCAAAATACTGTACCGGTGTCATTCCGCGCTTTGCTTTGCAGGCTTCATGCTCCGACTTCGTTTCAGAGACATGCACATGCATGCGCGCGCCGGCCTCGCGTCCGTATGCGCTGACCGCCTCTACCTCCGCCACATCCGAGGTATATTCCGCATGGATGCTGACGTCCATGCGGATTCTCCCATCCTCGGCCTGATGGTACGCCTCAAAAGTCCGCTTCATCTCCTGCATGGACGCTAACTTCCATACATCGCTTTCGCCGCCGCTGACGATCGCCCGGGAAATATTCGCTTTCGCGCCGGAATCGATGGTTGCCGCGACCATATCGTCAATGAAGTAGTACATGTCGCTGGTAGAAACAATCCCAAAGCGCAAAGACTCTGCCATTGTCAAAAGCGTCGCCCAGTAAACCGCCTTGCTGTCCAACTTCGCTTCAAACGGAAAAATCCGTTTCGTCAGCCAGTCCTGCAATACCATGTTTTCGCCGTAACCGCGCATCAGCGCCATCGGAGAGTGTCCGTGGCAGTTATAAAACGCGCTCATCAAAAGCTTGCCGCTGCCGTCATAGGCGCGGCCGTAATCTGTCTTTGGCTCCGTTTTGCCGATATACGCGATGCGCGCGCCGTCTGTTCCTACAAACATATGCTCACGCACCTCTAAATTTTCGTCTAATATCGTAATATTTTTAAAAAGCATCGCGTTTTTTCTCCTTCGTTTGATAGGCATAAGTATGATTAGTATACCACTTTTCGCTTTGTTTTCCAAGCCGATCGTTGAAAATTCCATGGAATCTCCATATTCTCGCGCTTCGTTCGTTCCATGCGGTCGTGCAATTTAAAAATTTCCATAAAATACACATCGCCGCGCTGCATATTTTAGTCATAGCGGCAAATACTAATTTTACCAACCAAAACGGAGGAAAACAAATGAAAGCAACGGGTATCGTAAGAAGAATTGACGACTTGGGCAGGGTGGTCGTGCCGAAGGAGATTCGGCGCGTTCTCAGAATCCGAGAGGGTGATCCCCTGGAAATCTATACGAGCAGCACCGGCGAGGTCATCCTCAAAAAATACTCTCCGATCAGCGAGCTTGGACAGTTTGCAGACGAATACGCGGAAAGTGCCGCGCGCGTTCTCGGCGCGACCATCATCGTTTCGGATACCGACCAGGTGATTGCCGCGTGCGGTTCCGCCAAAAAAGATTTTTTAGACAAAAAAGTAGACAATGAGCTGGATCGCATCATCCAAAGCAAGAACCGCTACTTAAACGACGCGAAGATCGTGGTCCCCATTATTTCCCAGGGCGACCCAATCGGTTCCATTACTATCTTGCCGAAGGAACATGCTGCCTTGGGGGACACCGAGCTGAAGATTGCCGAGGTCGGCGCGTCTTTTTTAGCTAAACAGATGGAAAGTTAATAGGTCAAGGAAGGGCTCCAAAAAAAACGAGGCCCGCGGAAATCGTTTCCCGCGGGCTTTCGTTTTTTATGATTCCGGAAATATCGCTGCGCGATATTTCCGGAATCACGACAAAAGCACTTGACGAAGCGGTGCGCACGCACGAGTGCCACGCGCGTATAGAAATTTCGATTTCGTTATGCGCGCTGTTATCTTGACGTGCTCTTTTTACTCTCATTCAGAAGCTCCAGCAGACTGAGCACATCCTTCATCAGATTTTTGCGGTCGGTCGATAGGCGGATAAATGGCTCCACGCCGCCGTGCACGAATACCTTCTGTCCGAAGCGCTCGGTCAGATTGAACAGCGCGTAGCCGCTAAGCGGATTCGTCTCGGCAAACTGAAACACCATGCGCATCGTTTCCGGCGCGGCTGGTCTGCAGGCCAAAGTCTTCGGTGTCCGCGCGCGCCCGCCGGGCGCGGTTTCTGTTTTTTCCTGATAGATGCGTGTCACAGACAAAGTTTCCGCGAGATATCTGGCGTGCGCGATCCGCACCAGGTTGACGGCCGGCTGCGGCACATCTCCGAAGCGGTCGAGCAGCTCATCGAGGATTTCATCTTCATCCTCGTAGGTTCTGACGGAAGCGATTTTTTTGTACATCGAAAGCTTGAGCGTTTCGTTTTCGATGTAGGTTTCCGGAATATAGGCGGAAAGCGGAATCTCCACAGAGGTTTCCTCTTTGCGTTCATTGACGATTTCGCCCTGCAGCGCGCGTATCGCGTCATCCACCATCTTGCAGTAAAGCTCATAGCCTACATTCATCATATGACCGGACTGCGCGGTCCCCAAGAGATTTCCCGCGCCGCGAATCTCCAGATCCCGCATGGCAACTTTAAAGCCGGCGCCAAATTCTGTGAATTCGCGAATCGCCTTCAGGCGTTTCTCCGCCACCTCCGTCAGTACCTTGTCCTTTTGGTACATCAGATACGCGTAAGCCAGCCGATTGGAACGCCCGACTCTGCCGCGCAGCTGATAAAGCTGTGACAGACCGTAATGGTCGGCATCCAGTACGATCATCGTGTTGGCGTTCGGGATATCCAGGCCGGACTCGACAATCGTTGTCGCGACCAGCACATTGCTGTGCCCTTCGATAAAATCCAGCATGACGTTTTCCAAAGCGTGTTCGTTCATCTGCCCATGTCCGACGCCGACCACAGCGTCCGGCACCAGTGCCTCGATTTTCGCCGCGATCTGCTGAATGCCCTTGACTCGGTTAAATACCACAAAGACCTGCCCTCCGCGCCCAAGTTCACGCTTGATGACATCACGCAGCAGGTGATCATCCTGTTCCAAAACATAGGTCTGCACCGGATAGCGTTCCTCCGGCGCTTCCTCAATCAGACTCATGTCCTTGATGCCGGTCAGAGACATATTCAGCGTCCTTGGAATCGGTGTGGCCGAAAGCGTCAGCACATCGACATTGTTTTTCATTTTTTTGATGGTTTCCTTGGCTTCGACACCGAAGCGCTGTTCCTCATCGATGACCAGCAGGCCCAGATTTTTGAATTTAACATCCTTAGAAAGCAGCCTGTGCGTGCCGATTACCAAATCGATATTTCCCTTTTGAAGCTCGGTAATAATCTGATCCTGCTGCGCCGGCGTTCGGAATCGTGACAAAACCTCGACTTTGAACGGAAAATGTTCAAAGCGTTCCTTTAGGGTGTAGTAATGCTGATTGGCCAAAATTGTCGTCGGCACCAGTACCGCGGCCTGCATACCGTCTGCCACGCATTTGAACAGCGCCCGCGCGGCGACCTCGGTCTTGCCAAAGCCCACATCTCCACAAAGCAGACGATCCATCGAAAAAGGCTTTTCCATGTCCTGCTTGATTTCCTCGATCGCGCGCAGCTGATCGCCGGTTTCCTCATAGGGGAAGGCATCCTCAAACTCCTTCTGCCAGACCGTATCCTTACCGAAGCTGTGCCCCGGTTTCATGCTCCGCGCCGCGTACAGATCGATCAAATCCTTTGCCATGACCGCGATCGCGGTCTTGGCCTTCGCCTTCGTCGCCTTCCATTCACCGCCGGACAACTTGTTGATACGCGGCGCGCCGCCGTCAGAACCGATGTATTTTTGCACGATATCCATCTGCTCCACCGGAACGTACAGCATATCGTTGCCCGCGTATTTGATTTTGATATAGTCCTTCTTTTCCCCCTGCACCGTAAGCTGTTCAATGCCGACAAACTTACCGATGCCATGGTTCTCATGCACGACGAAATCGCCCTCGCGCATATCGGCGAAGGACTGCAGCTTCTGTCCTTTATCCTTGTATTTTTTGCGTCGGGTCTTTTTACGTGTTTCAAAGATATCGCTTTCGCTGATATAGCAAACCTTCTCCGTCGGAAGGTCGATGCCCGCAGTCAGACTTCCCTGCGCGAAGTTCAGTTTTTCCAAAAGACCGATCCGCTCCGCGAACTCGCGCAGATTCTCCAGCCGTTCCTGTGACGAGCAGACAATCGTGACACGATAACCCTTCTTGACATAAGCCTTCAGTTCGCTTTCCAGCACGTTCATCTTACCATGGAAAGTCAAAACCTGCCTGCTCTGCAGATTGTATGCCTGATCAAAGCTGTCCACCCCCGCGACGCGCTTCGGAAAAGGCGTAAACACAACGGTGCCCGGTTTGCTGTAGACCTTGCGAAAATCTGTTTTGTCTGTGATGACTGCCGCGTCCTCGGCAATGACCTGCCCGCGTTCGAGCATGACGCCGAAGTCCTCTCGCAATTCCTCCGTCCGCAGCTGCAGCGTTTCTTCGACGCGCTCCGGATCGTCGATCATCACGCAGCCATCATCCATATAATCCCATAGATATTCCGTATGATCGTAAAAATAGTGAATGTAGTTCTCTAAAAGCTGCAGGTTCGCGGCATGTGCGGCATATTCACGCAGTTCCTCTCCGGTCGCCCGAATTTTTTCGGAAAGTTCTTCACTGGTCGCCGCGGCTTTTTTCGCGGCCTCACGATAGGCTTTGCCGATTTTTTGCTCGGCGCTTTGAAAAATCTCACGTTCGCTGAGGATTTCCTCTGCCGGATAGATTTCGACAGATTGCAGAGTTTCCAAAGAACGCTGGCTGTCGATATCAAAGGCGCGAATAGAATCTACCTCCGCGCCAAAAAACTCAATGCGATAAGGGGTTTCGCCATCCGGCGTGTAGATATCCAAGATTCCGCCGCGCACGCTGAACTGCCCGCGCGCGTCGATCATTTCCCTGCGTTCATAGCCCAGCGCCACCGGCTTGCCTTTGATTTTGTCCAAATCGACTTCT
>Ga0129311_1002091_pt1 | contig 12708 bp, 11 predicted proteins | sample Go1ome_FD_94435 | JGI IMG/M metagenome (GOLD analysis project Ga0129311, IMG submission 94435) | Western lowland gorrila individual fecal microbial communities from Wisconsin, USA - Go1022B metagenome | ecosystem: Host-associated > Mammals > Digestive system > Large intestine > Fecal | place... | reverse complement strand
ATTTCCTGCATTAATTTTACTCCTTCACAAAGATATTAATAATTAAGCCATAATCACAGCTTGTGGAAAATAGGCTGCATTTTTTCAAAGGTACAGATTTCCTTAAAGCCCAGCTTCAAAAGCTCCTGACTTTGTTCAGCAATATAAGCTCCCAAATGCTCAGGCTTGTGAGAATCAGAACCAACAGTGATAATTCTACCTCCTAGTTCCTTGTATAGAGTCAAAATTTCCCTAGAAGGTGTCAGCTCCGGTTCCCCTTGGACATTATGGATTTTGTAACGAACCGAAGAGGTATTCAGCTCAATTCCCTTGCCATCAGCAATAACAATTTTGAGAATCTCCGCTATTTTATCCCGTATCTTGGCAAAGGGATATATACCAGCCTTGTCATAGCGGGCAATCAAATCCAAATGCCCCAACACAGAATAATCGTGATAATTCTTCACCTGAGCCAAAATTTCATCATAATAACGTTGATTGTATTCATCCTGGCTGCGTCCCTGCTGAAATTCCTGAATCCAAAATTCCTTGTTTTCCACCTGATGACAGGACATAATGATAAAATCAAAGGGATAGCTGTTAAAAAGCTTTTGGTACTGAGGAATAGTATGAATTTGCAGACCAAATTCCATCCCCAGCTTGAGGTTTATTTTATCAGCATATTTTTCCTTTAAATCCTGATATTCTGCCAAATAGGCCGGATAATCCACATTGTATTGAGGTACATTGGGGTGCTGAATTTTTAGCTTTAATTCCTGTCGCTGTTCAGGAGTTAATTTGTCAGCATCCTCCTTGATACCATAGTCCACATGGTCTGTAAAACATAAATCGGTTATGCCCTTGCTAATGGCATCCTTAACCACCTGCTCCATATGATAGGTGCTATCATCGCTGTAATATGTATGAATATGATAATCTGCAAACATCATGACTACCTCCTGACTATCCAATCAAAATCTTTTAAATTCACCTAACTGAATATGACTACGCTGGGAATCATAGGCTATTTCCAGCAGACCTTTGAAAAGCGGCCTATCCATGCTGTCCAATACCTCCAACACTGGGTGATGAATAGGCATAAAATTGTCTTTGAGCCATTGCCTCAGCTTGCTTTCATCTGGCTCAAAGGCACTGTAAATAGCTAATTTTTCTGGATTCCACATACAGATAATAGCATTGATATATCTATACAACTGCTCCTGAGCTTCCTCTCTAGAGGACAATGCCTTGCTGTATGATTTACAATTATCCAAATGACATATTTCCCCAGCAAAAAGACTTTTGCCACGATATAACTGGTTGTTGAGGATAATGCCGCTGCCAGCACCAGCAGAAGGAGCCTGAAAGAGAAAGGCAATGCTGCTTTCCTGTTCATGCTGGCCAATCACCGCCAGATTCACATCATTTTCAATAACAATGTCCACAGGGAAATATTGCTTCAAGATATCAACCAAAGGGCATCCAGTCAATTCTTCAATATCACAGGTAAGAACATTGTTACCCTCAATAACCCCTGGAATACTAATTGCCATAGCTTTAATAGGTAAATGCAAATCAGATACCTTTTGAAGCTGTGAAACAAAATCCTCCATCTGCCAGGTAGAAGCTGAAAAATCCTGCTGATAAATTTCTTCCTGCCCCTGATTCAATACCTTGATACTATTGATAATGCCCGTAGCGACTCGCTGAATCCATACCAGACAATAGAAAGCATTATTTTTGTTCAACACATAGCATTTCTCTGGCCGTCCCCCTGTAGCCTCACGATTTAAGCCTTGCTTTAGATATTCCTCGGCTAACAGCTCCTGCAATATGGTAGTGCAGGTGGTCTGGGAAATCCCTGTAGCCTTGCTAAGCTCCTTTTTACTGGCACTATGAGTGCGGAAAAAGAAATCCTTGATTTGCTGTTTGTGAAATTCTTTTATCTTATCTGCCCTATTGGACATAAATTCCCACCACCTAAATACTTTTAACGACTATCGTCGAAAGTATTATGCAAGAAAATCTTATATTTGTCAAGCCCCTAAATTCTGATTTACCGAGTTAGCTATCTCTCCCTAGAGTTGTAAATATAATTCGGGATGTCAAAGATTCTCGAAATACAGCCTGCGGTCATAACGACTTTTGCTCTGTACGACTTAATGGCCCTATCTGAGGTTTTATCCTTACGCATTAATACCGCTTGTCGCTGAGCCAATTCACAGAGGCCGTAATGATAGAGAGTGCCACCGGGGCCACTTTTGCTGCGCAAAAGCAGGAGTCTCCCGACGCAAAAGTGTCATGCCCCTCCGGCTGTTGCCGAATCATCAAGGCTTATCGATACTACCAATCCATAATAATTCTGATATCTTCGTATAAAATAGGTCATTTCAATCAGTGCCAAAGCAGAAAGACGCAATGAATATGCTAATAAGCGGTATGGGAGTCCCCTGCACAGGTACTCTTCGCGCCTCGGTACTTAGCGATTCATGAGCTTTCGGGGCGCCAGCCACGAATTGCCTATGAGAGCTTTAGTACCGCTAGGCGAGAAAAGTAGCGAGAGCGTGCCTGAAAGAGTATATGCCATGCCTACGAAAAGTGTATAGATAATTGATGTATATCGACAAATTAGGATTTGCCATTGTGCCAAATCCCCATATTTTTTAGTGTTGCAAATGCTGTTTTTGATATTCAATATTCTGTAACTGTATGGATTCGATTTGCTGTTGATAGCTTTCAATTTGTTTTCTGTCTGCTTCAATCAGTTTTTGAATATTTTCATCCTGCAAAATGAGATTATTTTGCTGTAATTCTGAAAGATGGGAGCGGACAGTTTTTATTTTTTCTTGCAGGCTGTGTATCTGTTGATTATATTTTTCGGCAGGGTCGGCTGATTTAGAATCCTGATTTTTATAGGAATTAATCATGGAGACACCGGTGATTTTATTTTTATCAGAGTCAAGCCAGGAAGATGTGTCCCACTCAATCTCTCCATTATCCTTTATCGTGCCAGAGCGTGTAAACTTGCCTGTCAAAGTGTCTGTCATTCCCGTGTTGAAACGAAATTCATTCCAAAAATCTTTAGCTGTTGTGCCAGACCTATTAGTACCTAAAAAAGCATTATCGTTAGTATCGTAAACACACAACGATAACAAACCATAATGGCATGCGGTAGCATATTGATCCTTATTATGGTTAAAAAATGCGGTTGATTTTTTAGTAGTCTCAGGAGAGCTATTTTCCCAGTCGGCAATGAGTTTTTCATCACCTGTTTCATCTATAGCAGCAGTTATTTCACTAAAACTATTATATTTTCCTTTTACAACATTTTCCCATATATTCATATGATCTTGGTGCGTTGCCATGAATTGGAAGGTATAATTATCTAAACGACAAATGGAGTCATTATTGGTAAAGCTGATTTCATCATGTATACCGCGAGAAATAACGGTTACACCGGTATTTTCACTAAGTTTATCAGCAAAGTCAAACATATCCTGCTCATATACACCATATTTCTTATATGCTGTTTGCCATTTATAGCGTTCAGCAGCAGAGAGGAGCTTATGAACATCTTCCTGAGAATCAGCACCACCTTTTTTCATTAGTTCCTTGTAGGCATCGTCATTTTGAAAGTCAGACCAAAATGCTTTTGTGGTATTTAGTTTATCCTCACTGTAAGGTTTTCTTTTCATGGCATTTTCACAACCATACGTATAAGCCTCATCTGAGCGCATTTGGCTTGTAACATATCCTAACTCATCAGCTTTGCCAGCTAGATAAATAGAAGTGTTGCCATATATTTTTTCCCTAGCTTCAAAGGCTTCTTTTTGAGAGCTATAACGTTGAGAAAAATCTACTTCATAAGCTGGATTGTTATTTTGTTTTGAATCAGATGTGCTGTGGATACTGTTTAAAGCACGCTGATCCTTTACCACGCCATAAATGTTGGTAGTGCCCCAAGGAACGTGCACGCCGGGGACATCTATTGTCATGCCAACAAACATAAAAATGACCTCCTTGTCAAATCAAGTTACCATCACATATATTATATCGAAAAATAGTAGATTATAATAAATATATTCTTTGGTTAGTTGTATAATGAACTTGAACAGTTAATCAAAAAATAAAAATCCATAGTGACTTTCTGTATTAAAATATTTTTGCTACAAATCATTAACAAGGCTGTATATCGAGAATCTCTGACATAATGAATTATATTCACGATAGCATGAAGAGATAGTCAGTTCATAAAATCAGAATTTGGACATACTAAAAAGAGCATAATTGCCTTTTAGACATAGTATGCTCCTTGTTACGAAATATCATTATTATCGTTACACATTTGACTATTTTATGCAAATTATCCCCTATTGTTTAAGTTTTTTGGCAACAAAATCCAGTTCCTCTGAGGTATAGCGACCTGTCGCACGCAATTTATCGATGGTAGTAAAGCCATCTAAAATCATATCTCTTAAGTTCTCAACTCTAGCTTCAAATCTGCCTTTACGTTCCCCTTCAGCTATACCCTCACGCACTCCCTGCATCCTGCCTTCTGTTGCAGCTTTTTCCCACAGGCCCAAACTTAAATTACACATATCGCTCACCTCCTGGTCGATTTCCACAGTCATAGGAAGCTGAAATTCTTCCTGTAATTTTTGTTTCTTTGTTTTTACATCCATTTCACTCAGCAATGTGTCCAGCATACCAATAAGCTGATTCTGACTGCACTCAGGATTTCCACTGAGATGGACAACAACCACGCTTACATAGTCATAGGTATAGTCAATATTGAGACGATTATTGCCTTGATAAAGAATTTCTGGTTTTAGGGAATATGATACAATAGAGTCCTTTTTGTCCTCTGGGCAGTCCATGCATATCCAAATGCTATAGACCTTTTTCATATTGTCATATTGAGTTGAATCGGAACCATTATTGGTAAACTCTGTGTTTAATTGTGCTGAAAGCAATCTGGCTGCATAGAATATACCTCGATTGACAATACTATAACCAGGATTGCTTTTCCGCTGAGCTTCAACATTGATAATAATCTTGGTCTTTTCACCATCGGGCAAATTTACCACAAAACGCAAATCATATACAATACGCCCCTCACCGGAAATATCATCCTCCAGCTGCTTACTAATAATCTTTGGATTACTCAGCCCAGGCTCTACAAAGGTCTGACCAAGCATAACACTATTGCTGTCAATACAACTTTCTATTTGCTGTAACGATAGTGTAGACAGTTCGTGAACCGTGAATTTGAGAATCCGTGCCAATATAGTTTTATTCGCCAGAACCTTTTTGATGCTCTTATCATATTGAATGAAAAGATTTTCCATTTCAATATCCAAAGCAAGTGCTGTAGGGGTATCAACCAAATTCACCACTTCCTTATACTTATTTTACAATAATTATATCATTTTCCAAACATATAATCAATCGAACACTAATCATAAGCAAAAATATATTTGGTAGTTTGCATAATGCCTCAAGATAAAATATTACAGAAATTCTGATTTGTCGATGTATATCTTTCTAATAAATGGCGATATGGGAGTAACGCTTATTAGCATATTCATTGCGTCTTTCTGCTTTGGCACTGTTTGAAATGACCGATTTTCTACGAAGGTAGCAGAATTATCAAGGATTGGCAATACCGATAAGCCACGATGATTCGGCAACAGCCGAAGGGGCATGACACTTTTGCGTCGGGAGACTCCTGCTTTTGCGCAGCAAAAGTGGCCCCGATGGCACTCTCTATCGTTACGGTTTCTGTGAAGTGGCTCAGCGACAAGCGGTACTGGTGCGTCAGGATAAACTATCAGATAGGGCCATTAAGTCGTACAGAGCAAAAGTCGTTATGACCGCAGGCTGTATTAGAAGAACAGAACAGCGATAAGCCACGATGATTCGGCAACAGCCAGAGGTGCATGACACTTTTGCGTCGGGAGACTCCTGCTTTTGCGTAGCAAAAGTGGCCCCGGTGTCACTCTCTATCGTTACGGTCTCTGTGAATTGGCTCAGCGACAAGCGGAATTACTGCGTAAGGATAAATCACCAGATAGGGCCATTAAGTCGGACAGAGCAAAAGTCGTTATGACCGCAGGCTGTATTTCGAAAACTTAGGCATATACAACTTGCTCATATCTACCTGCTCCAGCTTCAGCAAAGCAATCTTTCTCTCAATCCCACCTGCATACCCTACCAAATTCCCTTTAGCGCCCATCACCCTATGACAAGGAATAATAATAGAAATTTCATTATGACCTACAGCATTACCAACAGCCTGAGCAGACATACTTGAAATCCCCTGCTCCTTAGCCAGCTTCCTAGCGATTTCGCCATATGTTATCGTATTACCATATGGAATGTCCAGTAAAATTCGCCACACCCTCTGTCTAAAGGGTGTCCCTAAAATATGAAGCGGAGGCATAAAATCAGGCTGCTGACCGGCAAAATAAATATCCAGCCATTTTTTTGCCCTTAACGTACTCGCATTATCACCGCTAATTACCCTGCTAGGCAGGGAATGAGCAAAATATTTCTGCCCCTCAAACCACAGACCTGTAATTCCTATTTCATCAGCAGCCAGCATAATATTTCCCAATATTGATTCATAAATGCAGGTATAAACCATAAAATCATCCCTTTTTCAGCAGCTGCTTCCCCATGCGCTCTCCATAGGTTACAAACAGCTCCCTAAAGTCCTCAATATTTTGACTCATCCCCACAGGCCCCAAATGAATCACCGGCTTGCCATAAGAATTTCCTCCAGAATAAACCATCATCCCCATAACCATCATAAATACCAGCATTTCCTTAATGGCATTCTCTGCTCCACCGTGAATATACTGCTCTGTGGCAAAGGCTCCTCCCAGCTTGCCAGCCATCCCCAATTTTCGTGCATTAACCTCCAGCCAATTTTTCATTTTGCCAGTTACAGAAGCCATATAGGTTGGAGAACCAAATATAGCCATATCCACACCTGCTACATAATCAAAATCCACATTGTCAATATTGAAGCACCTTACCTCAATATCTCCTGTCTTCTTCAAGCCCTCAGCAATAAAGCCAGCTGCTTTTTCTGTAGTATTAGTTCTTGAATCGTAAATAATTGCCACTTTCATATTCTTCCTCCTAAATTCTATTCCTTCACTTAACCAAATGAGTATAAATAAATCCCTCTCTTACCCCGGAATCACTGTAGGTAATCTGCTGACACTGAAAATGCTCTGTCAAAACCTTGGCAATAACCATGCCTGGCACTATAGTATTTATTCTATCAGGTACCTGCTTCATCAGCAATACAGCATCCTTATAGCCAATCTCCTCCAGCTGAGAAAAATGCTGTATCATTTTCTCTAAAGCTCCTGCTTCCATAAGCAAATTTTTTCTTTCACAATTATAAATGCCATTATAAAGAGCGCAAGTCCCCTTAAAGGTACCCCCGATGCCTAGCAGCATTCTGCACCTAATAGAAGCAAAAGCCTCCGCCCCTGCCAGAATTTTCTTAGCCTGTTCCTCCATAAGCCTAACCTCAAATTCATTAGGCAATACAGAGCTGCAATACTTGGTGCGAAAATCCAAGGAACCCATAGGCAGACTTATTTTATCTACAATCTGACCATTTTGAAAGGCTACCAGCTCTGTACTAGCCCCCCCAATATCTGCCAGCACTCCATCCTGCTCCTTGATATTGTGAACAGCTCCTACAAAATCATATTGAGCCTCCATATCCCCAGAAATAACCTCCACATGTATTCCTGTACGGCGGATAATCTCTGCCACTGCTTCCTGGCTGTTTTTGCAATTGCGCAAAGCAGCTGTAGTAAAGGCATCAACATTGGTAATATGAAAAATCTCCAAAAAAGCCTTGAATTCAAAAAGCACCTCACATACCTTGTCAATGCCTGCCTGACTCATGACATTATTTTCCAGATATGCGGCCAGACCTACCATATGTTTTTTCTTCCTGAACCTCCCACGACTAAAGTCGCGGGGTTCCCAGCCAAGAATCCTTTAGGATTCAGATACACTGGGCTATCCCCGTAGTTCCTACGGTTCTTGTATATGTTATACTCCAACTATTCGGAGTCCTTCATTTAGAATATTTATAGCTGCATTTACGTCCCTGTCATGGACAGCTCCGCATTGCGGACAAGCCCATTTTCGCACTGACAAGTCCCTGGTTTCAGCATGTTTATGATCACAACAGTTGCAAATTTGGCTTGATGGAAAGAACTTGTCTATTTTGACAATCTTCCTCCCATACCATTCTGCCTTGTAGCTAAGCATCCTGATAAACTCAGACCATGAAACATCCGAAATCGCCTGCGCCAGCTTATGGTTCCTGACCATATTCTTGACCTGCAAATCTTCAAGGCATATCACATCATTGTTTCTTATCAGCTCTGTAGACAGCTTCTGCAAAAAATCCCTTCTCTGATTGGCAATCTTTGCATACAATCTTGCTACCTTGATTCTAGCCTTGTTCCTGTTTGAGCTGCCCTTTGTTTTTCGGGACAGGCTCTTTTGCAAAAAACTTAACCGTTTCAAGGATTTAGCCAAGTATTTAGGGTTTGCATACTTCGTGCCGTCAGAGGCTATAGCAAACTCCTTCAGTCCTAGGTCTATGCCGACATTGTGATTTACTGGCGCTAAGGCTGCCATGGGGACATCCGTACAACAGATGGAAACATAATATTTGCCATCTGGCTCTTGCGAAACTGTCGCATTGAGAATCCTGCCTTCAAGCTGCGTTCGCTTGTCCTTTATCTTGACCTTGCCCATCTTGGGAAGCTGAATCTTCTTTCCCAAGAACTTAATGTTTCCATTCGTGTAGCTTGTGCGATAAGACTTGTGTCTGTCGTGCTTGCTCTTAAACCTTGGAAAGCCAGCTTCGGGACGAGCAAAAAAATTCTTGTACGCCACATCCAAATCCTTTAAGGATTTTTGCAAGGCATCCTTGTCAGGTTCTTTTAGCCATGTAAGTTTCTGCTTTAGGACTGTAAGCTCCTTGGAGCATTGATTGTATGACATGCTGGATTTATCCTGCTTGTACAGCACAATCCTCTTAGCAAGAAAATGATTATAGATGTATCTAGTGCAACCAAAGGTCTTTTGCAATAAAACCTGTTGAGTCTTGTTCGGATATATTCTAATTTTAAACGCCTTTTCCATGTCAATCACTTCTTTTCTGTCCTTGAATGCAACACGGCCTCTATGTCTATAATTATAGCACATAGAGTCGGTAAATTCAATTTCAATCCGTGATTTTCATGGATTTGGCAATAACATATGTAAGAATCATAGGATTCTATTTTAGTCGTATTTGGGAGATTGTCGTTCACCGAAAGCCGCTACACTCTCGGCAGTTCTCTTATGAACTTCTTGCATTTTCACGCAAGCACAGACTATATCTTGTCCGTCAGCCTTGCCTGTTACGGTCTACCCACTTCCCGCCGCTTGGCGGTACTTCCCTCAGGAGGAATAGTCGTTGAGCTTTCTCCTATTCGGAGCTTAGTTGCTGATTGTCCATTCTTTAGCACTTAGGTTTTAACCTTATGCCATATAGCAGATTTTTTCCGCTTTCGCCACATTCACGTCTAGGCTTGTTTCATCCTTGCGTTGTAGTTCTGCTATCTTTAGGAGTTTCCAGCAGTTCGAGTAGTATTGGATAGATTTTGAGCATCTATCTCTACGCACATATTTCTATATGCGCTGACTAGCTTGGTCGCCTAACTCACGACTAAAGTCACGAGTATGCGGCTCCCATTTAATCAAAAAATCTATTTGCTGTCCCTTAATATCATATATGGCCATGCGAATTGTATTAGAGCCTATATCAATAATGCCGTGAATCATGACAAATCCCTCCAAAAATTATTATGCTTTTCTATATTCGCTATAAAGTAAAAATATCCTTTCACCTGCACAAAAAAATTTAAAATTATATACATATACACCTATTTTATCTGCTATATCTGTTGTAACCAATTGCAATATTTGTAATTGTCATAAAAATGACAAAAAATTATCTATATTTATATATAAAAACAACTTGCACAAATGTGAAAAATATGATAACATAATTTTGGGTGAAGCGTTGTGGGGACAACGCGTTGTACATACTCTCCTGAGTTTTGTACAGGTGGCAGATGAGGTTGATGCAAAAGGAGCGACGATCGGTTGTCGCTCCTTTTGTATTTCAAATTTTTTCTGTTCAAATTTACCTCAATCTGTGTTAAAATAAAATATATACTTTGCAACGTAAATTTATGTAAGGCAGGTGATTCCTATGGCAAACCAAATATTTGCATTGGTAGGACCATATGCTTCCGGCAAAACTACTTTGATTTCCAAACTCATGGACTTGGGTGTTCATTATATTCCCGTTTATAGCACCAGTGATGCTATGCGCCAAAAAAAAGACAAGAGGCTGGTTAACTTTGTTAGTAAATCTGCCTTTGCCCAAGGGGATTGGATGGTCAAGGTAGCTTATAAGGGAGATTATTACGGCATAAAAAAACAGGATATGCTGGATTCCATCAAGAGCAACCGAATCAGTGTAACCCTTCTTGATCAAAATGGTGTCAAGCAGCTAGCTAAACTCATGACTGCACATCTCAAAACTGTTTACCTTATGACAGATTATGTCAGTCTGGTGGATAGAATGCTGCGTTTAGGTCTTAACAATACAGATATGAAATACCATCTTGAATATGCAGAATCCAACAACGAATTTAATTTCTGGAAATCCGCAGATTATATTATCAAGAACACCACTGATATTGATACTGCCTTTAATCAGCTTATGGCGATTATGGGACTGTCAGTGAATGCTACCGCAGAAACCATTCAGAAGCTAAACTATATACCAAAAAAGTAAAAATCCATCAAAAAACTGGAAGCCGTCGCTTCCAGTTTTTTTGTTTATTTTATTTTCCCATAGCCAGGGCCTGCTGCCGCAGTCTGGCAATTCTCTCCTGTGTTGGTGGATGAGTGCTAAACAGATTTATAAAGGTCTGCTTGCTGCCAGCCAAAGGATTGATAATGCACATATGAGCCGTAGAAGTGGTACTATGTGCCATGGTTGGACCATGCAGGGAATAATATTCTATCTTTTCCAAGGCATTAGCCAAGGCATTTGGATTGCCACAGATTTGGCCACCAGCCTTATCTGCATCATATTCTCTGGAACGAGATATAGCCATCTGAATCAAAGCCGCAGCAATAGGGGCAATAACAATGGTCACAATCATGCCCAGGAAGCCGCCATTATCATCATCATCAGAACGGCCTACACCGAAGATAGCCGCCCACTGAGCAATATTGGCAATGGTGGAAATAACACCAGCCATAGCTGCAGCCACACAGGAAATAAGAGTATCCCGATGCTTTACATGAGAAAGCTCATGAGCCAGTACACCGCCGATTTCCTCATAATCCAAGGTATTCATCAAACCAGTGGTAACAGCCACAGCTGCATGGGATGGATTACGCCCTGTTGCAAAAGCATTAGGGGCACCACTGTTAACAATATATACCCTTGGCATAGGCAGCTCTGCATTGGCTGCCAGTCTTTCTACCAAGCCGTACAGCTCCGGTGCACTATTTCCATCTACCTCTCTGGCATCATACATCTTCAGCACAATGCTGTCACTGAACCAGTAGGTTACAAAATTGAAGCCCAGGGATATAATCAGCATCAGCATAGCTCCCCCGCGGCCTCCGAAAGCTCCGCCTACGGCTATCATAATACCCATAAGCAAAGCCATGAGAACAGTAGTCTTTAGCGTGTTCATAATATCATTTCTCCTTAAATTTCAACTTCTAACTACCCATGCTTTAAATATACCATTGATTTCTGAAAAAAGTCTAAAAATCAAAGTTTTCTAAAACAAAGCAGCAATATGTTAAAACTTAAATGTCCAGATTGCGAACCAGTTTAGCATGCTCCTCAATAAACTGACGGCGTGGCTCTACCTTGTCACCCATAAGGATGGTAAAGAGCTCATCAGCAGCCTCAGCATCCTCCATGCTTACCTGCAGCATAGTTCTGCCCTCTGGGTTCATAGTGGTATCCCACAACTGCTCTGGATTCATCTCACCAAGACCTTTGTAGCGCTGAATAGTAGCACCATCTCTGCCTACCTCATCCAGCTTGCTGCTTAGCTCATCATCGCTATATGTGTACCAATGCTTCTTGCCTTTGCGAATCTGATAGAGAGGTGGCTGAGCAATATAAACATGGCCATGCTCTACCAATGGCTTCATATAGCGATAGAAGAAGGTCAGAAGCAGGGTTCTAATATGAGCACCATCAACATCCGCATCTGTCATAATAACAATCTTGTTGTAACGCAGCTTGGATAAATCAAATTCATCACTGATACCGCTGCCGAAAGCAGTAATCATAGTACGGATTTCTGCGTTGGCATAGATTCTATCCAGCCGAGCCTTTTCTACATTGAGAATCTTGCCTCGGATTGGCAAAATAGCCTGAAAACGACGATCCCGGCCCTGCTTAGCAGAACCACCTGCGGAATCACCCTCTACAATGAAAATCTCGCAATGCTCTGGATCCTTAACAGAGCAATCTGCCAGCTTACCTGGCAGGCTGCTTACCTCCAAGGCATTCTTACGGCGAGTCAGCTCTCTAGCCTTGCGGGCAGCCTCTCTGGCTCTGGAAGCCATAACAGCCTTGTCCAGAATCTTCTT
>Ga0129311_1002090_pt1 | contig 12710 bp, 12 predicted proteins | sample Go1ome_FD_94435 | JGI IMG/M metagenome (GOLD analysis project Ga0129311, IMG submission 94435) | Western lowland gorrila individual fecal microbial communities from Wisconsin, USA - Go1022B metagenome | ecosystem: Host-associated > Mammals > Digestive system > Large intestine > Fecal | place... | reverse complement strand
GCTGCAAACATTTTAACTGCGTTAAAATGTTGTTGATTTCAAGGAAAGGGAACCCTGACGGTTCCCTTTCCAACTATCCTTCCCTCCGAATCCTTTGGCCGGAAGGACTTTTTCGACAGCCTGAAGCATTTTAACTGCGTTAAAATGTTATTGATTTAAGAAAAAGGGGACCCTGATGGTCCCCTTTCAAACTATCCCTCCTTCCGAACCCTTCGGCTGGAAGGACTTTTTCGACAGCCTGAGAATTCCTCCTGCCCCCGCTTGGCGGCTTTTTTGATTCTGTCCGCAGCGTGCGTTACTCTCCGCAGACCTGCTTTGCCAGCGCCGCCACCGTCTCCCCCAGCACCGGATGCCGCCGGTGGGGCGCGATCTCCCCCAGAGGCCGCAGCACAAAGTCCCGCAGATGCATCTCCGCGTGGGGGATGATCAGGTCCTCGTCGTCCAGCACCAGGTCGTCGTAGAGGAGAATATCCAGATCCAGCGTCCGGGGCCCCCAGTGGACCAGCCGCTCCCGGTGGGCGGCCTGCTCGATGTCGTGGAGGCGGTCCAGCAGCTCATGGGGGGGCAGGAAGGTTTTCAGCTCCAGACAGCCGTTGAGAAAATCGTCCTGCTCCACGCCGCCGTAGGGCGCGGTGACCAGATAGGAGGACACCTTCTTCACCTGGCAGCCCCGCACCTGGTCCAGGGCCTGCACCGCCCCGTCCAGATAGGCCTTCTTGTCCCCCAGGTTAGACCCCAGGGCGATATACGCCGTGTGCCAGAACCGGGTGATCTTCACCGACACGGTCTCCAGGGGCAGCCCCACCGGGGCCCAGGGCTTTTTCAGCTCCAGGGTGACGCCCTTCAGCAGGGGCCAGCGCAGCAGCAGCTCCTCGGCCATGTGCTCCGCCGCCGTCTCGATGAGCTGATAGGTGTGCTCGTGCATATAGTCGGTGAGGAAGGCGCTGACCTCCCCGTAGTGGATGGACTGGGTCAGGCAGTCCGCCGTCCCCGCCGGCCGGGTATCGGTGAACAGGGTGAGGGAGATGAGAAACTTCTGCCCCAGCCGGTTCTCCTCCGGGAACACCCCGTGGCGGGCAAAGACCTCCAGATTCTCCACATGGATCTCGTCGTAAGGCAGATGCACGGTCAGCCGTCCTTTCCGTCCCGCAGGATGGCCTGGGTCATGCGGATGGCCCGCAGGTTCTCCTTCACGTCGTGGACCCGGACAAAGGCCGCGCCCTTCAAAACGCCCATCACGGTGGTGACCAGGGTGCCCTCCACCCGCTGGTCGGTGGGCAGGTCCAGGGCCTGGCCGATGCAGGACTTCCGGGAGGTAGCCAGCAGCACGGGGTAGCCCATATCGCACAGCCGCTCCAGGTGGTGGATGATGGTCAGGTTGTGCTCATAGTTCTTGCCGAAGCCCACGCCGGGGTCCAGAATGATCTGCTCGTCGGCGATCCCGGCGGCCTTGGCGATGTCCAGCGACGCCTGCATATCCTGGCAGAACTCGTCCAGGAAGTTGGTGTAGTTGGCCTGCTCCCGGTTGTGCATCAGGCAGCAGGGGACCTGATACTGGGCGATGAGGTCGGCCACCTTCCGGTCGTATTTCAGGCCCCACACGTCGTTCACCAGGTCGGCCCCGGCCTTCAGGGCGGCCTCCACCACCGGACTCTTGTAGCTGTCGATGGAGACGGGGATGTCGAAATTCTTCTTGATGGCCTCGATCACCGGCGCCACCCGGTCGATCTCCTCCTGCACGGAGATCTGCACATGGCCGGGCCGGGTGGACTCGCCGCCCACGTCCACGATGCCGGCGCCCTGCTGGATCATGTCGCCGGTGTGCCGCAGGGCGGCGTCCAGATTGTTCCACTGCCCGCCGTCAGAGAAGGAGTCGGGGGTGACGTTCAGAATACCCATGATGGAGCAGTCATGGCTCACATCAAAGGTGCGGGTTCCGATTTTCATATTCATGGCAAAATTGCTCCTTAACAGCCCGCCCGTCCCGGTTGGGGACGGGCGGGCGTTATGATCGTATGGTTGGCCTTTTCAGGCCCGCAGAGACATATTTTTCTGCGCCGGGGACCAGTTGCACTCCGGCTCCGCCTTGCAGAACAGACAGGCGCGGGAGGCCTTGTCCGCCCGATACAGCAGCCCCGCCAGCCCGTCCCCCCCGTCGGTATCCCGGCGGCGGTGGTGGAGAATGGCGTCCTGCACCTGGGCGATCTCCTCGGGGGAGAAGCCGCAGTCCCCCATAATTTCCCCCGCCAGCCGGGCCCCGGCCTGGTCGTGGGGGATATTCTGGGTGTACTGCAAGTGCCGCCCCGCGTCGTGGAGCAAGGCGGCGGCGTAGATCAACTCCTTGTCCACGCCCAGCCCGCGCTCCAGATTTTCAATATAGGCCAGCCGTCCCACCGCCAGAAGGTGCTCCAGATCGTGGCGGCAGAACGCCCGGTCCTGCTCCAGCGTGCGAATCTGCTCCATGCAGTCCCGCCACAGGGGGTGGCGGCAGATGCGGTCTACCCGGTTCATCCCCGGTGCTCCAGCATCCGATAGAAGCTGGTCTGCAAACGCTCGTTGTCGTCAAACACCCCGCGGGTGACCACGGTAACGGTCTGCGTGCCCGGCTTCTTAATGCCCCGCATGGTCATGCACATATGCTCCGCCTGGATGAGGACCATCACGCCCTGGGGTTTCAGCTCCTCCATGAACGCATCGGCGATCTGGGCGGTGAGCCGCTCCTGCAGCTGGAACCGCTTGGCAAATACCTCCACGGTCCGGGCCATCTTGCTCAGCCCCACCACTTCCCCGTTGGGGATGTAGGCAATGGCCGCCTTGCCGTAGAAGGGCAGCATATGGTGCTCGCAGAAGGAGTAGAAGTGGATGTCCTTTTCCAGCACCATGTCGTTGTTGTCCACATGGAACCGCTTTTTCAGGTGCTTGGCGGCGTCGTCGGTGTAGCCCCCGGCCAGCTCCTCATACATCCGCGCAATGCGGTCGGGGGTCTCCAGCAGACCCTCCCGCTGGATGTCCTCGCCGATCCCGCTGAGGATCAGGCGCACGCCCTCTTTGATCTTCTCAGAATCCATCAGTGCTTGCCCTCCTTTTCTACGGCAGCGGCCGCCTCGCCCAGGAAGGAGAGGGAGCCGAAAATTACAATCACGTCCTCAGGCTTTGCCAGGCTCTGCGCCCTGCTCACCGCCTGGGCGATGCTGTCGGCGCACTCCGCCGTGGGGTCGAAAACGGCCACGGCGTCCCGCAGCTCCTCCGCAGGGAGGGCGCGGGGATTGTTGGGGGTCTCCACGGTGATCACATGGTGGGCCAGGGGCACCGTCAGCTCGATGACCTTCCGGTAGTCCTTGTCCTTGAACATACCCATGATGTAATAGAGGGTCTTGTCGGGGAAGTAGGTCAGCAGGGAGTCCCGCAGCTCCTGGGCCGCGCCGGGGTTGTGGGCCCCGTCGATGATAATGCGCGGGTCGGTCTGCAGGGTGGTGAACCGGCCCCGCCACGCCGTGCGCCGCAGCCCGTCGCGGATCTGATGGTCCGACAGCTGGAACCCGATGCCCCGCAGGGCCTCCAGGGCCTCCAGAGCCAGGGCGGCGTTCTTCACCTGATAGCTGCCCGCCAGGGAGATGGTCATGTTCTCCCAGTCCTTATAAGAGAAGCTCTGCGCCTCGCACCCGGCGCGGACGTCCCGGATCTGGCTCTCGTCCACCACACGGAGGGCGGCGTCCTGGGCCTTGCAGGTGTCCTCGATCACCCGGGCCGCGTCGGGCAGCTGGGCGGCGGAGGCCACCAGGGTGTGGGGCTTGATAATGCCCGCCTTCTGCTGGGCGATTTTTTCCAGCGTGTCCCCCAACACGTCCATGTGGTCCATGCTGATGGAGGCAATGACCTCCAGCACCGTGGTCCGGATCACGTTGGTGGCGTCCAGCAGTCCGCCGCAGCCCACCTCCAGCGTCACGATGTCGCAGTTCTTCTCCTTAAAGTAGAGGAACGCCAGCGCCGTCTCCACCTCGAAGGCGGTGGGACTGGGCAGACCGTGGGCCTGCATATCCGCCGCCGCCGCGGCGATGTCGGTCACATGGCGGGCCAGAGCGTCCCGCTCGATACTCACCTGGTCCACCTGGATCCGCTCGCGGTAAGAGAACAGGGTGGGAGAGATATACCGCCCGGTCCGATACCCCGCACCAGACAGCACCGTCGAGAGATAGGCCAGCACCGACCCTTTGCCGTTCGTTCCGGAAATGTGAATGAACTTCAAATCGTCCTGGGGATTCCCCAGTCGGTTCAGCAGCTCTCTCATGCTCTCCAAGCCAAGCACACTTCCGTATTTGGAAACTTCGTCCAAATATACTCTTGCTTCTTTGTAATTCATACTTCTCCTGTCCGAGACACAGCGCGCCTCTTAAGTTTTTACGCCCACAATTATATGCCCAAACCCACCGTTCTGCAACAATTTTGCCCAAATTTCGTCCTTTACGAATCAAAAGATTTTTGCGGAAAAAGGTAAAAAAACGCCCCTTTCTCCGCTAAATAGCAAAAACGGAGAAGGGGGCGTCTGGGTGAAACGGAAACAGCCAGAGCTTGTCGAAAAAGCGGCAGAATTACCAGCGGTTAAAGCCGCGCAGGACCAGAACCTGGCTGTTCATGCCCTTGCTCATGTCGCTGGCGAGGAACAGGGCGGCATCGCCCATGGTCTCGGTGCTGAACACGTCGCCGCCGGCGGCCAGGATAAAGTCGCGGCGCTCGGACTTCTGGAACAGCTCGGTGTCCACGGGGCCGGGGCAGATGGCGTTGATGCGGATGTTGCGCTCCACCTTCCGGACCTCGTCGCCCAGGGCCTGGGTAAAGCAGACCACGGCGGCCTTGCTGGCGGAGTAGGCCACGCTGCCGGGCAGACCCCGGAGGGCGGCGCCGCTGCCGATGTTGATGATGCTGCCGCCCTTCTGCTCCACCATGTGGGGCAGGATGGCCTTGGTGACCAGCATGACGCTACGCATATTGGTGGTCATGATCTCGTCAAAGACGGACACGGGCATCTCCATCAGGGGCATTTCCTTGCTGATCCCGGCGTTGTTCACCAGAATATCCACCCGGCCGTACTTGGCCATGACCTGGTCCACCAGGCGCGCCACGTCGTCCTCCTTGGCCACGTCGGCGGTAAAGCAGTCGGCCTTCGCGCCCAGGGCGCGAATTTCCTCGGCGGCGGCCTCCAGGCCGGGCATTTTCCGGCCAACCAGAAGGATGGTAGCGCCCTGCTGGGCGAATTTCAGGGCGATGCCCTTTCCGATCCCCCGGGATGCGCCGGTGATGAGGGCAATCTTATCCTTGAGCATTGCTTCCATGGGGTGCGCTCCTCTCAGCCCTTGTTGACCCAGAACTTGGGCTCGCGGCCGGCCAGGGTGTCAATGACGTTCTGGGCGGCGACCATGCTGACCTTGTGGTAGGCCTGGCGGCTCTCCGCGCCGGTGTGGGGAGTGAGGACCACGTTCTCACACTTCAGGATAGGGGAATCGGCGGGCAGAGGCTCCACCTCAAAGGCATCCAGGGCGGCGCCGGCGATCTTGCCGGACTGCATGGCGGCGGCCAGGGCGTCCAGGTCCACCAGAGCGCCGCGGGCGGCGTTGATCAGGAAGGCGCCGTCCTTCATGCGGGCGAAGGTCTCGGCGTTGAACAGGTGGTGGTTCTCGGCGGTGGCGGGGGCGTGGAGGGAGACGATGTCGCAGGTCTCGATGATCTCGTCCTGGCTGACCATCTCGACGCCCAGCTTCTTGGCGGCCTCCTCGTTGGGGAACAGGTCATAGGCCTTGATCTTCACGTCGAAGCCGGCCAGCTTGCGGGCGACCTCCCGGGCGATGGCGCCGAAGCCCAGCAGACCCACGGTCTTACCGGCCATCTCCTCGCCCAGATAGCGGGGCCAGGTGCTCTTTTCCATGGCCTTGTGCAGGGGGATGACGCCGCGCAGGGCGTCGATCATAAAGCCGACGGTCAGCTCGGCCACGGCGTTGGAGTTCTGGCCGGGGCAGTTGCAGGCCTTGACGCCGTATTTGGTGGCGTCGGCCAGGTTGATGTTGTCCACACCGACGCCGAACTTGCACACGCACTTCAGCTTGGGAGCGATCTTGAAGACCTTTTCGTCGTAGAGGTCCATGCCGATGATGGCGGCGTCGATGTCAGGGATGATCTTCTCCAGCTCCTCATAGCTATAGGCGGGGAAGGAGCGGGTGGCGTCGAAGATGACCTCATGGCCGTTGTCCTCCAGCAGCTTCCAGGCATCCTTACACAGGGTGTCAAAGTGAGAAGCAGAAACCAATACTTTTCCCATTGTTAAAACTTCCTTTCTGAATCATGCGTTGAAAAATCGCTGATTTTGTTGCGGAATCTGGCAAAATCAGGCGTTTTTACCTTCTTTGAACCGCCAACCCATGGCGCAGTCCTGAACGGCGAACTTGCCGCCGCTGATCTCCAGCTCCACGCCGGTGATGTAGCAGGCCGCGTCGGAGGCCAGGAAAACGATGGGCTTGGCCAGGTCCTCCGGGCGGCCCAGGCGGCCCAGGGAGATGTCTTTGGTGAACTTCTCCTTGTAGCTGGCGATCATCTGCTCGCTGATGGGGGTGACGATCATGCCGGGGATGTAGCCCACCACGCGGATGCCGTAGGGGGCCAGGGCGGCGGCGGTGGATTTGGTCAGGTTGGAGACGGCCGCCTTAGTGGCAGCATAGAGAACGCCGTTGGCGTGGGGGATCTTGGAGCAGAAGCTGGAGGCGTTGATGATGACGCCGCTGCTCTGGGGGACCATGTGGCGGGCGGCGATTTGTGTGCAATCTATTACCGCTTTTAGGTTAATATCGCAGATTTTTTGCCAATCTGCGGCAGAAAAGTCTAAAAACGGTTTGTCGATGGCGATGCCGGCATTGTTGATCCACACGTCGAGAGAGCCGAATTTGTCCACCACGTGCTGGGCGTAGGCTTCTACCTTGTCGTGGTCGGTGACGTCGCAGCTCTCGTAGTAGACGGAGTAGCCCTGCTGGGCCATTTCGTCAGAAAAGTCCTGCAAAGGCTGCAAACGGCGGCCTAAAATGGCCACATTGGCCCCTTCTTTGAGAAATTCGATGGCGGCGGCGCGGCCGATGCCGGTGGCTCCGCCGGTGATCACGACGGTCTTTTTCGTCAGATGCAGTTCCATGCGTATTATAGCACCCTTTCTTTGCTTTGTCTCGCTGGTTGGAAAAATTTATGCTGATTTTTTGCCGCTTGCTGTATGGAAAGGTGTACGTTTTACCGGGAAAAATCGGGCAGATGTCTGCCGGGAAAACGTTTTTTAAGGGGCAAAAGCCGCGCCCTGGGATTCTGGACCCGGGCGCGGCTTCTGTACGGCTGCCGCCCGGTGGGCCGACAGGGTTTGGAGTGGGTTAATAGCCGAAGGTGGTCTTCACGTCCTCGATGTAGTCGGCATAGGCGCCGGACTTATACTTGGTGTTGATCATGTTCTCGGCGGAGGCGTAGAAGGCGTCCATGTCCAGGTCGCTCTTGGGAACGATCTTCACGTTGGCGTCCTTCAGGACCTGGGTGCACTGGTCGCGGAACTTGAGGATCTCCTCGTGATAGAAGTTGCCCTGGTACTTCTGCATCAGACCCAGCAGGACGGCCTTGTAGTCGTCGGGCAGCTGGTCCCAGGCGGTGGGGTTGGAGTAGTAGGCGGAGACGCAGTAGCAGTGGTCGTTCTCATAGAGGGTATCCAGGACCTCGTAGAACTTGCCGTCTACGGTGTTGCCGATGGGGTTATCCTGGCCCTGGACCACGCCGGTCTGGAGGGCGGTGTACAGCTCAGTGTAGGCCACAGGCACGGGGGTGGCACCCAGAGAGGTGATGACGTCCTGCCACACCTGGGCCTCCATGGAGCGGACCTTTACGCCGCTGAGGTCGGCGGGGCTGACGATCTGCTTGACGCCCTTGGTGGACAGGCAGCGGGCGCCGGTGCAGTTGAAGCCCAGGGAGACCAGGTTGGACTTGTCCTCCAGCTGCTGGAACAGCTCATAGGCCTTGGGGGCGGAGGTCAGGTAGGTCAGCAGGTCCTCCTCGCTGTGGAACAGGTAGGGCAGGGCGAAGACGCCGAAGGTGTCTACATAGCTGGCCATGGTGGTGACGTTGGAGGTGACGAACTGGGCGGTGTTGTTGCGGACCAGCTCCACGGCCTCGGACTCGCTGCCCAGGGTGGAGTTATAGAAGATGTCCCACTTGAAGTGGCCGTTGGTCAGCTGCTCCAGCTCCTCGCCCATGTGCTTGACGGCCACGGACTGGGGGTTGGACTCGGTGAGGCAGACGGCGATGGTCCAGGTGATGTCGTCCGTGGAGGTGACCTTGGTGTTCAGGTCGCCCTTGGGGTCGCCCTCGCGGTAGTAGGGGACGCAGGGATAGGGGTCGCTCTCGTCATAGACGAAGCCGGTCTCGGCGGCGCTGGTGGAACCGGCGGCAGAGGCAGAGGCAGAGCCGGAGGTGGAGGCGGAGGAAGACGCGGGCTTGCTGCTGCTCATGGAGCAGGAGGCCATGGAGAGCGCCATTGCGGCGGCCAGGGCCAGGGCGAACAGTTTTTTCATGGTAGGTCGATCTCCTTTCGTAAGTCCTTTGGTCTGTCGGTGTGTAAACGTTTTCCCTTTAATTCATCACCCGCCGGGGCCGACGGGTGATGAAGTTCGGTACAAATGAAGTTTGGTTGAGAGGGCGGAGGGCCGCCGGAAGGCGGCCCTCCTATACCAATGTCAGCCTGGCGGCTGAATTAGTAGTTGAAGGTAGCCTTGATGTCGTTGACATAGTCGGCATAGGAGCCGGTCATGTACTTGCTGTTGATCATGTCCTCAGCGCTCTTGTAGAAGGCGTCCATATCCAGGTCGCTCTGCTCCACGATCTTCACGCCGGCGTCGGCAACGGTCTTCTCGCACTGCTCACGGAACTTGAGGATCTCGTCGTGATAGTAGTTGCCCTGATACTTCTGCATCAGGCCCATCAGGACGGCCTTGTAGTCGTTGGGCAGCTGATCCCAAGCGGTGGGGTTGGCATAGTAGGCGGAGACCAGGTAGCAGTGGTCGTTCTTGTACAGGGTGTCCAGAACCTCGTAGAACTTACCGTCCACGGTGTTGGCCACGGGGTTGTCCTGGCCCTGGACCACGCCGGTCTGGAGGGCGGTGTACAGCTCAGTGTAGGCCACGGGCACGGGGGTGGCGCCCAGAGAGGTGATGACGTCCTGCCACACCTGGGCCTCCATGGAACGGACCTTGACGCCCTTCAGGTCGGCGGGGGACTTGATCTGGGCCACGCCCTTGGTGGACAGGCAGCGGGAGCCGGTGCAGTTGAAGCCCAGGGAGACCAGGCCGGACTGCTCCTCCAGCTGCTTATACAGCTCGAAGGCCTTGGGGCTGGTGGTCAGGTAGGTCAGCTCGTCCTCCTCGCTGTGGAACAGGTAGGGCAGGGCGAAGACACCGAAGGTGTCCACATAGCTGGCCATGGTGGTGACGTTGGAGGTGACGAACTGAGCGGTGTTGTTGCGGACCAGCTCCACGGCCTCGGACTCGCTGCCCAGGGTGGAGTTATAGAAGATGTCCCACTTGAAGTGGCCGTTGGTCAGCTCCTCCAGCTCCTCGCCCATGTGCTTGATGGCCTGGGACTGGGGGTTGGACTCGGTGAGGCAGACGGCGATGGTCCAGGTGATGTCGTCCGTAGAGGTGACCTCAGTGTTCAGGTCGCCCTTGGGGTCGCCCTCACGATAGTAGGGGATGCAGGGATAGGGGTTGCTCTCGTCGTAGACGTAGCCGGACTCGGTGGCGCTGGTGGAGCCAGCGGCGCTGGTGGAGCCGGAGGCAGAGCCAGAGGAGGCGCCGCCGTTGTTGTTCACAGAGCAGGAGGCGATGGACATGGTCATGGCCGCCGCCAGAGCAAGGGCAAACAGTTTTTTCATTGGAATCATTTTCTCCTTTCGATCTTTTCCAAAACGGTTGGGCGGTCCGGGGCCGCCAGCCGGCGGACCGCCCGCAAAAACGCGCGGGGCGCGTCAATGCACGAACATTAGAACACGTTGAAGCCCAGCATCATGGGGATGGCCAGGGTAATGGGCTCGATGAAGGTAATCGCCAGCAGGGCGATGAACATGGGCAGCAGCCACGGCATGACGTATTTGACGATCTTGTTGAAGTGTACGCCGGTGGTGCCGGAGAGCATGAACAGGGACTGGCCGTAAGGCGGGGTCATCAGGCCGATCATCAGGTTCAGCACCACGATGACGCCCAGGTGGATGGGGCTGATGCCCACGGCCTGGGTCAGGGGCTGGAAGATGGGGACCAGCAGCATGATGGTGGGGGTGGAGTCCAGGATCATGCCGAAGAACAGGAGGATCACGTCGATGATGAGCAGGATGACCCACTTGTTGTCGGTGAGGGAGGTGATGCCGTTATACATCTTCTCGCCCAGGTGCTCGAACTGAAGGACCCAGCCGAACAGGGAGGCGGAGGACACGATGGCCAGGGCGGGGACGATGCCGGAGACGGTCTCGTTCACCACGCGGAGCAGCTGACGGAAGGGCATATCCCGGTAGATGAAGCACACCACCAGGATACAGTAGGTGATGGCGATGCAGGACGCCTCGGTGGGGGTGAAGTAGCCGCACATGATGCCGCCCATGATAATGGCGGGCAGCAGCAGGGCGAAGAAGCTGCGGCGGATGCAGTGCAGGACCTCCCGCAGGGTGGCGCGCTTGTGGACCTTATAGCCGCGGCGCTTGGCCACGATGAAGACGGCGATGCACAGGATCAGGCCGATGGCAATGCCGGGGCCCACGCCGGCGGTGAACAGGGTGCCCACGGAGACGGAGGCGGCGGAGCCGTATACGACCATGGGGATGGACGGGGGAACGATGGGGCCCATGGTGGCGGAGGCGGCGGTGATGCCGAAGATGGTATCGTCGTCATAGCCCTCGTCCCGCATGGCCTTGATCTCGACGCTGCCCAGGCCGCCCACGTCCGCCAGAGCGGAGCCGGACATACCGGAGAACAGGAAGGAGGCCAGAACGTTTACATAGGCCAGGCCGCCGGGCAGGTGGCCCAGAAGGGCGCGGCAGAAGTTAAAGATACGGTCGGTAATGCCGCCGTTGTTCATAATGATACCGGCCGCCATGAACATGGGGATGGCCAGCAGGACGAAGCTGTCCAGACTGCCGTACATCTTGGCCATGATGGCCATGTTGTCAATGCCGCCGTGGAGGAACGCATAGCTCAGGCCGCTGGACAGCAGCGCCATGTAGATGGGCGCGCCGCAGGCCAGAAACACCACGAATACGGCCAGATAGACCCAGAATGCTAAACTCATATCCGTTATCCCTCCTCAGTAACGTCGCTGTCCATCTTCTTACCGCCGGCCTTGAACTCGGGGATGTGCTCCGTCACCATCTTCTGGATGCTGCGGATGACGTTCAGGCAGGCGCTGAAGGGGATGACAAAGGCCACCAGGCCCTTGTTCAGCTGGAGTGCGAAGGTCTTCGCCGAGGAGCTGTACTCCATGTACTTAAAGCCGTGGACGGCGATCCAGACGAAGACGGCGATGGTCACCAGATCCCAGAAGATGGTGACGGCAGAAGAAAACTTGGGACCGAACTTGTCCGGCAGGATGGTCACCCGGATGTGCTTATCATACTTCGTGCCGAAGGACAGGCCGAAGAAGATCATCCAGACGAAGGCCAGACGGGAGGCCTCTTCCGTCCAGGAGATGGGAGAACCCAGAAGTCGGGTCACGATCCCCAGGAAGACGACCACGAACATGACCACGCACAGGATACCCATGCAGATCCGTTCAAAGTGTTTGTCCAGAAAACTCAGGATTTTCAACGTGCTTCTACCTCCTACTATGTAGTTTCCGCTTTGCGGGATGTCTTTGCGGCAAGCCTCCCCAGACCTGCCCGGCCCGACGCCGGAAAGCGGGGGCTATCCTTGGGATAGCCGGAGCACTGACGGAGGGTCCGTCAGAGTACTCTCTTTACTGTACTAAAATAGCACAAATTACCCCTTGGTGTAAAGGCAACAGATGATAGAAAATTTCGGGAATCTGTTTTCAAATGATGTACCATGTTCGGGATTGACCCGCTTCATTTGTGCACTTTGCTTGCAGCCCGTCGGAATTTTCTGGCAGATTGCACAAAGCGTGTTCAAACCAGACGGTGGGGCGGCTCCTTCCCGGCGAAAATGTCCAGCAGCTCCCGGGCGGTGAGCAGGCCGGTCTGGGTCCAGTTTTCATAGGACTCGGCGGCCAGATGGGGGGTGCACAGGTAGTTTTCCTGGGCGAAGAGGGGGCCGTCGGCGGTGGGGGGCTCGTGCTCGAAGACGTCAGCCCCGTAGCCGGAGAGCTTGCCGCTGGCCAGAGCGGCGGCGATGGCGGCCTCGTCGGTGACGGCGCCCCGGGAGGTGTTCACCAGGAAGGCGCCGTCCTTCATCATTGCGATGGTCTCGGCGCGGATGAGGTGGTGGGTCTCTGGGGTGGCGGGGGTGTGGAGGCTGAGAATGTCGGCCCGGGCAATGACCTCCTCCTGGGGCAGGAGGGTGACGCCCAGCTGGTCGGCGGCGGACTGGTTGGGGAATTTGTCGTAGGCCAGGACGGTGACCTCGAAGGGGGCCAGAAGCTGGGTCAGGCGGCGGCCTACGGCGCCGAAGCCCAGCAGGCCCACGGTCTTGCCCTTCAGCTCATAG
>Ga0129311_1002088_pt1 | contig 12717 bp, 12 predicted proteins | sample Go1ome_FD_94435 | JGI IMG/M metagenome (GOLD analysis project Ga0129311, IMG submission 94435) | Western lowland gorrila individual fecal microbial communities from Wisconsin, USA - Go1022B metagenome | ecosystem: Host-associated > Mammals > Digestive system > Large intestine > Fecal | place... | reverse complement strand
GCATCGACGAATCGCCAGATCACCGATGATATCTTTCGGAATGCCGGCTTCGAGCCGACGATCCTCATGGAAACAAACTCGACCGCCAGTCTTCCGACCCTGGTGGAAGCCAGTCTCTGCTGCGCGATCGTCCCGCGCTACTATGCAGACGAAAAAAATCCCAGAATCGGATGCTTCGTATTACCGAATCACCCGACCTGGGATCTCTGTATCACTTACCGTAAAGGCGCGTACCTCACCGACGCCGCAAAGGATTTCATCGCCATGGTACGTGCGTACTGGGCTGAGCACCTGGCACCGGTGCAGATTAACTGAAGCCCAAAACACATCGAGCCCTTCACTGACCGCTGATCTTTCAGATCAGTGAATCCGTGAAGGGCTCGCGCTTTATTTCGTCTCTTTTCCTGTCGAACGAACAGTCATGATACCATCACAGGAAATCGGACTGTGCATAGACGATCACACCATCTCGGATCGTCAGTTCCGGAATCAGTACCTCATGTCCGACACGCTCCGCGCCGCTCCAGTCCTTATGCACGATGTCCTTATGATCCAGTCTGAAGATCGCAATATCCGCAACGGTATCCGGATCCATCGATACCAGCGACTCCATCCCCAGCCACCTTGCCGGCGTGATGGTGGCCGCATTGAAGACGTCCTCCAGTGGCATGCCAAACATCAGGTACTTACTGAGGAGACGCGGCAGTGAAATCAGCGGATGTCTGTAGTTTCCGACCGGGCTGTTATCACTGCTGATGATGTCCGGAAGGAAGCCATCCCGGATGGCCGGTTCCGCTACCTGGAAGAGGAAATTCCCTCGGCCATTGCAGGCATCGAAAAACACACCACGCTGGCGTGCCTCCCGGATGCCCGCCCTTACACTTCCCTCTTCTGAAAGGATATTTTCATCCTTTCCGGCATACATGTGGCAGAAAACATCCCCTGGACGGAGTTCTGCGGCGATCTGTTCGGTCGGCACATTCGGATCATTGACATGCACGACGACTCTTTTACCGAGTTTTTCTGCCAGCTGAATCCCGGCTTTCAGATGCTCATCCTTCAGTCCATATGGATCACAGATATTTTTTCCCATACGGATCTTCAGTCCGACGATTTCCGGATACGTGCTGCAGAGCTGCTCGATTTTTTCCAGATCCCAGTCTGCCGGTGTCTGATTTTCTGCATGTCTTCCAGAGGTCAGACCTTCCGGCGCTACGTGAAGGAGTGCCAGCACCCGGGTGGTGGATCTCGCGATGACATCCGCATAGAGCGCCCGGAAATTCGCACTTCCCGCGGTTCCTGCATCGATGCAGGTGGTTACACCATTCGGAAGGCAGAAGGTATCGGCATCACAGGTTCCATCCGACGCAGCGGTAAAGCAATGCAGATGAAAGTCGATCAGCCCCGGAGTCACATAACACCCCTCTGCATCGATTTCCATATCCGGAGTGAATCCCTCGAGTGTACATATCTTCCCGTGTGCGAGGGCAATGTTTCTTTTCTTCATTTCATGACGGATCGGATCGTACACCATTCCGTTTTTAATCAGTATCTTGTCTGCCATGCGTTGTATTCCTATCTTTTTTTAAAAGAACAGCATTTCACGAAACCGTGAAATGCTGCCAGCGTGAATGTTTCTTACTTTGTCGCAGCGAGGAGGGTGTCGACCAGCTCATCGCCGAGATCCGCACGTACCTTGTCATAGACCGGCTGTGCCTTTTCCTGCATCTCTGTGAGGGCGGCATCATCTAAGGTGATGATCTGAGATCCGGCATCGGTGATTGTCTTCTTGTACTCTGCAATTGCATCATCTGCCGCATCACGTGTTGCCTGTAGCGCATCGGCTGCGCAGCTGTCGACGAGCGACTTTACATTGTCCGGAAGGCTGTCATAGAGAGCCTTGTTCATCGTGAAGACCATCATATGTGCCAGGTGATTGGTCTCTACAATGTATGGCTGAACCTCATAGAACTTGTTGGCACAGATAAACGATGTAGGAAATGGACGGCGGGATGATAACACCGAGGCCACCCGCTACGGTTACGATCGAGGTTGCAAATACCAGATCATAATTTAAAGAAGTTAAAAACGGGATACACATGGCACCGACGGCAGATACCGTGGCCGGTGAAGATCCGGAGATGGCACCATAGAACATGCAGGTCAGCACGACGGCACATGGAAGACCGGCGGTTTTGTTTCCGATAAAGTAGGCAAAAAAGTCAAATAGCTTTTTCGAAATACCACCCCGCGCCATGATGACGCCGGACAGCATGAAGAGTGGCACCGCCAGCATCGTGAAGCTGTTTAAGCTCGAAAACATGCTTCGCACAGCAGCATCGATCGTGTACGGAACGGAAGCACTTAACATACCTGGCAGAAAGCTCATACCGCCGAATACCAGTGCCATCGGTGCGCCGATCGCAATCAGAACAAAGAAAATCAGGAAAAACAGACCCATCGCCATCGTATTATGCCTCCTTCTTCTTAAACATCGGAAGCTCCAGCACGAAGACCTGGATGCTTCGGATCAGCGCATCACAGAAACCGATGCAGCATGCAAAGTAGATATATGCCATGTTAAAGCCGAGCGTTCCATCGACCGTTCCGGATACGTAGGTTGCCTGCAGAACCGAAATGGAGGATTTAAAAAGCAAAAAGAAGAAAACAATCTGCAGCACTTTTACGATCCACTTCAAGACCGCTGCGACCTGCTTCGGCACGATCTGGAGGATGAAATCCACGCAGATACCGCTGTTCCGACGCACCCAGTGCGCGATGGTCAGGAAGGTGGAGTACACCAGACAGTAACGGCAGATCGCCTCACTCCAGGTTAAGCCGGTGCCGAAAATATAACGAAGAACTACGTTCATGGTTACCAGTACCGTCAGCGCAATCAGAAATACCGTGAGGCAGGCTTCTTCGAAGTGAAGGTCGAGCCACTTGAGCACTTTCATAATCAAATCCTCCTAAAACGCAATCAGAATTTTGTATTGACTATAGTTTAACCATTATGTTAAAACAGGTAAAACAGTTAAAAAAGGTATCTTCAAGAAGTTTTACTTCTAGATATTGTGCATTTCTTATATTATTAGCCGAAATTTTCGGCACTTCTGTTGGAGGACTATGGATTTCAAGATTCTCGAGTATATCATCGCGATCGCCGAAGCAAAGAACGTTACGAAGGCAGCAGAAAAGCTCTATATTTCGCAGTCCGGCCTGAATCAGCAGCTCATCAAGACCGAAAAAGAACTGGGCACGCCACTGTTCTACCGTACGAATAAGGAAATGAAACTGACACTGGCCGGACAGATTTACGTCGCCAATGCGAAGCGCATCCTGAAGATGGCGCAGAACTGTATGACCCAGATCCAGGATCTGACGGATAACCCATGCGGTAATATCTCCTATGGCCTCCCGTTCGAGCACGGGGTCGACCTCTTCATCGATATCTCCGAAGAGTTCAGCCAGCGTTTTCCGAATGTTTCGATCTCGCTGATGGAGCAGACCGTAAAGGAGATGAAGGAAAAAATCGCTAACGACCAGCTGGACATGGCCTTCATCATGACGAACGAAAAGCCCTCACCGAATCTGTTTGATTCTGTAAAGCTATGTAACGAAAAACTGGTACTGGGGATACCGGCCTCCCACCCGCTCGCACAGTTGGCTGCACCGCCACATAAGCCCTTACGCACGATGGATCTCCGTCGTTTACAGTATGATCGATTTGCTTTCATGTTTGCCGGCTCAACTATGCGCCAGATCATCGACCCGCTGTTTGAAGACGCCGGCTTCATCCCGGATATCCGTTATGAAACTCTGATGAACAACGCCCTCTACCGACTCGTTGATAAGGGACTCTGCTGCACCATCATGCCGCAGTCCTATGCCAGAAGAAGTAAAACAACCGCCTGGTTTTATCTGGAGCAGGATCCGAGCTGGAACTGGTATATCCTCTTCTCCAAAACTAGAGTGCTCAGCTCCGCCGACAAATATCTGATCAAGCTGTCGCGCATCTACGCCCAGAAGATGCAGAACTACTGGCTAGACGAAAGCATCGGCACTCCGCAAGGGTAAATAGCTTCAGCAGACATAAATGCTATCGATCTGTATTCTTTTTTATAAACAGAAAATCCCAGGATAGATGTTTTATTAAATCGAAACATCCATCCTGGGATTTCCATATAACTGAATATCAGTCTTCTACGATCTCTCGTACCATAAGCTCTGTAGCTTCCTTCCACCCTTCCATGAAATGTGGGATGAATCCATGCGATTTTCCAGGAAAGCGTTTCAGAATCACCTCTACTCCAGCTTCCGCCAGGCAAAGCGCATAATCTTCATCTTCATAGCGGAAATTACAAAGCCCAGCTGAAATAATCAGCGTTTTCGGCTGTCTGGCAAGTAATTCTGTCGGTGCATAGAGTGGCGAATTATGATAATCTTCGAAGTTCTCTTTCTCATCATCGAAGTACAGATCCGCAAAAGCTTTCGAGCGTTCCATGCCGATCTGGCGATCATAGGAATCAATCTTGTACTGATCCGGAATCCTGTATTCCAGTGGCGGATACGCAAGAATTAAAAGCTTCGGCATGAATCCTTCTCGCTCTGCACAGCAAATTCCCATCGCCGCGGTCAGAGAAGCACCCGCGCTGTATCCAGCCACCGTGATGTTTTCTTTCGATGCTCCCCACTCCTCTACATGGCTCACTACATAATCCAACGCATCCATACACTGGTACAGAGCGACCGGATAAGGTGCCGTATCCGAAAGTGTATAATCGATATCCACTGTGATTCCGCGAATCTGATCCGCCACATATGCACTGTAATAGCTGTCATTTTCACGATGCGGTCCTATAAATCCGCCACCATGGATATTTATAAAAACCGGACAGTCTGCAGATCTGTTTTTCGCATTTAAAATGTCCATTCGATACGAAAAACCATCGACGGTTCTGGTGATAGACCGAATCGCTTCGCATCGCTCCAGATATGCACGAATTTCTTCTGGATAGGATGGCGCGGCTGAAGCAGGCCTGCGATTCGTCTTTTTAATAATGTTCAGTATTTCCTGTTTTCTCTCTTCAGTCATTTTCCTGCACCTCTCTGACTTTGCTATTGCGAAGATAGCGAATCATCAGCTCCTGCGCATCCTGCCATGCACCGGTCATACGAACCGTAAAACCATGTGCACTTCCTCGATACGATTTAAAAGCGACCTCATTTCCTGCCTGCGCCAGTCTCTGACCATAACGTTCTGTAATCTTACGGAACGGGCAAAACTCTGCATTGATCACTAAGGTGCGTGGCTGGTTCTTCAGCATTTCATCGGAAGCAAACACCGGTGAACAGTATGGACTGCTTAAAAGGCGAATGTTTCCGCCACAATAGAGGGTAGAGAATGCCCTGCTTCTTTCATTTCCGGCCGTTTCAAATGCCATCGCATTATCCAGAGCAGCATAATCAAGTATTTGCAGCGCGAAGTGCATGTGCCCGCTCTTCGCAGCACGAAGGCATACTGCCGCAGCCAGCGCTCCACCAGCACTATGCCCGCCGATCGAAATCCGTGTCGAATCCGCTTTCAGTTCCTCTGCATGTGCAAACACCCACTCCGCTACATCCCATACCTGCTCAAACGCGGTCGGAAATACATAATCCGGAGTTACAGCATAATCCACATCGATTACCAGTCCCTGTATTGCATTGGCAATATGTGCACAGAGCAGATCATCATCCGAATCCTGCGGATGGATGAAGCCGCCTCCATGGAGGTTGATAAAAATCGGCATCGATTTCAGACAGTCCACTGCTTTGGTGAAAACGCATCGTACGGCCACACCTGTCGAAACACTTTCCAGCATTCTCTCCGTCTGCTCTACTTTCGTCTGATACTCCAGATAATCCTCCGGAATCACCCGCTCCTTAGCTGCATTTTTATGCATATTTGTGCGATCCAGAATTTCGAGCTGTTCCTTCACCTGTTCTTCACTTAACATCATCGCCTCCTTATCAACCATACACTGGGTAGAAAATACTTGCTGAAATAATCACAGAGATACACCCCAATATCAGGTACGGAATCGTAAAGCGAAGAAGCTTTACCGGATTGTGATTTCCGATGGAGTATGCCATCATGGATGCCGCACAGCCGGTTGGAAACGCAATTGCAAGACAAGAAGATAGGAAAACCACTAAAACAACCGCTTTCGGATTCATACCACCAGCCAGGGCCGTCGATGCCGCAATCGGTGTCATTATTGCCACCGTACCGTTATTACTGAGGAACGTCGTCATCACGACTGTCACCACACAGAAAACCGTAATGACCATAACACTTGACGGGTTACTTCCTAAAAGTCTCAGCACGAAATCACCGATCATCTGACCCGCACCAGAGGAGCTTAATGCTGAAGAAACCACAAGAACACCTGCAACGCAGAAAACCATATCACCAGCCAGTATGCAGGACGCCTCCTGCTGAGATACGACCTTTGTTAATATCAGTACGATACAGCCGGCAATCGGCAGAAGATAAATCAGATTTCCAAGCTGTGTAGAGAAAATAAACGCAAGCATGATGATGATAAATACTACAAATATAATCTGCTCCTGGCGCTTTGTCATTTTGGATGCCTGCTCTCTGCCGCCCTGCTGCTGCATGGCATCCATATCCATCTTTGTTTTCGGAATCAGTTTCCAGGCAAACAGGCAGTACAGTGTAAGTACGATCGATGGAATCATACCGGCCTTCATATAGTCAAACACAGTTAAAAGATACTCTGGATTGCTCTCCACAAGACCTTCATAATAAGCATTCTGCATAAGTGGAAGCGCCGCTCCCATGCCGACCGGAAAACGGCCGAACCAGGCGATGTTGATGGCTGCAATCAGAAAAAAGACACGAGACTGCGACAGATCCGTTGTATCATCCAGGGTGACCACCAGCATAACCATAACCGACATAAGCGCCGTCATGCCGATCAGCTGTGTCAAAAGAATCGTGAATCCGAAGATGGCAAGCAGAAGCAGCAAACCACTTTTCTTCTGAATGGTAGACATATGTCCACGGATAACGCTGACGAGACTGGTCTTTCCGATCGAACCTGCAACCAGCATCATGGTTGCCACGAGAATCGTGGTTTTATTTGAAAAACCCGAAAAAGCGGTGGGCAAGTCGACAATACCTGTCATGGCCAGTACCAGCATACAAATCATGCCTGTCATTCCATAGGATATTTTTCTCATCATAAACGATACCGCCATAAACGCCAGTACCGCCAGTGTGATCACCAATTGTACATTCATGTTCATTTGACCTCCTTGACTATAAATGAACTGCATATATAGGATGCGACTTCCAGGCCCGGCTCACATTCCAGCCGTTGTTTTCACGGCTACTCTATGCTCCTATGGTACGCTTGATGCACTTCTGATTCTAATATATACTGAACATATAACTATAAGGAAAAAGCATAAGGCTTTTTACGAGACAGGACGATCTACATGAATATTCTTCACTATGATTATTTTATCGCTATAGCAGAGAACAAGACCCTGACGCAGGCTGCACATGCGCTTCATGTATCGCAGTCTGTACTCAGCAGATACCTTCAGAATCTGGAAACGGATACCGGTATTCGTCTTTTTGCTACCGCCTCCGGAAGCTATGAGCTGACAGAAGCCGGTACCCTCTACTTGAAAAGTGCTCGAAAGATTCAATTCCTTCAGTCGCAGCTTCATCAGAAACTGAACGGTGCACGCACCCCAAATCTTCTTCGCTTTGGCATCCCACCCATCCGTGGCGGTGCTTCTCTGGCCTATATTTATCCCCATATGCTTGAGCGCTATCCATCGCTGCACGTTTCGGTCATCAACGAGAGATCAACCCTGCTTTATCAGAAGCTACTGGCGGGAGAGCTCGATTTCATCCTTCTGATGACCGAAGACAGGATGGACCTGAAGCCTTTGGATGTTCACTTTTTGCCACTGGAAAAAAAACGAATTCTGATGGGGATTCCCAGCTTCCATGCCCTGTATGTACAGGGCGGAACGGCCACCGCACCTTCCGTTTTATCTATAGAGGATTTCGCTTTAATGAAAGATGCCCCCTTCATTCTTCCTGATGAACTGACGGTCATCGGACGGTGCGTGAATCACTTCCTGAAAAGCCATCAGATTCAGCTGAATATTCAGCTTCAAACGTCGAACCGACTGACCAATCATCAGCTACTCATGGAAGGAAACTACGCCGGCTTTGTCGATGAAGAAAGTGCCACCCATATTTCAGGACTGCGTTATTTCACCCTGTCTGGACTGCCGGCTCTTACGGAAGGGATGGCTTTTCCGCTATATCGCACGCTCACGGATCCGGAACGTTTCTTTTTTTACCTGGAATATCAGCGGCTCAGGCAAAGCGGTTCCCGTTTTCTTGCCACCAATGAGGAAGTCCAGCACCTGCTCCACTCCTTCGACGAAAGGCTTTCACCATGAATTCAAAAATCTATGAATATCTTTTGGCGATTTACGAGGAATCAAATATCAGCCGGGCCGCTGCCCGCTGTTATCTTTCTCAGCCAGCACTTTCACAACAGCTGAAGCTCTATGAAGAAAAACTCGGTTTTTCTATTTTTGAACGTTCCAAGTCTGCCATGACGCCAACCCCTCGGGGCGAACTCGTGATCGATACAGCGCGTCAAATCGCAGCGGAAGAAAGAGGACTGCAAGAGGCACTCGAAAAGCTGAAAGAAACGGCCATTCATAATGTGTCTATTTATATTGAATTCACGATGCGGAATATGTTTCTTCGGGATATCTGGCCGGAAGTACGAAAAGTTTACGATGAGGCTCATCTGACCTTAATCGCCGGCGAAACTGACACTGCATTACAAATGCTCCAGAATGGTTCAGCCGATCTTCTCATTTATATGACACAGAAAGAAGTTCCCAAACCCTATATCCAGAAAACTTTCCTGGAAGACAGCTATGTGCTGGCAGCTTCACGCGAATGGTATACAGAACATGCACTCCAGGAAAAAATCTTGAAAAAGACTGGATGGACGCATGATCGGGTATTTGTTAAGGAAAATTACGCGCTTTCCCCTTCATTTCAGGAAGAAGCCATGGCTGGAATCGGGCTGTCGGACTGTCCTCATATAGAAACCACCAGCACTTTTCAGGAGGCAGCGCACCTATGCGCCACCAGGAAAGGACTTTCCGTATTGCCCGAAAGCCTGTTCCATCTATTGAAAGAAAACTTTTTAAAACTCCCGCTACCGGAAGGATTCCCGGTAAAAGGCGTCACCGTATTTAAAGAAGAGCAGGCGCTGAATCCACTTTATGCGCTCATATGGAAACTTCTTAAAGAAAAGTATCAGACGCTCAAAGCATGACACGAGACCTGGCAGCGCCTATCTCTGCTGCGCGATCGTACCGCGCTACTACACAGACGAAAAAAATCCCAAGATCGGATGCTTCGTATTACCGAATCACCCGACCTGGGATCTCTGTATCACCTACCGTAAAGGTGCGTACCTCACCGACGCCGCGAAGGATTTCATCGCCATGGTACGCGCGTACTGGGCTGAGCACCTGGCACCGGTGCAAACGAATTAATCACAGCTTGTCAACATCGATAATGGCACCTGTGTCCGCGGAGCTGACCATCGATGCATATTTTTTGAGCGCTGCCTTCATCGGTTTCTGAAGAGGTATCCAGCTTTCTTTTCTCTTCGCAAGTTCCTCTTCTGAAACATGAAGCTCCAGTGATCGATTTGGAATATCGATGGAAATCTCATCTCCATCCTCTACAAATGCGATCGGTCCACCCGCTGCTGCCTCAGGTGAAATATGTCCGATGCATGGGCCATGTGTTGCACCAGAGAACCGGCCGTCTGTGACGAGTGCGCAATCCTTATCCATGCCACGTCCCATAATTAACGATGTTGTGGAAAGCATCTCACGCATACCAGGACCACCCTTTGGACCTTCGTAACGAATTACGATCACCGTACCAGGTTTAACAGTATCCGCAGAAATTGCCGCATCTGCATCTTCCATCGAATCAAACACTCTTGCCTTTCCTGTAAATCGGTACATGGAAGGATCCACACCTGACTGCTTCACAACCGCACCCTTTGGGGCGAGTGAACCATACAGAACAGCGATGCCACCTTCCGGCTTCTGTGGGTTCTCTTTCGTTTTAATAACATCCCCATGAATCACCGTTGCTTCATCCATCAGTTCTCCGATTGTTTTTTCCGAAACAGTCTGACAGTTCTTTTCGATGGCATAAGAAACGGTCTTTAAAACGCCAAGCACACCACCATTTGCATCCAGTGATACAATTGGATATTTGCCAGACGGCAGAAGGTTACATACAAATGGTACATTTCTCGAAATCCGGTCAAAGTCTCCAAGTTCAAGTTCTACACCTGCTTCATGGGCAATCGCCATAAGATGCAGTACAAGGTTTGTTGAAGAGCCTGTAGCCATCGCTGCTGTAATACCATTGAGAAACGCTTCTCTGGTCAGAATCTTACGCGGCGTAATGCCATCCTTCAAAAGCTGCATAACTGCACGTCCAGAGGCTTTTGCGATTCTCTTACGCTTATTAGATACTGCTGGTGCTGTACCTGCGCCCGGAAGCGACATGCCCAGCGCTTCTGTCAGCATACACATGGAGTTCGCCGTTCCGAGGTGTGCGCAGCTACCTGAGGTCGGCAGCGTGTTTTTCTCTGCTTCTTTAATTTCATCCACTGTGCAGGTGCCTGCTTCAACACGTCCCGGAAACTCTCTCAATTCACATGAGCAGAACAGTGGATTTCCATTTACGTTGCCCGGCAACATCGGTCCGCCTGTTACGATAACGGTAGGAATATCCAGTCTGGCCGCCGCCATCAACATGCCAGGAATAATCTTATCGCACCCTGCGATACATACCATAGCATCAAAGTGATGTGCCTCTACAACCATTTCCACAGAATCCGCAATCAGATCACGACTCGGAAGCGGATAGCGCATCCCCTCATGTCCCTGACAAAGTCCATCACAGATTGCAATCGTCTCAGACTGTCTTGGGACACCGCCTGCTTCAATGATTCCCTGCTTTACATAATCCGCAATCTCTCGTAAATGATTATGTCCAGGGACCATCTCACTAAATGAGCCAATCACCGCTACAAATGGCTTCTTAATATCTTCTTCATCCATGCCAGTAGCATATAGAAGGGCTCGCTCGCCGGATTTTCCTAATCCATTGGTCAGGATACTGGAGCGATATTTCGTATCTTTAAATTCAAATGCTTTTTTATCGTACATAATATCCTCTTTCTAAATCTTCAATGTTCTACAAATAATCTAAGAATACGCTTTGACTCTACTTTTTATTCTTTTATGTATTGTCCATATTATATCCGCACCGTTATAATAAGAAAAATGATTTATATTTTTATAATGCTTAATAAAATTAAGTATTACATATAATTAAAATCGTGGAACCGCTATATTATCCAGAAGGTATTTAGAATGTCAGAATTAAAAAGTATCGAGTATATCGTAAAAATCGCAGATGAGCACAGTATTACACGCGCTGCAGAAAAGCTGTATATGACGCAATCTGCCTTAAATCAGCAGTTGCTAAAACTTGAAGAAGAAATCGGAACACAGTTATTTACCCGTTCAAAAACGAATATGGTTCCCACAGAAGCAGGAGAAATCTATCTAGAAGGTGCTCGTGAAATATTAAAGCTTCATAAATATACCTATAATCGACTTGCTGATTATGTTGATTTAAAAAACGGATATATTCGTGTCGGTATCACTCCGGGGCGTGGTCCGGAAATGTTCATGAATGTATATCCAGTATTTCACAGTCTATATCCAAATGTGCGAGTAGAACCAGTGGAAATGCATGTAAAGCAACAACAGGCCGCCATCACAAATGGTGATCTGGATGTTGGGTTTGTAACCTTAACAGCAGATCAGAAGTCTTCAAATCATTACGAAAAACTATTTGATGAAGAATTTCTGATTGCTGTTCCACGTGGTTATCCTGTAAATGGTGTAACACGTTCTAAATCCGAACCATTTCCAGTACTTCCACTCGAAGCACTACGCTATGAGCCCTTTGCACTAATCGACAAGGATTCAACCATGTTCCATGTTATCGAGCCATTATTTAAAAATGCTGGATTTCAACCGGACATTCTATTCCATACGAAACGCGACTCTACGATTCTCTCGATGGTCAGTGCTAAAATCTGTGTAAGTGTAGTTCCGGAAATATACGCACACAACAATACCTATCCGGATGTGGAGTTCTATTCTTTAAAAGACCATCCGAAGTGGGATTTCTGTGTGACATATTCCAGAAATGTAAAAATTACGAAAGCAGCAAAGGAGTTCATACGCCTCGCAAAAGAATATTGGGCGGATAAATATAAAAAGGAATAGAGAAAAAAATCAAGCAGCGCTTATCTCACGTCGCCTTCGGCGGCGTTCGATACCGGGGCAAAGCCCCTATAAAATAGAAGAAGGGAATCCCGGAAAACATGCAAGCACGTTTTCCGGGATTCCCTTCTTCTATTTTGCACTGCTTGATGCAAGCGCCTACGTTATTGGTGCCGGGTTAAATACGCAGAGGTCGTTGGCGAAGCCGTACTGTTCGGTGTATGGCTTTTTGATGCCGGAGGCGACGTCGAGGATGAAGTCAAAGAG
>Ga0129311_1002087_pt1 | contig 12728 bp, 9 predicted proteins | sample Go1ome_FD_94435 | JGI IMG/M metagenome (GOLD analysis project Ga0129311, IMG submission 94435) | Western lowland gorrila individual fecal microbial communities from Wisconsin, USA - Go1022B metagenome | ecosystem: Host-associated > Mammals > Digestive system > Large intestine > Fecal | place... | reverse complement strand
TGTTAGACTACTACGCCGAAAGGTGTGTTACTTGTTAAGTTGTTTGAACCGCCGTGTACGGAACCGTACGCACGGTGGTGTGAGAGGTCGGGGATTTAATCAAAATCCCCTCCTACTCGATTGAAAGTAATTATTTGCTTAATCATGTAAAACAATGATATTATTTTTCTCTAAGTTGGAAAATTATGGGGAAAATCAAGAAATTTGTTACGATAGCTGTATCGTTATTTGCATTTACGACAACACTCAGCGGCTGTGAAAAAATAAAACAGACATCAAATCAACCACATCGGCCAAAGATTATTATTGGGTGTGACCAATACCCTCCGTTTAACTATTTAAATGAAGATGGAATTCCAACAGGAATTGATATGGATCTTGCAAGTGAAGCCTTTGGAAGAATGGGATATGATGTTGAAATCGACTATATTGAATGGGAAAAGAAGAAAGATCTTCTGGAAAGTGGACAGATTGATTGTATCTGGGACTGTTTTACCATGAAAGGTAGAATTGAGGATTACCGATGGGCTGGTCCATATATGGTGAGTAATCAGGTTGTTGCGGTCAATGAAAATAGTGACATTTATACATTACAGGATCTTGCAGGAAAGAATGTAGCTGTACAGACAACAACGAAACCAGAAGAAATCTTTTTGCATGACGAAGATGAACGAATTCCACAGCTTGGAAATTTGATTTGCCTGGAACATAGAGAATTGATTTTTACGTTTCTTGGAAAAGGATATGCAGATGCAATTGCAGCACATGAAACTTCAATTATTCAAAATATGAAGGATTATGATTCTAAATTTCGTATCTTAGAAGAACCATTGATGACAGTTGGGATTGGTGTTGCTTTTGCAAAAAACGATACAAGAGGTTTGGATGAAAAATTGAATCAGACACTTGAAGAAATGAGGATGGATGGAACATCTGAAAAAATCATTGGAAAGTATTTAGAAAACCCTGAAAAATATCTGGAGGTGGATCAACTTGAAGAACAATAAGAATCCTGCCAGAATGGGAAAGAGATTCTGGGTTTTTAGTGTAGTCGCAGGATTGTGTATATTAGGTATTTCTATCACGTATTTTTATCAAGTGAATAAAATGCAGGCAGAAGAAAAACTAGAGGATACAATGAACTATGTTAAAGTTCAATGTTCAACCTATACACATTATAATGAAGCGTCTGAATCAAAGAGCTTGTTGCGAATGATTGAAAGTACGCGACAAGTTAGTAAAAATATTGCATTAGAAATTGAAACAGGAAAAAGACTGAATCAAGAATTACTGGAAGAGAGTACAAAACAGTTATGGTTGAGTGGAATCATTGTATTGGATACAAATGGGGAAGTTGTATGTGAATATAGTCCTGATGAATCAATTTCTTTAGAAATTCAGTCTTTGGTTGAACAGGACAACATTTTAAATGCTGGCAGTCATGATGAAAAAGTGTATTCTCAACAATTGAAACTGAATGATGGTTCACATGTTTCTTTTGCGGCATGTCGTAGAGAAGATGAACCTGGTGTAATTATCACGTATTATTTTACTTCTGCAGAATATGCAAAGAATTATACATTAACGATTCAAAGCTTATTAAATGGATATCAGAAAGTAAGTGATGGAACAATTATTGTAGCCGATGAAGGTATTATTGTTGCTTCTAATGATGCAACATTAGTTGGACAAAATGCTACGGAAAATGAAGCCATTCAATCGTTAAAACAACATGCAAACGAATCCATGATGCATTTAAAGGTTAATGGAACTTACAGCTATGGAATGATGAAGAAGCAGAGCAGTCATTACATTTATGTGTATGTACCAGAAAAGGTAGTATTTTCTACACTTCCACAGAATGTTATGGCAACGTTTCTTTTGTATGTCATCGCTTTAACTTTGATGTGGCTTTCTTTAAGAAAATCAAAAGAAAACAGCCTGCGTATCGAAAGAGAACGAGAACAGGAATATCAAAGAAACCTGTTAAAAGCAGCTGAAAAAGCTGAGGCCGCAAATCAGGCAAAAACAGAATTCCTGCAGAGAATGTCTCATGATATAAGAACACCAATCAATGGCATTCGTGGAATGGTTGATGTTGGAGATTATTATGATGATCTAAAAAAACAGTCTGAATGTAGAAATAAAATACGTGAAGCGTCAAATATTCTTTTAGAACTTGTCAATGAAGTTCTAGATATGAGTAAACTGGAGTCTGGTGAAATTTTTCTGGAAGAAAAACCATTCAATATTGATGAAGTGATTCAAGAAGTTTGTGATGTTGTAGATCAGCTTGCAAAGGAAAGAAAAATTCAAGTGGATATGGATTTTGGTCCAATACAACATATGAATCTAGTTGGCAGTGCAATGCATTTAAAGCGTTTATTAATGAATGTATTGAGCAATGCGGTGAAATATAACAAAGATCATGGTTCAATTCATTTAAGTTGTCATGAACTTCCTTCTGATCAAATGGAAACGGCTGCTTTTGAATTTATATGTGAAGATAGCGGCATTGGTATGAGTGAAGACTTCCAGAAACATATTTATGAACCATTTACCCAGGAGAAAAAAGGCGGTGCTTCTAAATTTGGCGGCACTGGATTAGGCATGCCAATCACAAAAAAGCTTGTTGAAAAAATGGGTGGAAATATCACATTTGAAAGTGAATCTGGTATTGGCACGACATTTACGATTACAATTCCTTTTAAAATCAATGCAGAAGTTGAGCAGTGTGAAGATACACAAGAACTTTCTTTGCATGCACTCGATGGCTTCCATATTCTGCTTGTGGAAGATAATGAATTGAATATGGAAATTGCAGAATTCAGTCTTCAAAATGCTGGTGCTAAAATAACAAAAGCATGGAATGGTCAGGAAGCTGTAGAAATCTTTCAGGCAAGTTCAATTGGTGATTTTGATGTAATCTTAATGGATGTAATGATGCCAGTCATGGATGGATATGAAGCAACGAAGAACATTCGTTCTCTTTCTAGAGAGGATGCAAAAACAATTCCAATCATCGCAATGACAGCGAATGCATTTTCTGAAGATAAGATCAAGGCAGAAGAAGCTGGTATGAATGAACATATCGCAAAGCCAATCAATATGAAGCTCTTGCTTCGCATTGTATCAAAACTTGTGAATCAATCATAATTAAGCAGGTACTTAAATGTGCCTGCTTTTTATGAATAATCCTAAGATTCTTGGCTTTATTCAAAGGAAAGCAAGTGTTAAAATATGCTTAAGGTGATTAGTATGAAAAAAGTTATTACAATTGTTGAAGATGAAAAAGATCTAAATGAATTAGTGAAAAGATATTTAGAAAGAGAAGGATATGAAGTACGTTCCTATTTGACATACGATGAAGCTTCTCAACATACAAATGATGATGATGTGCATCTTTGGATATTAGATATTATGTTAGGAGACAAGAGTGGTTTTGATTTAATTGAAGAAATCCGTCAGAATGATTCACAGGTTCCTGTTATTTTTATGTCCGCAAGAGATAAAGAATTTGATCGTATCATTGGTTTAGAAAAGGGAAGTGATGATTATATTACAAAACCATTTTCTCCTAAAGAACTTGTGCTGCGTGTCAATAATCTGATTCGTAGAGTATATCGCGAAGAAGACACTAAAATCAGTATTGACGGGTATGAAATTGATGAAACACAAAGAATGGTATTCCATGATAAAGAAAAGATTGATTTAACAACAAAGGAATTTGATTTATTAATGTTGTTTGTGAATAATCGTGGTACTGCTTTCCCTCGTGAAGCTATTTTATCTAAAGTATGGGAAGCAAATTATTTTGGAAGTGACCGTGTTGTTGATGATACACTAAGACGTTTGAGAAAGAAGATGCCTGATCTATCCATTCAAACAATCTATGGTTTTGGGTATAGACTTGGATGAAACGGTTTCGATTATGGGTGCGTGAGCTATCCTTACTGCAACAAATATTATGTATTATCTTTATGTTTGTTGCGATATTTGTGGGATTTCTGTTTTTCTTTATTACTCCTGCAATTGATCGTTTCTCTGAAACGGAAATCTTTGAACAGCTGCATGCTTCACAAAGTCCAATCATTGACTATATCAATGAACATCCTAGTGAAGAAGAAGTTGCATATGGACTGGATGATTCTATCATTCAGTTAATGTATGATCCAAAAGATGATCAGATTGATATCTTACGCAATGATATGCTTTCTGAGGATGTATTAGAGCAAATTAAAATAGAAGCAAGAAATGCAAAGTCAGGCACACAGGATTATTCGCTGGAAACAGATGCAAAAGAGCAGCCAGGTGAAAAATACTTATATTCCATTACGCTTTTAAAAGATGGTAGAGAATTGATTTCTGTGATTGCAGATACATATCGTGTATCCATTCGAAAATCTTTGATTTCAGGCGTTGTCATGATGAATATTCTTGTCGTGAGTGTATTGCTTGCACTGTTACTATTCTGGGTTGGAACGTTTATCTATCCTTTGCAGCAGATCAAGAATTATATTCAAAAGATCAAAAATGATGAGCCAGCAACGTTGAATGTGAAAAGAAATGATGAAATTGGTGAAGTTGCGGAAGCTTTAACAGAAATGGAAAAAGCATTACAAAAGCAGAATCGTGAAAAAGAAGAAATGATTCAGAATATTTCTCATGATTTAAAGACACCAATTGCGACAATCAAGTCATATTCAGAAGCAATCAAAGATGGTATTTATCCATATGATACATTAGAGAAATCCATTGATGTTATTATTGAACATGCAACGCGTTTGGAAAAGAAAGTAAAAAGTTTGATTATTTTAAACAAGATGGGATATCTGTTAGATAAATGTGAAGAAGGCAATCATCTCAATATGAATGAGGTCATTGCGAAAGTTATCCTTTCATTAAAAGTTGTTCGACCAGAAATTGAAATTATTTCTTATTGTGAAGACAATGTATTATTCCATGGAGAAGAAGAACCATGGCGTATCGCAGTAGAAAATCTGATAGATAATGCATTGCGCTATGCAAGTACAAAAGTTACTGTGGAATTAAAAAACAATGAATTACGCGTTATTAATGATGGAAAACGCATTGAAGAAGATCGTATTCCTACATTGTTTCATCCATACGAAAAGGGTACAGATGGTCAATTTGGTTTAGGTTTATCCATTGTGCATCGTGTATGTACAACATATGGATATCGCGTAGAAGCAGAAAACCTGAGAGAAGGTGCTTGTTTTAGAATCTGGAAAGAGCCAGTGAAAAAAGAATGGTATCATAAAGCATAAATTTACCGTAAAAAGAGGTTCAAGTGTCTTAACGGAATCTCTTTTTTTTTGTAGAATATAGGGGCTATGGTAGAAAATAAAGAAATATATGGTGTAAATACTTCATTTATGGATGAAGGAAATGGAAATGATGTTTTGCTTCTGCATGGATGGGGACAAAATAAAGAAATGATGTCTTTGATCTATGAACATCTCAAAGATCGATTTCATGTGTGGGCAATTGACTTCCCAGGTTTTGGAGAAAGTGAAGATCCTCCAGTTGCGTGGGGTGTTGAAGATTATGAGCTTTTTCTAGAAGATTTTATTAGTAAGAATCATATTGTTAAACCACTTATTGTTGCACATTCATTTGGATGTCGTGTTGCGATTCGTTACGCTGCGAAAAATCCTGAAAATGTTAGAAAGATGTGTTTGACTGGTGCTGCAGGGATTCGTCCAAAGCATGGACTGGACTGGCAGATCAAGACAAAGGCATACAAAGCAGGAAAATGGTTTTTGAAGGTTACAAATCAGACAGAAAAGCTTGAAGAAATGCAAAAGAATGCTGGCAGTGAAGATTATCGTAATGCGAAAGGTATTATGAAGCCTACTTTTGTAAAAGTTGTGAATGATGATGTTTCTGACATATTAAAAGATGTGAAATGTTCAACACTTCTTGTATGGGGTGAATTTGATACAGCTGCACCGCTTTGGATGGGAAAACAGATGGAAAAGGAAATGCCTGATGCTGGCTTAGCTATTTTTGAGAATGATGACCATTGGGCATACTGGCATCAGCCTGATCGTTTCAATGCGGTATTAGACATATTTTTTAAAGGGGATGAAGCATGAGTATATTAAAAATTCTTTTATTGGTATGTAGTGTCTGTGCACTTTTAATACCAACAAAACATGCATTGCATATTTTCCAGCAGAATCGTTATGAAATCAAACGATTGAATGAATGGATCAAAGAAAACTTTGCATTCAATGTAAAACATAGTTTGATATGTATTGTAATCTGCATTGTGGCATGTGTATTATCCATCGTATTAAAAAATGAAGGTGGATCCATTGGACAGATCTGCATGCTTGTGATCTTGTCAATTGTTCTATATGCAAATGAAAAGAAGCAGAACTATATCAAGCCACTTGTTTTTACACCACGTGTGATTCGTCAATGTGTTGTAATGGCTGTTTTGTCACTTGTTGTGGTTGTTGTGTTCTTATTGAATGATCTGGATCCTTGCATGTGTATCGTTGCATATTTCTTGCCTTGGATCTTGTTGTATCCAATGAGTGTCATAACTTCTCCAATGGAAGCAATGATTCGTCAGTCATTTATGAATGATGCAAAGAGCATTCTTGAATCTCATGGGAATCTGATCAAGATTGGTATTACAGGTTCCTTTGGTAAAACAACAACAAAGAACATCATGCAGGCAATGGTATCGGAACAGTTTAATTCCTTGATGACACCTGCTTCCTATAATACACCAATGGGTATTACAAGAACGATTCGTGAAATGCTAAAACCAATTCATCAGGTATTTGTGTGTGAAATGGGTGCAGATCATGTTGGAGATATTGAAGAATTAATGAATTTCGTACATCCAACAATTGGTGTTGTTACTTCTATTGGGCCTCAGCATCTCAATACATTTGGTTCACAAGGAAATATTGTGAATGAAAAAATGAAGATGATTGAAATGCTGCCAGAAGATGGATTTGGTGTATTGAACTATGACAATCCATTCATTCGTGACTACAAGATCAAACATTCTATTCAAACCGTTACATATGGTGTAAAAAGTAAAGATACAGATTATACCGTAGAAGATATTCATTACACACAGACAGGAAGCAGCTTTGTCGTTTGCTATAAAGACGAAAGAGTTCCTATGGAAACAAAACTGTTAGGTGAATTGAATATCCTGAATATTCTTTCTGCAGTTGCAGTGGCTAGACACTTAGGGGTAGAGTGGAGTGTCATCCAAAGAGCTGTAAAGCAGATGAAGCAAGTAGAGCATCGCTTAGAATTAAAGAAAATCAATGGATATCGATTCATTGATGATGCGTTTAATGCAAACCCTACAGGTTCCAGCATGGCATTAGAAGTATTAGCTATGATGCCAGGAAAGAGAATCATTGTTACTCCAGGTATGATTGATCTTGGAGAAAAACAAAATGAAATCAATGAACATTTTGGTACATTGATGAAGGGAAAAGCAGATATTGTTATCCTTGTTGGCAAGAACCAGACAAAGCCAATCTATGATGGTTTAAAGAAATCAGGCTTTGATATGGATCAAGTCATCGTCTTAGATAAAGTAAAAGAAGCATTTACGTACATTTATACGCATGCATCTATTGCAGATACAATTCTATTAGAAAATGATTTGCCAGATGCATTCAATCACTAAAACAATTTATTTCATCTTTTTGTTCAGCGAAAAACAGTGTATACTAGAAAAATCTTAACAAAGTTAGGATATAGTAAGAAAAAGGAAAACATATGGAAAATTTAATTCACGAAGAATGCGGTATTTTTGGAATTTACGATCCAAGTGGCACAAACGATGTTGCCTCAAGTACTTACTACGGATTATTTGCCTTGCAGCATAGAGGGCAGGAATCTTGCGGAATTGCGGTCAATGATAGAGGTGTAATTACATATCACAAAGATGTAGGGCTTGTTCGTGATGTGTTTTCTAAGGAATGTTTAGAAAAGCTGGGAAAAGGACAGATTGCGGTTGGTCATACACGTTATTCAACATTTGGTACAGTCAATCAGACAAATGCACAGCCACTTGTTGTTAGACACGTTAAAGGCCAGATGGCAGTTGTTCATAACGGTAACTTGACAAATGCACCAGAACTCAGAGAAAAGCTTGAATTACAAGGTGCAATCTTTCATACAACAAATGACTCTGAAATCATTGCGTATGAAATTATTCAGGAAAGACTAAAAACATCTTCTATTGAAGAAGCAATTGAAAACGTTCTAGATGTATTAGAAGGTGCATATTCACTTGTTGTCATGTCTCCTGAAAAGCTTGTTGCAGCACGTGATATGACAGGCTTTAGACCACTTGTTATGGGTGAACTTCCAAATGGAGAAATCGTGTTTGCTTCTGAAACATGTGCATTGGATTCTCTTGGTGCAAAGTATGTGAAAGACCTTGCGGCAGGTGAAATCGTTGTTGTTGATAAGAATGGTGTTCGTTCTATTACAAGTCATGTAAAACCTGTCAAGCATATGTGTGTGTTTGAATATATCTATTTTGCTAGACCTGACTCAGTTATGGAAGGTATCAGTGTTCATGAAGCACGTAAGGAAGCAGGTAGAATCCTTTGGAAAGAACATCCAGTAGATGCAGATGTTGTTATTGGTGTTCCTGATTCTGGATTAGATGCTGCTTTAGGTTTTGCGGAAGCAAGTGGAATTCCATATGAAACTGGTTTTTCAAAGAATAAATATATCGCAAGAACATTTATTCAGCCAGCACAGTCTCAAAGAGAAAACTCTGTACGCTTGAAATTGAATGTGATTGCTTCTGTTGTAAAAGACAAGAGAGTTGTTATGGTAGATGACTCTATTGTTCGTGGTACAACAAGTGCGCGTATCGTTGCTTTAATTAAGGCAGCTGGTGCAAAGGAAGTACATGTACGTATTTCTGCGCCACCATTTATTTCTCCTTGTTACTATGGTACAGATATCGATTCTAAGAAGAATTTGATTGCCTGCAAATATACACAGCAGGAAATCAAAGATATGATTGGTGCGGATTCCTTAGGATATTTATCTGTAGAAGGTGCAAAGGAAATGGCAAAGAATCCACAATGTGAATTCTGTGTTGGATGCTTTACTGAAAAATATCCTGCACCAATTCCTGTTTCTCAAGAAAAATCACAATTTGAAAAGAAAATCAATGTGAAAGAAGATGAAAGCGTTGATGAACGTGAAAGAGTTCATGGAGACGCAAAAGAATTCTAATGTAATAGAAAAAGAAGTATATGTGATCACTTTACATATACTTCTTTTTTTACAAGGCTTTTTTGAACTATGCACGTTTTACAACTGCTTTTTTTCCACAAAAAGCAATTCCAATTTTCACAATAGACTGAACTTTTGCATCTAATAGTTCTGTGTCATATTTCTTCTCTTCAATTTGTTTGATGGCTAGATCAGCTAGAGAGTCTAAATCAATATGTGTATCTTTGGTGTATTTGAATTCAAAAATAAATCCTGGAATTCCTTTTACTAAAGGGATAAGTTGAATGTCAAATCGTCCTAGACCAGATTCTCTGTTTGACTTAATCTGGTATTGATTGCTTAGAATTGCACATAAACCTAACATCATCCCATGATAAAAACTTTCGTTTGCTCCATCTATTGTGGAGATGCTTTTTAACATGAAATCTTCTAATAATGATTGAAGCTTGCTTGCATCTTTTGAAAAAATAGCCTGCTGGATAGAAATTGATATATTGTTTTGATTCGTTCGATTTAGAATTTCTTTTTCATAAACAAATGCAATTTCTTTATTTGGAATAGATACATCACACATGAAGTTGCCATCATATTGCGGATAAATGGATGCAACTTTTAAATACCCTGCGACAAGCAGAAAGCTGTAAATGCTGTAGGGATTATTTTGTACTTCAGGATAGATTACACTTGTATCTATATAAGTTGTGATTTTTTCGCCACATAATAATTTATACAGATTTTCATTGATTTCATTTGAAGCATTACTGATGATTTCACCAATGATTTCGTTGCTTCCTGTAGATTGCCAGAAAGCTTTTGGAAAACATTTGTCCGCAATATAATTAATAACAGACCAAGGGTTAAAAATTTCAGTATTTCCAAAACGATATCCATCGTACCAATCACAAATTTCCTGATATTTGTTTTCATATCCATAATAATTTAACATCTCAATAACTTCATTTTTTGTGAAACCAAAATATGAGCTATAGTCACTATCTAAGATTGAATTGATTTTCAGGTTGTTCATACCACTGAAAATACTTTCTTTTGCGACTCGTAAAATACCTGTTAAAAAGCCAAAGGCTAAATGTGGATTATCTTTTAATCCGCCCGAAAATAAATTACGCATGAAATGAATTGTTTTTGGATAAAAATCACAAATATGTCCTTGTTGTATTGGGGTATCATATTCATCAATGATAATGATACATTCTTTTCCATAATGTTTATGCAATAGTAATGATAATAACTGCAGGCTCATTTGGTAGTCAATTTCATTTGCGTTTTCTCCAGCTAGAAGGTGATATTGTTCTTTTTCGTATGAACTTAGCTTCGTACTATTTTCTAGTTCTTCGTGGCGTATGAATTCTAAAGAAATGATTTTTTTGATTTTTTGAAATGTATCTGGCCATGTTGAACATTTAACATCTTTAAAAGTGAGAAAGATAACGGGATATTGTCCTTGATGTTTTGTGTAGTATTCTCCACATCCCCATATCTGCTTATCTTTAAAATAGACAGAAGTATCTTCTGGTGTTTTTTCGAAAAATACACGTAACATATCCATATTTAATGTTTTTCCGAAACGACGAGGACGCGTAAATAAAGAAACCATAGGTTTAGCATCCAGAAAATCACGAATCATCAAAGTTTTATCAACATAATAATAATTTGTTGTTGCTGATTTGAAATCTGAAACACCGATTGGTAAAGGTTTTAATTGTTTTAAAGTGATATCATCAGGGATGAGCCAGGTACGTCCATCTTTGATTGCATTGGAAATTTCTCCTTGCTTACACATTTGTTGAATTCTACGAGTAGAAACTCCTAATTTTTTTGCAGCATCAATACATGATAAATAGTTCATACATTATCTCCTGGTATATTTCTATCTTTAGTATATGCATTCAAACGAAATGAATCAACTGAAATTTCGCTTATATTTCGCTATTATTTCGTTGACGTTTCGTTTAAAAAAAGCTCTTATGTGTTTCCATAAGAGCTTAGTTTTTATTTGCATTACTTATCTTCCTTTGTAGCGATTCTAAAGAAGAATAGACCTAATATGAATAAGACTGTAAGTGTTGCGACCGCAACGTTAACAGAATTTGTAATAGAAACTGTAATACCAACAAGTGTTGTTCCCATAAATGCAGCACCTTTACCGCAAATATCATAGATACCAAAGTATTCACCACTTGCATTTGCTGGAATGATCTGTGCAAAGTAGGAACGAGACAATGCCTGAATTGCACCCTGGAACATACCTACAACGAATGCCATGATACCAAACTGCCATAATTCTTTCATGAATAATGCATAGATTGCTACGGCGAAGTAACCTAAGATACAAACTGTAATGAGCTGTACGGAACTGTACTTTTCACTTAATTTGCCAAATAGAGTAGCGAATGCGAATGCTACGACCTGTGTCAGTAACAAGATGACAAGTAATCCCATCTGGTTAAGACCTAATGCAGTACCAATGGCTACAGCTTCATCAATGATTGTATATACACCATCAATATAGAAGAAGAATGCAAGGAGGAAGAAGAATACTTTCTTTTCATCTCTATACATTGTGACAAGTGTTTTTCCTAATCTCGAAATACTTTCTTTGACTTTATTTGAAGTTGTTTCAACATAGTATTTCTGTGTGTAGTTTTTTAACAGTGGAATTGTTACACAGAACCACCATACAGCGATAACAATGAATGCCAGGAATATTGACAGCTTTTCATTCATAATACCTAGGAAATCAGGATTTCCTGCTGCGTACAAGCCAAGTGCAATAACAAATGGAATACAGCTTCCGATATAGCCCCATGCATACCCTTGTGAAGATACGAGATCCATTCTTTCAGGTGTTGTGACGTCTGTCAGCATGGAATCATAAAAAACGAGAGAAGTTTGATAACAAACTTTCGCAATAACATACGTAATCAGATATAGAATCCAGTTTGGAACAGCGCCAAGTAAAGCACATCCAATTACACCAACAAATAATACAAACATAAACATTGGCTTCTTGAAGTCTTTGTTATCCGCAATGGATCCGAAGATTGGACCAATGATTGCAACCAGGATTGTCGCAATACTTGTTGCGTATGACCAGTATGCCAGGTATTCGGAATTACTCATACCAGCATTTGCAGCCAGCGTGTTGAACCAGATAGGAATGATTGTTGAAACCATCATTGTAAAAGCGGAGTTACCGATATCATAGTAGATCCAGCTCTTTTCTAACTTATTGAAATTTTTAAACATATAGTTTACCCTCTTAACAATGTAAGTATATTATCTCTTAATAATTAAAAAATTGATATAGAAGAATGTGAAAATTTTGGCTCAATCCCAATTCCTGTTGATATAACAAACTGTAGCTAAAATTTAGTACGAATATAAAAAAGGATCTCGTATAATTGTGTGCAACCAAACATACAAAATAGGAGATCCATATGAAT
>Ga0129311_1002084_pt1 | contig 12730 bp, 8 predicted proteins | sample Go1ome_FD_94435 | JGI IMG/M metagenome (GOLD analysis project Ga0129311, IMG submission 94435) | Western lowland gorrila individual fecal microbial communities from Wisconsin, USA - Go1022B metagenome | ecosystem: Host-associated > Mammals > Digestive system > Large intestine > Fecal | place... | reverse complement strand
CTGCGCCAGCTTCGCCTCGTCAGGCTTGAGCGCAATCGCGGCGATCTCGGATGCGCTCAGTGCGCCTTCCTTCGCAACACCGTCACGGATCGGCGTGCAGTCCGCCTTCATCAGCACGGTCTGACCCTCTTCGGACAGGATGAAGTCATACAGCAGTTTGCCGTTGTCGGGGTTTGCGCAGCCCTTGACCAGCGCGATCGGGCTGGAGATGGCGATGGTATCCTCGGCAGGATAGACAAACTTAATCGGAGAGCCCTGGCTTTCCAGCGTCTGGGTGACATAGTCCACGGCGATGCAGACCTTGTAGCCGCCGGAAGCGACGTTGTTGTGCGTGCCGGAGGTGCCGCTGTCCAGCTCGGTGCCCATCGCTGCCAGCTGCTCAAAGAACTCCCAGCCATACGCTTCGTTGTTCACCAACGCGCCGACGAGGTAGGCGGTCGTGCCGGACTCGGTCGGGTCGGTCATGATGATCTGATCGCGGAAGGTTTCGTTCAGAAGATCCTTCCAATGCTTCGGTGCTTCTTCTTCGGTCACGTTCTGGGTGTTATACGCCATGCCCATAACCACCAGGCGTGCGCCGCAGTAGAGGTCGTCAGAATCCTTGTACGCATCCGGAACCTTTTCGGATTCGGGAGAAACGTACGCTTCCAGAATGCCCTGCTCCTTGAAGGTCAGGTAGTCGGAAGCATCGCCGACCCACAGCAGATCCGCGGCAACCTGTCCCGCCTGCTGCTCGGTAGCGATCTTGGTCTTGATCTTGCCGGTGCCTGCCTGATAGTAGTCCATGACGATTCCCGGATACTTGGCTTCAAAGGCTTCCTTGACGGCGACCAGCTGCTTTTCCTTTAAAGAGGAATACAGCATCACGGTTCCGCTGGGTTCTGCCATCGCCGCGACGGCGGCAAGGATCAGCATGCATGCGAGCAGGAGAGCTACCAGTTTCTTCATAAGATTTGAACCTCCCATTATTTTTTTAACGAACACGCGGAATGCACCCTCGAAAACCCCTCAAAACGGGTTATGGTCGGATTGCATCCCCACCCTGCTCGTTTTTTGTGAGTTTATTATAAAGCTTTGAACAGTGAACGGCAAGTTTAAAAAGGTTTGAACAAAATCAAGTTGCTGATTTTAAACTTTTCTTCTCGTTTGTGTGCTTTTGTGGTATACTGACCATACAGAGTTTTTTCGCAAAGGCAGGTTGAAACCCCGTGTCCGTGGTTCAAAAGCATGTTTCGCCGTTTTCTTCCAGACTGTTTTCCAGACTGATCACCTTTACCGCAGCCTTTCTGGTTTTTGCCATTCTGTTCGGTTCGATGTTTCAGATGTTTGAAAGCATCTCCATGCAGGCGATGCTGCGCATGAACGAGGAGTTTTCCGCGCAGGCGAGTACGATTTCCGAATCCATGCAGTCGATCATCAACACCATCGGCATTCAGATGTTCTATATTTCCTCCACAGCCAAGCTGCGCAAAAGCACATCGCTCACCCAGAATGAGCGCGTTTTTGCGCTGCGCGAACTGTGGCAATATGCCATGTCCGGCAGTATGCTGCATTCTATTTATGTATTCAACCCCAAGCTCGATTATGTGTATACCACGGACAACGATTATATGTCCGCTTCCATGGAGGGCTTTTACGATCAGGATGCGGTCGCGTTGTATCGCCGGCGTTCACCGGAAAATCGCATGCGGATTTATCACCGCACGTTTCGGGAAAATGGCGAAAACTATGCCTATGAATGGTACAGCTATTTGGTTTATGAGGTCACAGCCAGCGGAAAGACAGGCGAAAGCGCCGTCATGCTCAACCTCAACGCGGACTGGTTCCGCGACCATCTGCTCAATTTTGAGGGAAAGAACTATGTCATCGTGTCTTCCGACGGCTATGTGGTCGCGTCGCAGAGCGAAGGGCTCAACGGCATGACCCTCTCCCTGCTGGATCGAATCTGCGAGCAAAAGCGCGGATACTTAATTGAACGTTTGAATGGCAAGCGCACCATCTGCTTCTTTTCTCCGCTGGATGTCAACGACTGGTATTGTCTGCGCTATGTCGCCTATGAGGACTGCCTGCCCGGTTTGGCGAAGATCCGCTCCGGCGCATGGATTGCGCTTACGCTGATTGCGTGCGCGTTGCTTTCGACGCTGACATTTGCGCTCATCCGCGTTTATGATCCCTATCGGCGCATGACCGCCGCGCTCAAGCGAACCCATGAGGTCGAAGCCGGAAATGTGCAGCAGGCTGCCGAACAGGTTGAAAAAATCGTCGCGAATTCGCTCAGCCGTGAGCGCGAGGATATACTGAGGCTTTGGCTCAACGGTCAGCCTCCGCAGGAAAGCCCCGTGCCGCTGCCCGCCGTTCTGATTCTGCTGGAAAAATCTCCCGACGAGCCGCTGCGAGCGCTTTTGACGCAGGAAGTGCCGGACGCTGTCCTCTGCTCCATCGGCGAAGCGACGCTGGCGCTCTGCCCGCTCTCCGTCGGACAGTCCGCGGTAGAAATCTGCCTGCATCTCGCCACGCAGATGAATTGCCGCTGCTATTACAGCCTGCCTGTTCAAGCGCCTGCTGAGCTGCCAATCCGTTATCAGGCGCTGCTTGAACGCAAAAAGCTTCGCTTTTTCTATCCGGGACAACAGGTTTTTGCTCAAACGACGACGGAATCCGCAGGAAAGAGCGCCGAAGAACTGGAAACGGCGCTGAATGCCTGCTATAATGCCGCCAAAGCGGGCAAAGAAATCGCCTTTGGAAAGCTCATGGAGCAGCTCAAGGGCGAAAACTACGAAAATGTGCTTTTCACGCTCAAACGGCTGGATCATCTGCTGGACAGCGCACTGCCTGAGGACAGCGCAACGCAGCCGACGCTTGAAAAGCTGCTCAGCCGAGCGCAGACGCCGGAAGACGTCAGCATTCGCTTTGAGCCGCGGCTGGAAAAGCTGCTCAGCCAGCAGCAGGCGCAGAAACACAGCCGCACGCAGGAGATCGTTCTTCAAATCAACCAGCGGTTGGAGCAAGGGTTCCGCGATACGGATATCAGCGCACAATCCATCGCCGAAGAGATGGGCGTGTCGGCGGCGTATCTGCGCAAGCAATACCTGACGGAGGCGGGCATATCCATCGGCGATAAGCTCAACCAGCTTCGCATGGATGAGGCAAGCCGCCTGCTGCTGGAAACCGATCAGCCCATCGAGAGCATTGCGCGTCAGATCGGCGTGGAAAACACCAAATATTTCTTTGTCCTGTTCAAAAAGTTCAAAGGAATGACGCCGCGTCAATTCCGCTGCAACGACCAGATGCCGCAGACCCCGTGACGCTGAAAACAAGCGGGTGATGAAGTGCGGGAATGCCCGGCGGATGAAGGAAATCCGGCGAGGAGAAACCGTTTGACAAACCGAGAGATTTGCGGCGATAATAAAGAAGAGAGAAAAGCAGAAAACGGAAAGGAATAGAGCTTACGATGCAGACATATACCTATGTTTCAGAGGGAAAATTTGAATTGATGGAAAAGCCCAAGCCGGTGCTGATTCATGAGCGGGATGCCATTGTCAAGGTTACGCTTGCCAGCATTTGCTCCAGCGATCTGCATATTAAGCATGGAAGCGTTCCCCGTGCGGTTCCGGGCATTACCGTCGGGCACGAAATGGTGGGCGTTGTTGAATCGGTCGGCAGCGCCGTGACCCATGTCAAACCGGGCGACCGGGTGACCGTCAACGTTGAAACGTTTTGCGGCGAGTGCTTTTTCTGCAAGCGCGGCTATGTCAATAACTGCACGGATCAAAATGGCGGCTGGGCGCTTGGCTGCCGCATAGACGGCGGACAGGCGGAATATGTGCGCGTGCCCTTCGCGGATCAGGGACTGAATAAGATTCCGGACAGCGTTACGGATCGGCAGGCGCTGTTTGTCGGCGACGTGCTGGCTACCGGCTATTGGGCAACGCGCATTTCCGAAATCACACAGGAAGATACCGTGCTGATTATCGGAGCCGGTCCCACGGGAATTTGCACGCTGCTGTGCGTCATGCTGAAGAATCCGAAGCGCATCGTGGTCTGCGAAAAGGATGAAAACCGCCTCCGCTTTATTTATGAACATTATCCGAACGTGCTGACGGTTTCGCCGGAAGAATGCGCGGACTTTGTTCGGACGAACAGCGACCATGGCGGCGCGGATGTCGTTCTCGAGGTCGCGGGCGCGGAATCGACGTTCCGCCTGGCGTGGGAGTGCGCAAGACCCAATGTGATCGTAACGGTGGTTGCGCTGTATGACAAAGCGCAGGTTCTGCCGCTTCCGGATATGTACGGCAAGAATCTCACATTCAAAACGGGCGGCGTGGATGGCTGTGACTGCGAAGAAACGCTGAAGCTCATCGCCCGGGGCAAGATCAATACGGAACCGCTGATTACGCATACCTATCCGTTGAGCCGGATTGAAGAGGCGTATGAGCTTTTTGAAAACAAGAGGGACGGTGTGATCAAGGTTGCCGTGGAATGCTGAGCGGCTGGCGACTCGGGAAGGATGCCGAATAGCGGCAGGATTCATCGTTTAACAAATGGACAGCAAAGGGGGAACTGAACATGAAAAAGTATGCGGGGCTGATGATTCTGACCGTACTGATGCTTGCGCTGGGAAGCGTGAGGAGCGTTCAGGCGGAAATCATTCCTCCCTATGGCGAGGGAGAAAAGGGGTTTCAAGCCGTGGTGCTGTGTGACAGCCTGACGGTGCGCCGGGAGCGCAGTTCCTCCGCCAAAGCGGTGAAAACGCTGCGCTATGGAGATACCTTGGCGGTGCAGAAGCCGGTGGACGGATGGGCGGACTGCTGCCTTTCGGATACGGTGGATGCAAGCCGTGCGGGCTGGGTCAACGCCGACTATATCATGATCGATCCGGCATGGTGCCGGACGGAAAAGAATACGTCCGTATATGCGTGGAACGACACATCGGCACCCAAAGTGGCGCTGCTGAGCAAAAACACCACGCTGCCCATTCTGAAAGAAGATGGGGAGTGGCTCATCGTCAGCCTGCGAGGCGCAACCGGATGGATTCGCAGAAGCGACGTGGAATGACGGACACGGAATCCGCCGAAAAACCCGTGTAACGGGTGAATAACAAAAAGAGGGGCGAGCCACTTAAAATGGTTCGCTCCTTGGCTTTATTTTGGAAAAACGCGTCGGCGTGGGAAGCATCCAGAGAAGAAGCAGATAAAAAGCCTCCCGCAAGGAGCGGGAAGCTGATAGGTATGAACTGACCGGAAGACTGTGAGGGTCATCTCTTTGAGAATGAAACAGACTGCGTCGGAGTACAGCTCATTGCATCCAAACCGTGCGGTTACTGGACATATGCCGATGCGTTTTCGCCGGCGATACGACCAAACGTGATGGCGTGACCCACCGCGCTGCCGCAGGTGGCGTACACATTGTAGAAGAAGGAATAGTTAGCGACTTCGCCAGCAGCGAAGAGACCTTCAATCACGTTGCCCTGAGCATCGAGAACCTGAGCATTTTCGTCGATCACAAGACCGCCGATGGTCGAGGTGCGGAGAGGCCAGGTCTTGACGGCGTAGAACGGAGCTTCCGTGATTCCAGCCATGTACTTGCTCTGCTTGTTGAAGTCCGGATCTTCAGCGTCTTTGTTGGCGTTGTAGCGCTCAACCGTCGCAACCAAGGCATCCTTTGGAACGCCCATCAGATCTGCCAATTCTTCAATGGTGTCAGCCTTAACACATTCACCCTGCTCGATAAACGCTTCTGCGCCTGAACCGATCGTGTTGCTGTCGAACATGAAGTAGAATCCATTGGCGCCGTCGGCGATTTGGAACAACATCGTCTGATAGAGTTCCGGACGCTGGGCGTCTTCGTTGATAAAGCGCTCTGCCTTGTCGTTGACCAGCAAGGAATAAATCTGCGGGAACGCCGTAATGTAGGCGCCGGTTAGCTGGGAATTGGAGCCAATGTTGTCCCAATTCGGACCGAATTGGACGTCGGCACCGATTGCTTCCGCCATGATCAAACCATCGCCAACAGTACCGGGGCTGCAAAGCGTATACGCACGTTCAGCGCCGAGAGAAGAGTATTTTTCCAACAGTTCCGGGTTCGCAGGGAAACCACCGGTAGCGAGAACAACGGCACCGGCATGGAACGTGATTTCGATTCCGTCCGCCGTGACGGCTTTAGCGCCGCAGACCTTGCCGTTTTCAACGATCAGTTCCGTAGCGGAGGTCTGAGGACGAACGTCCACGTTGGAATCCATGACCCCTTCGATCATGGGCGTCATAAGACCGGAGCCGCTGCCCACAGCCTGCACAGCCATGATGTTTTCGGGATTGGTCAGGAAGCGCTGAGTTCCCTTCACGCCGGAACCCATAGCATGCGCCCAAGCAAGCGTATCCGCAGCACGATCAACATATGTGCGAACGACTGCCGGGTTGGCAAGACCGTGAGTGGCGGTCATGTAGAAATCAAACAGTTCGTCGGCAGTCATCGTTCCTTCGGGATCGCCTTCGATGGCGCCGCGGGTAAAGACGCCGCCAGAAAGAGCTGTATTACCGCCAAACACAGCAAGCTTTTCAATGAGAACGACATTTTTGCCCGCTTCGTTGGCAGCCATAGCAGCGGCAATGCCGGCACCACCGCCGCCGATGACGAGTATATCGCAGGAAACGTCGGTTTCGATCTCGCCTGCGTTCTCGGTGGCGACATCAGCCAGTTCAACGCCAGCTTGCGCAAGCGCATCTGCGGCGGCAGCCAGAACGCCGGTGCTGGTTAACGTAGCGCCGGCGACAGCGTCCACATGGATTGAGTTCTTCTTGACCATTTCAGCAGCAAGCGTGTCCATTGCCGCGCCGCCGATGCCGGGGGTTTCAGCATCGCCTGAAATTTCCACACCAGTCATCACGCCATCGGTGATTGTCAAATTGACGGTAACGTCACCTGCAAAGCCATGGGCTGTACCCGTTCCGGTTTCGCCGAATGCGGTTACAGCGCTGATCGACATCATCAGCGCAAGACAGAGAGCCAACAGTTTCTTCATTTTCCCTCATTCTCCTTTCAATGGTTATGGGACAAGAAAAGTTAGAATTTAAATATACTATACCGCGCCATGATCGAATTGTCAATAAGACGACAAAAAATGTAGAATAAATGATGGAAAATGATTATCGAATGCGAAGAAGGTACGCATAAAGTTTGAAATACGAGGGCATGTAGATTTTCCGTAATCTAAAGGAAAAGAGCGGAATGCGGTTTGATGCGTGCAGGCAACGCGTTGCGGCGTACGCCTGTTATTCCAATCGGGCTGGAAAGATGCAGCAAAAATGTCGGAGGGTCGGTTGGATTTCTCTTGTATAACAGAAGGTTGTTTTGTATAATGTGAATATAAAAAATGATATGGAATGAGGCTTCAATAGATGTCAGAATGTGCAGAACGTATTTTAAAGGCGCGTAAGGCGAAGGGAATGACGCAGGAGCAGCTCGCTTCGGCGATGGGCGTCTCCAGACAGTTGGTTTCCCATTGGGAAAATGGACGCGTGGATCCGACGCCGCAGCAGCTCGAAAAGCTGGACGAAGTGCTGGGGCTGAAGAAAAAGAAGCCGCACAAGCGCAGAAATCTGTATATTCTGGCGGCGGTCATCGCGCTTGTCTTGGCGCTTGCCGTGCTGCTGATCGTCCGCGTGATCAAATCCGGTGCGTCTGCGGGCATCCCCGCGCAGGCGGCGATACAGCCTGCACAGACGAGCAGCTCCCAGATGGAAAAGTACACATGGGAGTGGTTCCAGGAAGAGGATGTTCCGGAAGAAGGCAAGGCGTTCCTGTCTCTCGTGACCGCCGAAAAGCCGCTAAAGCTCATCCAGAGCGGCGATCCGGAAAAACCCTATATTTGGGATATCATTCTGTTTGCGCAGGAGACAAACGGCGTTCCCTTTACGATGAAGCGGGCGACGGAAGTCTCCTTTAACAACGAAAAGCTGCTGATGGATTCGACGACCTATACGGGCGATGAGCTGGAATGGTACTGGTATACGACGCGTTTTGAGGGCGATATGCTGACCAGCTATGCCACGCGCCATCCGGCGGATGGAAGCATCGGCTACGGCATTGCCGTCGAAGGCGAGGACGACAACGGCAACAGCCTGACGTTTAAGCTCTACATCCCGCTGTCCTCGGAGATTCGGGAGAGGATGACGCCTGAGGACTTTACGAAGGAGACTGAGCCGCAGGAGGGTCAGGCATACCTGACCGTCGAGCCGGTCGAAGAGACGACCTATCTGACCCGCGACGCATTTTTTGAGGGCGGAGAGGGCTGGTATTACAGCTTCAAGTTCCAGAATGAGAGCGATGTTGCCTTTACGCCGGAATCCTTCATGGATACATTTTTCAGCAACGGGGAACAGATGAATCAGGTCATCATGCCGGCGTTTGTTTTTGACGCGGGCGAGATGAAAAAAGGCGACGAACCGTTCCTGTATGAAGGTGCGGCGGCGTCTCAGGACTTTGACCAGGTCGGCGTCGTGGTCAAAGGAAAGGATGCCAATGGTAATGAGTTGTCCTTCAAGAGTATTTTGAATCTGAAAAGAGAGTTTGCTCAGCCGTGACCAGTATGGAAAGTTTGGGTCAGCGAATCCGAAATGCACGCAAAGCCAAGGGCATGACGCAGGAACAGCTGGCGTCTGCGCTCTATGTCAGCCGGCAGACGGTTTCCGGCTGGGAGAACGATCGTACCGAGCCGAGCTATGAAGTGCTGGCGAACCTGATGGAGCTGCTGGACATAAGCGTCGAGCTGAAGGAAGGAACGAGCGAAGAGCCTCTGGCGGCGGCACAAACGGAAGCGTGCATGGTTTCGGAAGAACCGGAGCAGGAAGAAAAGCCCTGCTCCGAGCCGAACGCACAGCCGGAAAGCCGGAAAAAGCGCCTGCCGTTTATGAACAAAAAAGCCGCTGCTGCCATGGCGGCTTTGATGGTGTTCCTCTTGGTGATGCTGTTTGTGCCGAATATCCGGCGGAATACAAACGGCTATTCGGTGGATTGGTTTCAGCAGCCTCAGCAGAGAGAGGAAGGGAAGGCGTATATTGCCTTTATGACCCACACGACGCTGCCCGTGCCGATTGAGCAGCAGACGGCAGAATCTACGCCGACCTGGAGCTATACGATTTACGTCAAAGAACAGAACGGCGTCGGCGTGACGATTGATGAGCTGACGACGGTCACCTTCCTTAAAAACGGAAAGAACATGGTATACGCCAAGACAGCCGATGTCTTCGGAGAGAGAAACGGCGGCAGAAAGAGCTACATTGGCGCCAATGAGATTCGCCGCATACAGATTCGAAATTTGGCGGATAAGCAGACGATTGGCGCCGGATGGCTCATCCGTGGAACGGATGACAACGGCAATGAGGTTTGCTTCAGAGCGTATTTTCCCTTTGAACCCATGTAAGAAAGCGGGATTGCCCCGCTTTTTTTAATGTATAGGAAATTGCAAAAATCGCCCGCGTGAGCAAGACTTTGATGCGTGGCGGACGTCGGCGGAGATGAAGGCGGGCTCAGTCCGATCAGACTGTAGACAAAAAGCTATTCTCCCCCCGAAGGGGGAGAATAGCCCTTTCCGCAAATGAAAGAATAGCTGAATTTCTTGGCTTTGCGATTCGAGCCAAGTTTGATTATGTCAACAAGCTGAGACAGGCTCAGCCCGCTTTTTTTAATGACACGGAAAAAGGCACGGCATCGTCCGCGTGAGCAAAGCCCCTGCGCTGCTGCGGACTGCGGCACAGGATGGACGCTTTCAAAATATGCCAGAAAGAAAAGTGAAGATTTGTCAGAATTTAACCTGTTTTTGTCGAAGCCAAATCACTATAATATGCCACGAAAACAGAAGCAAAAGTGAGGTAATCATCATGGAAACGCTTCTCAGTATTGCTGTGGCATTGTGTGCCGGTCTTCTGATTTCCCGCTTTGTTAAGCCGCTGAAACTGCCGGCTGTAACGGGCTACCTGATCGCGGGCATTCTCATCGGCCCCTATTGTCTGGGCAAGCTGGGCGTGCCGGGACTCGGATTTTCGACGACTGCGGATGTGAAAGCGCTGAGCCTGTTTAACGACGTGGCGCTGGGCTTCATCGCGTTTGCCATCGGCAATGAGTTCCGCCTGTCGCAGCTGCGCGAAACGGGAAAACAGGCGACGGTCATCGGCATTTTTCAGGCGCTGACGGCAACGCTGATGGTGGATCTGCTGCTGATTGGTCTGCACTTCTTCATTCTCGGCGATTCGATTTCCGTTGCGGATGCCATTGTGCTGGGCGCGATTGCGACGGCGACCGCTCCGGCGGCGACGCTGATGGTCGTTCGCCAGTACAAGGCGAAAGGCGAATTGACGGATTTGCTGCTCCCGATCGTCGCGCTGGATGACGCTGTCGGTCTGATTGTGTTCGCCGTGAGCTTCGGCATTGCCAAGGCGATTAACTGCGGCAATTACGACATGGTCAGTATTCTGGTCGAGCCGCTGCTGGAAATCGTGTTCTCTGTTCTGCTCGGCTTTGTGATGGGCGGTGTCTTCTCCGCTGCGGAAAAGTATTTCAAATCGAACAGCAAGCGGCTGAGCCTGTCTATCGCGTTTGTCATTTTGACGGTTGCGCTTTCGATGATGGAGTTTGAGGTCGGCGGCGTGAAGATCGGATTTTCCAGCCTGCTGGTCTGCATGATGCTGGGCACGGTGTTCTGCAATGTCTGCGATTTCTCGGCGGATATGATGGATAAGACGGATAAGTGGACAGCGCCGCTGTATATCCTGTTTTTCGTACTCAGCGGCGCAGAGCTGGAGCTGGATGTATTCAGCAATCCCTCGGTGATTGTCATCGGTCTGGTGTATATTTTTGCGCGTGCTTTCGGCAAATGGATGGGCGCGAGCATCAGCTCGAAGTGCATGAAGTGTTCGCCGAGCGTGCAGAAGTGGCTGGGCATTACGCTGCTGCCGCAGGCGGGCGTTGCGCTGGGCATGTCTGTCACGGTTGCGCAGACGCTTGGCGCGGATGGAGAATTGATCCGCAACATCGTTCTCTTCGGTGTATTGATCTATGAGCTGATCGGTCCTGCGATGACGAGAATCGCGTTGATTCATTCCGGCGATATTCAGCCCAAGAATGAAGACGTCGTTTCCGCGGATGATTAAAAAAACAGAAGGACATCAACCTGCCTGCCGCTTTCAGCAAGAGATGCTTGCTTGAGGCGGCAGGCAGTTTTTATGCCATTTCCTGCACCTTTGCCCTGAAAAAGCCGTGTTCAGCTGTCTTTTTTCGATCACGAAATCGAGAAGAAAAAGAGATGAAAAAAATTTAAAAAACCCTCTTGACGTGATGCGGGCAGGTGACTATAATCATATTGAACGACGTTCATATTGAGGTGACCGAGTGAATACGATTGTGACATCCAAGGAGGAGATCCTGCAAACCAGCCGGGAATTGATTCGGCAGCAGGGTTGGTCTGCGGTCAATATTCGTTCTGTGGCGGCAGCGTGCGGCGTGTCGGTTGGCTCGATTTACAACTACTTTGATTCCAAGGCTGATTTGGTTGGCGCGACTGTGGAAAGCGTCTGGAGTGAGATCTTCCACCGCCCGAACGATATGTCCGTGTTTCAAAATGTTGAGAGCTGTATCACATGGATGTACGAACGGATGGCTTACGGCAGCGAGCAGTACCCCGGGTTCTTCACCCTCCATTCTCTGGGCTTTATGCGAAAAGAGAAAGAGGACGGCAAGGGGCGCATGCAGCACGCCTGGCAGCATATCCTCGACGCACTGTGCTTCGTCATGACGCAGGATCAAAAGATTCGCCCGGATGCTTTTACGGAGGATTTTACCGAAGAAAAGCTGGCGAGTGTTCTGTTCTCGCTGATGCTGTCCGCTTTGCTGCGGCAGGACTACGACCCCTCGACCGTTCTTGAAATGGTCCGGAGACTCCTTTATTAAGTTCCTACTGAGCGGTGGGAATTTTCAACGTATAGGAATCGCATAAAATCGCCCGCGTGAGCAAGACTTTGACGCGCGGCAGACCTCGGCGGAGGTGAAGGCGGGCTCAGCCCGTTTTTTCACCGGCAAATTGAACGTTGTTCACAAAGGAAAGAGCATCCCGAAAACACAGCGGGATAAAGGAAAAATGTGCTGACAACCTTGTGCGGAGCGCCATGTTCCGCACGGGTTCAAATACGCGGACTCCTATGGAGAAAGCGCCGCCTGACTGCCGATCCGGCAGCCGGCTGTCCCTGTAACTCAAACGACAAAACAAGAAAAGGAGAACAACAACGATGCAGGCTCTTATTGAAACGCTTTTTGATGCCGTCTATCTGGTATCTGTCATCACCATCGGCATCCTGATGATTCGCGGAAGCAAGGGAAACAAACAGTTCCGTCTGTTCGGTCTGATGGCGGTCGTGCTGGGCGCGGGCGACTCTTTCCACCTGATTCCCCGTGCGCTGGCACTCTGCACGACGGGTCTTGAAAACTACACCGTGCCGCTGGGACTGGGCAAGTGGATTACCTCTGTGACGATGACCATTTTCTACGTGCTGCTCTACTATGTGTGGCGTCAGCGTTACCAGATTAAGGGCAAGGGCATCCTGACTGCCGCGGTTTATGCGCTGGCTGCCGTGCGTGTCGTGCTGTGCATGATGCCGCAGAACCAGTGGCTGAGCGCGAACGCGCCGCTCTCCTGGGGCATCTACCGCAACATTCCGTTTGCGCTGATGGGTCTGCTGATTAT